>Ga0209211_10009251_pt1 | contig 13183 bp, 7 predicted proteins | sample RifGroA2_FD_183992 | JGI IMG/M metagenome (GOLD analysis project Ga0209211, IMG submission 183992) | Groundwater microbial communities from Rifle, Colorado, USA - Groundwater A2 (SPAdes) (version 2) | ecosystem: Environmental > Aquatic > Deep subsurface > Groundwater | place: Rifle, Colorado...
CTATCAGAGAAAGTCCAGAATCCTTGCAATGTTCCATTGGTTCTGTTTAAGCTGTCTGTTGAGTTTAATGTTATGTTTGTTGCTATTGGCAAGGTGTTTTGTATTGTTATCGCAACAGACTTATTAGTAGAGGAGCTATTTGCATCATAAGCAAACACAGTGCAGTTCCAAACTTCGCCTTTTAATGTAAGATTGAATGTAATGTCATTTGTTGTGTTGCAGAAAACACCGGCAGTGCAGCTTACAGATTCAGTTCTGTTTATTGTTCCATTTTTATACCATGTTACATTAGCAGTTACATTTGTAGTGTCAGGGTCTGTTATTGTCCAGCTGCAATCTAATGTGTCATTTGTATAAGCCGGGCTTGGGCTAATTACTGGCGTAGTTATTGCAGGTGCTACATCCCCTGAAATTGTAATATTCACTTTAGAGCTTTGCTGCGCTGCAAGCCTTGTTGAATAATTTATTGGCGTAAATGTTGCAAAAAATTCCCATATTGTATGGATATTAGCAGTTGCAACAACAGCCCATGTTACATTGCATTTGCTGCCTCCTTTCATACCCTCTAAGCATGACGCATTGTCTGGTGTCTGCGGATTGGCGCTTGTTGTATAAAACGGAGACGCTCCAATAGTAGTTGGTATCACTCCCTTTTCTGTTATGCTTGCACAAATTCTCATCCCATAAGGGTCAGTGCTGCAATCTGCCACATGCAAATCAGTGTCATTTCCTGTAATATTTGTTGATAAAGTTGCAAGGCATGTGTCGTATCCTGCGCAGCTATTTGCATATGTGTAGGCATAAGATATGTTCCCAATTGTTGAGTTTAAGCATATATTGTTATCATAGCTGGATTCATTTGCCAATTCGGCATGCGCATCAGTCTGGTTTGATAAATGCAGCAAAGTAACAGAATTATAGCCACATCCAGTCCCTATTGTCCTGTTTGCAGTGTCCCAGCAGCACACGCTATAATTATAATCTGAATTATTCCTCAGCTCAGAATGCGCATCAGTCACATTTGACATATGAAATACTGTTGTAAAATCACAGCTGTCTGTAACATTGCAGGATAAGGTTGCATTTACAAAAGCAGGCATAACTATTAAAGTGCCTAATAAAATCAAGGCTGCAATTATTATCCTTGCAATGGTTTTATTCATCTTCCATTTCCGTAAAGTTTATATAGTAGTTTTGATTACTCATTCCTGTCATTTTGATGACGGGTGTTTTCCCTCTAACACGTGCGGTGAAAGGCACGAGTTATGGAGAAAAATGCAGGTTTTGCCTGCCCCCTGAATCATTTCTTTAAGCATTTTTCAACCTCATTCAACGACAAAATCTTGTTTGGCCTCCTATTGCCCCTAAATGCATCAATAGCTACAGCGTGGGCGTTAGATTTCTTGCTGATCACACCAAATCTGATAACTCTGGAGTCAATTTCCAGAGAATCTTTCCTTAGATAGCTTAACAGAAGTGATTTGATGAGATTCTCTTTGCCCTTATATTCACAGCAAATTGTTATTAGTTCCTTCCCTTTGATATAATCCCTGAGACAATAATAAATAGCAATACAGAATAGCCTGTACCTTAGCTCCTTGATTTTGCCTTTGTACAGATTATACGCTTCTTGTTTTACTGATTTTGGGATTAAAACAGAGTATTGGTTTTTATTGCTGAAAGCAATTACGCTGTCTTTGTTTAATTGCTCAATTTTCCCGCTTTGGTCAATTTCTATGTGCATTTTTTCACCTTTACAGATTTAGCTACAGTTTTGAAATTACTAAGAAACAAAACTAATGCAGCAAGGTAACTTTTTTTCATTTTAGCTCCTTACTGCAATGTTACCAATGCTGTTATCTTCCCCTGCCCGGAATCCAGTGGCTCAAGTGCTTTTCCTACAATTGCACCGATGCACTTGAGCTTGTCATCACATCTCATTGCGTGGCCTGGTGTTGATGAAGTTGTTAGAAGATCTCCTGGCTTTATCGCTCCATTCTCTGTTGTTGCTTTTACAGGAACTCTGCCTGCTAATGCCAATGGCACATCATCCTTGTAGTCAAATACCTCATTTCCTAAAAGTGCTTGGTCACCTTTTAGAACAATTGCAGGAGACGAGCTTACTATGCCTGCTACCTTTGTGTCATAAGATTCAGTAGATTTTTTGATATGTGAGTTAGCAATTGTATCAATTACAACAACATCCCCAGGCTCAAGCTTTGATGAGCTGGCTATGGTTTCTGAAATATCACTACAAAGTTTGTCAGTACCTGCACAAGAGCCAGCATATAAATTGCCAGAAAAGTTGCCAGTGCCAATAACTTGTAGATTATTATTAGGTCTTGTTGTACCAATCCCAACTCTGCCAGTATTATCAACAATGTACAGTGCTTGGGGGTAAGTTGTAGTCCCTAACGAAAGATTCAGATGATTGGTTCCGCGAACCCTGGCTTCTTGGGCAACACCCTGAGCATTAACATAGTACCCAAAACCCAATCCGCCATCTAGCGCATAAACTGAGGATGGCAGATATTCTGTTGAGGCAACTGAGCCAGTCCAATTGACTATAAACCCCCTAGGCGCAGTATGTTTTGTTCCAATGCTAACCCCACCAGAGCTTCCATTAACAAACAATAGGGGATAGCCTGATGCGTTAGTAACAATAAAAACACCATCAACACTTGAGCTGTTTACATGCAAGGTGGCATTTGGGCTCGTTGTTCCAATTCCTACGCTGCCACTACTAAGAACAGTTAATCTTGGTTCACCATTTGTAAATAGGCTAAAGTTTGTATTCTCAACTGTCCCAATGCCAGAAAATGCTCCATCATTAATAGCGACTGGTCCTGTTCCGCTTCCATTGAATTTAGCAACAACGCCATTAACAGAAGATACTACGTGTAAAGGAAATCCGGGATTCGTCGTCCCGATGCCGACGTTGCCAGAGGTATCTACTACCACATTACAAGCATTATCATATATGGCGTAATTACCTGCTCCGCAAGCTGAACCAATCAAGCCAGCAACCCAAGTTGTAGTTCCATCATCAGAGCGATAGGCTGCATCCTCATTTGTGGCATCAGATGCGACTTTTATATATGTATGAGTTGTACCACTTACATCTAACTTATACCCCGGGCTAGTCGTCCCGATGCCGACGTTGCCTGTTGTATTACTCACAAACAAAAACACATTGTTTGCATTGCTTTCATTCCTGACAGAGAAATTGCCCATAACCTGAAGCCTGTCTGTCGGAGAAGTTGTCCCGATGCCGACGCTGCCGCCTGATGTAATCCTCATTCGTTCCGTGTAACTAGATGCGCCATCTGAAGTTGTCCAAAATTCGAGACGACCAGGCATATCAGAAGCGCCAGGCGTTCCATCAACAGAAGCGATAATACCAGCGCCCTGCCGGTAGGCTGTTCCGTCATATCCTATAAATCTAAGTTCCCCAAGCGCATCTCCGCTGGAAACAATGGTTGTTCCAGCTCTGGTCCTTGCCAAAGAGAGCAGTGAGTAATCACTGTCTGCAATAGTTGTTGCCTGATAATCAGCATCTGAAGCTTCAAGCGTTAGAAGTTCGTTAGGCGTTGTTGTCCCAATCCCAACCCTGCCGTTGCTTCCATTAACAAAAAACAAAGGAGAGCCGCTTCCGTTATAAACAGCAAAAGCTCCCAGCGTATTAGAGCTGTTCACTTGCAAAGTGGCTGTTGGAGAAGTTGCCCCTATGCCGACGCTGCCGCCGAGGAAATAACTGTTTCCCCTCGACGTTAATGTCAGCTGATCGGTCCCGCTACTGTTATAAAGTCTTATATACCCATCATCAGTACTTCCTGCCACCATTTTACCAACAATATCTCCTATGGTATTCTGAAGATAGACACCATCATGTTGTGCGCTTGCTTTAACCATAAGTTTTTGACTAGTATTTGTCGTCCCAATCCCAACGCTGCCATTCATAAAGCTCCAGTTGCCGGCATAAATATTGCCGAATATGCCTGCCCTTATGTTTTCTGCAGGGTGGGTTACTGTTGCTGCAAAAACTGTTGCAGAAAGAACTGCAAACAATACCAAAACCATAACTATTTTTCCTATTTTCATTTTATATCCTCCTCCTCTGATGTTTTATCTTTAATCTTGAACTGCTCCAATCGTTTAATTATCAGCTTTCTATCGGGCAGTTTTGTCCGGTAAGTTGCGACTTTGACAGGTGATAATGTTTTTGCAAGAGCAAATCTTACCTCTTCATGATGTTTTGATTTGCAGAGAATCAAGCCAATACTTTCTTTTTCATCAGGCAGCCTTGCCTTTTCGTCTAGAGCAGCAAGATATTTTTGCATCTGTCCAACATAAGCTGCTTTAAATTCCCCAATCTTTAGCTCAACCGCAACAAGGCATCTTAATTCCCTATGGTAGAATAATAAGTCGATTTTATTTTCTCTCTCGCCAATGTCAATAACATATTGTGAGCCGACAAATGTAAATGATTTTCCAAATTCAAGGAAAAAATCTCTCAAATTGTCTAAAATTGCTTTTTCCAGCTCTTGTTCTGAATATTCTTTCCTTAAATCCAAAAATTCAAGAACATACTCGTCTTTGAAATGTTTGACCAAATCTTTAGACTCATGTTTTGGTATTAAGGCTGTTACCTTCTCTGGCTTGTCTGCAAGCACATATCTTTCAAATAATGAGGAATCGAGCTGCCTGTCCAGCTCTCTCTTGCTCCACCTTTCTTTAATGCACATCTTTAGATAAAATTGCTTTTCCTCATCAGAACTTGTTTTATCCAAGATAAGCACATGATTTGTCCACGAAACCCTAAAAAGTAATTCTGCAACCACTGGCTGCAGTTTTTGGTATGTCTCGTAAAAACGCTTCATATTCCACAGGTTTCTCACAGAATAGCCTTTAGCTTCAGGATATTTCAGCCTTAAATCTCTTGACAACTGCTCCACAACAGATTTTCCATAAGAAGCATTTTCGCTTAACTCCTTTCCTATGCTCCAGTAAGCATGTAAAAGGGCTTTGTTTACCTCGGCAAAAGCCCTTAGTTTTGACTGCTCAATATGGTTTATTACATTACCTAGTATTACATTATACTCTTGTTTTGATAGCCCGCTTATTTTTTTTATTTTCATTTTACATCCTCCTCCAAAAACTTTAGTTTTTGCGAGGTACCAGAAATTGCGAAGCAATTTCTCAGTACCTCCAAAATATTTTTTATTCTTGCTAGAACTTTCGTTTGAAAAAAGCCTTGCTTTTTTCTAACGTGCTCAAAAATCGAAGATTTTTGACATTTCATCTTAGATGCGCCTCCAAAATTATTTTTTTCAGCTTTATTGTTTAGTTTTCCCAGAGGGAAATTTTCAAAAAAACCTTGTTTTTTTGATATATTCATTTTTAATCAGCCTCCAAAACCGAAAAGTTTAAATATGTGTACAAAATATTACATTGAATACAGATGACAACTACAATATCATTCAGGACAGGCAAGGATATATTGCAGGATATATCTAAGGTCGAGAAAGAATGGCATGCAGATAGAAGCGAGACTATTAGGAGGTTATTGGTTAAAGCGCTGGAATCATGGAAAATGCAAAAGGCTTTAGAGGAATTAAAAGAGCATAAGATTTCAATAGGCAAGGCTGCTAAGTTATGTGGAGTTTCGCTCTGGGAAATGCTTGATTTGGCTAAGCAGGAGAATATTGACTGGACAGGATATTCCAAGGAAGATCTTGAGAAAGACTTGAAATTCTTAGGTGGCTCAAGTTGATAGCTGATGCAACGCCTATTATCTGCCTGAGCAGAATAAACCAGCTTGGCTTGCTTAAGCTTGTTTTTAAAACTGTTGTTATCCCATCTTCTGTAAAAAAGGAAGTCCTTGTCGAAGGCAAGCCGGGCTATGCCAGCATTGTTAGAGCTGTAAAAGAAGGCTGGCTCAAGGTAGTTGAGCCTAAAAGCAAAACTGATTATGGCGTTGGCTCTGGAGAAAACTCCGCAATAAATCTTGCTAGAGAAAGAAAGGATATGCTTATTATTGACGATGCCTTTGCTATAAAGGTAGCTAATGCTTTTAATATTCCTATTATAAGGACAACTACTGCCATTTTTATGGCATTGCAAAGAAAGTTTATTGCCAGAGAACAGGCTATTAACATCCTCAACCAGCTTATTGAAAATGGTTACTACATCAATCCCCGGGAATACGCTGTTTTGTTGACAAGGCTTAAAGGATAAGATTTTTATTGTGCTATCTAGCTTCATTTTTTATTGACCTCCAGGAGTTCTATTCTCAAGATAAGGCACAAATTCAGAAAAAGTGTTATAGCTGGAATTAAGCAGAGAATTATAAGTTTTTATTGGCGGCGGATTGGATAAGTCTATAACAAAGAAGTAAATCCACGCCATTGGATCAATTTTTTTCTCGCTTATTGTTTTCTCTTTGATTATCTCATATTTAGCAATATCCTTTGAATTTGATTTGGTATTGGCTTCGTAATAATTTTTTATTAATTTGCTGAATTCCTCTGGGTCAAGCGTTGCATTTAGGCTGCCGCATTCGCCTACTGTACAGTTAACCCCAACAGTAAAGTTAAATGAAACATTTCTTGCAACTTCCATATTGCCTGTAACAATGTAAGGCGCTAAAACACCCCAAGCCAGGCTCCAGTTTTCAGAATAATTGCTTTGCAACAAGCCAGAATCTGTGCAGGTAATATTTAATGTCCAGTTACCAGAATCTTGAATTAGCTGGCTGTAGTTGTAATACCAGAAATCACCATCTGTAGTTGAATAGCTTGCATTTATCTTTACAGCATTATCTTCTAAATTTGTTAATAGATAGCTAACATTAGCTGCATTGCTCTCTAGATCAGTGCAATTAACCCTGATTTGAGTCAAATTAATCCCATAAGCCATCCTGGAACAATTAATCCATGCTGTTGAATTATAACACCTAACTTCATTTATAATTGGAGCGGTTACATCTGTGGTTAAAGCTCTTGTTTCAGTGCAATTCTCATTTCCTGCCGTGTCCTTTGCGCAGCCATAATAATTATAACCGCCACCAGTTAAATTGCTCTGGTTAGTGTAGAAAGCCCATTTATCTGTGTCATATTTATTTAAATTGGAATAATAATGCTGCTTGATTTCTGATGCTGATAGGCTTCTGTTCCAAACCCTTACTTCATCAATTGAACCATTAAAATATTGTAAGGATGTAGGTAAAAGCCCTATCCCAATATCATCCCTTGGAGAGTTTAAAGTTCTTGTATCAGTTACGCTGGCATATGAAACGCCATTAACATAAATATTCCAATTATTGCCATCTCTTACATATACAACATGATACCATTTGTTAAGAGCAGGAGAAAATCCTGATGTGCTTAAAACAGTGCTTGTTTCACCCCAGATAGTTAAAACATTGGTACTCCAAGCAAATTGTAAAGCCTGATTAATAGTAGTATAAAATGCAAGAATGTTCTGGTCACCAACCAACCCATAGAAGTTAATCCATGCCGCAACAGCAAAACTATTTGCCCCGAAATTAAAATTAGACTTGCTGCTCAAATTAACCCAGTCATTAACCCCATCAAAACTCAAAGCATTTCCATATCTTCCTACTGTCCAATTGCATGAATCACCCATTCCTACACAGGTTCCATTATTTCCATATTTACTAATATCAGTTGTTTTATTTGAAGTTGAATTTTCACCCAAAGCAGAAACATTGTCAAAATTGAACATTAAAACCAAGCTGTCATTATAGAAAGTGTAGTTTGTGCCATTCCAGTTCCATTTCATCTCAGCTAAATTAGGGGTATTTGTTATGCTTATATTTATCCGGACTGACGTATTGGTTGTAATTGTACCATTTGGTGGAGTTGGAGAGGTGAAGTTTATGCTTGGAGCAACTCCTTGTATTGTTAATATTCTTGTTTCAGTTTGATTAGTATTCCCGGCTGTATCTTTTACTGTTCCAAAATAGGTGTAAGTTCCAGTTGTCAAATTACTCTGATTAGTATAGAAAGCCCATTTGTCTGTGTCATATTTATTTAAGTTTGAATAATAATGTTGTTTAATTTCTGCCACAGTCAAGCTTCTGTTCCAGATGCGGACTTCGTCGATAGTGCCGTTGAAGCATTGAGCAGGGGTTGCGCCTCCTGCACCGGTGTGGGCGCAACCTATCCAAAGTGCCTCATTTGAATTATAAATTACATCAGTTCCTGCATTAAAGTCAGACCCTAATTGAGCGCCATTGACATAAAGCCTGATATTTGAGCCGGAACGAAGAGCAGTAATGTAATACCAAGTATTAGTATTTGCGGACCATGGGACAGTATGATCCTTATTAACGCTAGTTCCATCTGTGCTATAACGGAAATACAACGCAGTCGCGTTATACCCGACAACCCATGCCCTTACATCCCAGAATTGGTCAATAAGTGAAGCATAACTAAGATTTTTGAAATTCACCCAAAAATTCACTGTAAAGTCATGGTTGCTAAAATCCCACTTAGCGCTATCAGCAACACTTATGTAATCATTCGTACCATCAAACCGCAAAGCATTTCCATATTTTCCAGAAATGTTCCAAGTTGCTCCATTCACTAAAGTTCCATTATTGCTGTAGTTTGAAACATCAACTGCTTTTGTCTCACTTTCGCCAATAGCAGAAACATTGTCAAAGTTGAACATTAAAAAAAGGCTGTCATTGTAGAAAGTGTAGTTTGTGTTGTTCCAGTTCCATTTGAATTCTTTTAAATCAGAAGCGTTTGTTATGCTGATGTTGATTTGGACAGATGTGTTGGTGGTTGTTGTAGCATTAACTGGGGTTGGGCTGACAAAGGCAATTGCTGGAGGAGTCAAGTCCGCTACTATTGTTAATATTCTCGTTTCAGTGCAGTTTATATTTCCACTCGTGTCTTTAGCGCATCCAGAATAATTGTAACTTGTAGTTGTCAGATTGCTTTGATTGCTATAGAAAGCCCATTTGTCTGTGTCGTATTTATTTAAGTTAGAATAGTAATGCTGCTGGATTTCTGCTGCTGTTAAGCTTCTGTTCCAGATGCGGACTTCGTCAATGGAGCCGTTCCACTGGTGCTTTGTTGATATATCCCCTGGATTGTTTCCTATTCCCACATGTCCATCAAAGTTAGGAACTGTGATTGATGCTGTAGTAGTACTAATTGCTACCGTGTTCTCGTATAAAGTCCACGTGCTTCCATTCCTTACAACAGTATAATAATACCATTGATTTAAATTTGGTTGTGTTGTATCGCCCTCATATAAACCCACTAAGTCAGAAGCACCGGCATTTCGTATGACAAATGAAACACCTTCTGACACATGCCAGGTTAAACCCCAGAGACGGCCAACCCCTACGCTGCCCGGTGTTTGTGTCTGCCCTATCATATACGGGTACTGACTGAATAGAAAGCCGCTCTTATACATCACCCAAAGACTAAGTGTGATATCATTAGTTCCAAAAGCCCAATCGTCGCTGTCACTTATGTTAATCATATCCCCAGTATTCTTAAACTCAAATGCGCCGCCAAATCTGCCAGTTACATTAGGTTTTACACCACTTAATGCAGTGCCATTGTGCCCCCTTCCACTAATATCATAAACATAAGTATCATTCTCTCCAATTGCAGAAACATTGTCGAAGTTGAACATTAAAAAAAGGCTGTCATTGTAGAAAGTGTAGTTTGTATTATTCCAGTTCCATTTGAATTCTGCGAAATCAGAAGCGTTTGTTATGCTTATGTTTACCTGAACAGATGTGTTGGTGGTTGTTGTAGCATTAGCTGGAGTTGGGCTGACAAAGGCAATTCCTGGAGGAGTCAAGTCCGCTGCTATTGTCAATATTCTTGTTTCTGTACAATTCTCATTTCCACTCGTGTCTTTTGCACAGCCTGAATAATTGTAAGTGTAAGACCCTAACGGTTCTGTCATCGTTTGATTGCTGTAAAAAGCCCATTTATCTGTGTCATATTTATTTAAGTTGGAATAATAATGCTGCTGGATTTCTGCTGCTGTTAAGCTTCTGTTCCAGATGCGGACTTCGTCGATGGCACCACTCCAGGTATATGCATTGTTTAATCCCCAACCAATCATAACTGGGTCAACAGTTGAGTCAATACTTCCAGTTTGTGTAGTTGTATTTTTTAGCTCACTATCTATATAAACTTTCATGTTTGCGCCGTCATATGTCCCAACAACATAAGACCATTTTCCTATAGTTAAACCTACCGGACTCATAGCAGTATATATCCCATTTCCTATAGTTATTGCTAATGCTGGATTATTGCCCGTTGACAACCAATAAGCATCATCACTACCTTGAATTCGTTTTGATACTATAAACTCGGCTTCATTATTATCATGTTTAACCCATGCTTCAATTGTAATCTCATTAGTTATATCCAAACTAGCAGAATTTGAAATATTAACAAAATCATCCACCCCATCAAACTGCAATGCACATCCGTATCTTGTACCAGTACAATTCCAAATCGGTTGTGTTCCAACTATGGCATTCCCAAATGTTCCATTATTCCCATACGTGGAAACATCAACAGCATAAGTCGCATTTTCTCCAATAGCAGAAACATTGTCAAAATTAAACATCAAGACTAAGCTGTCATTGTAGAAAGTGTAGTTTGTTCCATTCCAATTCCATTTGAATTCTGCCAAGTCTGAGGCGTTTGTTATGCTGATGTTGATTTGTACACTTGTATTTGTTGTGATTGTTCCATTAGGAGGGGTTGGCGGCTGCGTGAAGTTGATTGATGGATATGTTACATCCACATTCAAATATCTTGTATCTGTACAATTCTGATTTCCACTTGTATCTTTCACACAGCCAGAATACGTGTAACTTTGTGTTGTCAAATTGCTCTGATTACTATAGAAAGCCCATTTGTCTGTGTCGTATTTATTTAAGTTGGAATAATAATGCTGCTGGATTTCTGCTGCTGTTAAGCTTCTGTTCCAGATTCGTACTTCGTCGATGATGCCATTGAAGAATACCCCTGACTCCTCTTTTCCCATATAATTTTTAGTGGTCGCCTCACCGCCTATACTGCCGCTATTGGCGATGTTTTGTTCAACTCCATTTATAAAGATTTTATAACTTGTACTGAGGCTACTATTACTTCCGTTATAAACAAAAACCAGATAGTTCCAACTACCTATATTAATCGAATTTGCTGGAGAATAGAATTCAGGCGTACCTCTGAATCCAAACATAGCAGCATCACTAGCATCTGTTGCTCCATGATAGACTATCATTCCTGTTCCTACTCTTAAGCCAGCCAATCCTTTTAGTTGTGATACTGTGGGTTTAGTCCACATACTTATAGTAACTGCACCACTTGAAAGATTAGAACTACCAGCATCAACATAATCATCACTCCCATCAAACTGCAAAGCACAGCCATATTTCCCGCTAGTGCAGTTCCAGACAGGACCATTAATTAAGGTTCCATTATTCCCATACTTAGAAACATCAACAGCATACGTTGCATTCTCTCCAATAGCAGAAACATTGTCAAAATTGAACATTAAAACTAAAGAATCATTATAGAACGTGTAGTTTGTATTGTTCCAGTTCCATTTGAATTCTTTTAAATCAGAAGCGTTTGTTATGCTGATGTTGATTTGGACAGATGTGTTGGTGGTTGTAGTGGCGTTTGCTGGGGTTGGTGAAACAAAATCTATATTCAACGGAAGAGGTATAATACTAAAATCATCGCTGGCGTTCAACATGGCATAACCCAAGATAGCTCCGTTGCAGGTTACATTAAATCTAAAGCTTCCGCTTACATTAAATGTTTTGTTATATTCGTATAACAAACTGGAAGCATTAAAGGTCATATTAACAGCCGTAACCCAAGAGCCAGTTGAATTCTCGCTTATTGTGCAGTTCACATTAGAGCCATTTATCAAGTCCTTGGTGTTTGTATCGGTATAATTTGCATAGAAATATATCTTTTCATTTACCCTCATCATAGCAGAATCAGTTGTATCCCATATAACTAAAGTAGCATTAGTCGGCCTTGAGCTGATATTCACATTCAAATCATACAAAATCGGAGTAACACTTATATTCTCAGTTGATAAATTAACCTGCACCTCAACAAACCGGTTAACAGAAGAATTAATGCTTGAATTTTTAATATACCATTGAGACCACGTTGCAGAGCTTAGCTCGGCTTGTGTTGCTGCAGTCCTTGTTCTTGCTTTAATTCTTGTTTTTGAATAGCTGCTCCAAATTTCGTCTGCTGTTAAGCTTCTGTTCAATATTCTAACCTCATCTATCGTACCGTTTGTTGGGTGTATTATAGCTTCCATATCTGCCCTTCTTCCTATGCTTAGATTAAGGTTGTTTGATGCTATAGGCCCAGACACTTCTGTACTTGAGTTTTCTTCTATACCATTAACATAAACCCTTGTTGTGGTTCCATCATAGGTTCCTGCAATATATGTCCAGCTATTGTTTTGAACTGATGATGTGCTATTAATACCAGCCCACCCGTTACTAGTTGTGTTTATAAAGAAACCAACCCTACCATCATTTCTCACAAAAATAGTATATGCATCTGGTTCGTTAGCTGTCCCGTCATCTTTTGACACAATATAATCAAAAGTGTTATCAAGATGCAGCTTAATCCAAGCTTCTATAGTTATGTTGCCCGTGATGTTTATTGTTGGGGAATTATTAACCTCAATGCGGTCATCCAGGCCGTCAAACTCAAAAGCCCCTCCGAATCTGCCGCCAGTTGCATTCCAGGTTATATTGCCTTTTGTTGTGGCATTATTCTTTGCATTGCTGTAGTCAAAAACAACTGTCCCATTGTTTGTGTTATTGTAATTTTCACCAACACCGGAATCATTATTGAAATGCAGCAATAAGACAGTACTGCCATCACTGATTAATTCTTGTGGCTGTGGGATATCGCTGCTCCAGCTTATATTGCCCCATGTTGCATTAACCCCGGCATCAAATGTTGCATTCCAAGTTCCTTGAGAATGATAAAGAAGGCCTTTTTGGAAATGGCTTAGGATTTCTGATGCATTAAGGCTTCTGTTGTAGATTGCAACTTCATCTATTGTGCCGTTGAAAGGCCACCAGTTGCTTTGGCCTATAGGCGGAACAGGCTCGTAAGGAACCACATCC
>Ga0209211_10009255_pt1 | contig 13180 bp, 17 predicted proteins | sample RifGroA2_FD_183992 | JGI IMG/M metagenome (GOLD analysis project Ga0209211, IMG submission 183992) | Groundwater microbial communities from Rifle, Colorado, USA - Groundwater A2 (SPAdes) (version 2) | ecosystem: Environmental > Aquatic > Deep subsurface > Groundwater | place: Rifle, Colorado...
GGGTGTAGGTCACACAAAGACAGGCTTGCCTCATTTGAAGCAGCGTTGAGGGACGCTGGAATTGAGATATGCAACATGGTGTATGTTTCTTCTATCTTTCCGCCGCATTGCGAAATCATCTCTAGAGAAGAGGGTCTAAAGGAATTAAAGCCAGGACAGATACTTTTTGTTGTAATGGCAAGAAGCGACACTAATGAGCCAAACAGGTTAATTTCTTCTGCAATTGGCATTGCAATCCCGAGCGACAAAAACACTTATGGATATTTGAGCGAGCACCATGCTTACGGAGAGACTGCAAAAAAAGCAGGCGAATATGCAGAAGACCTTGCTGCAACAATGCTGGCAACCACACTTGGAATTGAATTCGACTCTAACAAAGACTGGGATGAAAGGGAAGACATTTACAAAGCATCAGGAAGGATTTTCAAGACACATAACATGACTCAGTCAGCAGAGGGCCATAAAGATGGATTGTGGACAACTGTGATTGCATGTGCTGTACTTCTGTTTTAGTTCTCATTAACAAAACGAGAAAAAATTCAAGGCTCCCTTCAAAATGCTTACGCTTCAAAGGGGACCCGCCAGCGCTGCATTTTACAAAAAAATGTCCACACAATCTTGTCGGGAGAGGAAGTGCAAGAAGCAATTGCGAGGTATGATTTGTCACCGAGCTAAGAGGTTGACATGAGCGATGGCTGCGAGCCCCTGCGACATTGGGGGCGAGCGTAAATATGATTGTCCCGAAGGGACGTAATTAAAAGATTTAAGAGAACAAAAGGAGGTCATTCTCGCTCCAAACAAAAAAATCACTGGAGCATTTTGCCCTTTATCTTTTTTCCAAGTGCAAGCTTTCCAGGGCCGTTAAACAGGATTACTATAAGCATCACAATTAACACCATCACATATTCATATCCCATTGCGCCAACTGCAAAGCCGTTCTTCCAGTGAACGTATGAAAATGCAACCACGAAATTAAATATTAAAAGCATGCTTGACCACCTTGTCAATATTCCTAGCACAAGGAAAAGTCCACCAAAGAATTCTACACCTCCTGATGCAAGGGCAGCGTATTTTGCCATCGGAATTCCCACTTTTGTGAAGAAATCAACTGTGCCTGGAAACCCCCCAACCATAAACAATTTTCCATAGCCATGGTACAATGCAACTGCACCTACAGCCAATCTAATCAAAGTCAATGATAAAGGTCTTATCCCGTTTTTTGCCATTTCACACCACCAATGTTATTAATATCAAGATAACAGCACGCTTAAGATGCTTATTCCCACTAAAGAATAGTAAATGATGTCTTCTTTAAATACATTTCGGTCTATTATTTTATCATTTTTGAGCTCTTGTAAATTTCTGGTTTGTAAGAGCCAATCCTTATGATTTCAATTTTCAGGTTTCTTTTTTTTATTTCCGCTTCCAGCTCATTTTTTTGCACTTTTTGGTCATAGCCAAGGCAAATCACATCAGGTTTAAGCTCTGAAATTATGTCATAGATATTTCCCTTTTGGCCAAGAATGGCTCTGTCAACAATTTTTAGGGACCTAACACTTTCAAGCCTCTGCATTTCATTGTGCTTTGGTTTTTTTTCCTTGAAATTTTCAGAGTTACTGTCCCTTGCGACAACAACTAATAATTTGTCTCCGTATTTTTTAGCCTCGCTCAAGAAAAACAAATGGCCGGGATGGACAATGTCAAAAGTGCCTGCGCACATTATGGTCTTCATCTGAGAAACAAAAGAAACTGCATTTAAAAAGTTTTATAAAGAAATATCATAAAATCCATATTATGGCAAACAAGGTGAATGCATCACATATTCTGGTTAAGACAGAACAGGAAGCAAATGTTGTGATATATGATGTAACACATGGAAAGAGCTTTGAGGAAGTTGCAAAGGAAAAATCACTTTGCCCATCAAGAAAACAAGGCGGAAATCTTGGATGGTTTGCAAGAGGCCAAATGGTGAAAGAATTTGAGAATGCTGCATTTTCTTTGGCAAAGGATGAAATTTCAAAGCCCGTAAAGACGCAGTTTGGCTGGCATGTAATAAAGCTGAATGATTTGGGTTAGGGATTTTTTTGGGAAGCTGAGATTAAAGTGTCGGAAAAATTCTTTAAATGTGAATTATTGAAAAGGTTGAGCTTCTTTGTTCCTAGATATTACCTTGGCTAAAACTCCTCCTGCAATTACATTTTTAGGTATGTTTCCATAAACAACTGACCTTATGTTTATTTGAGAATTATCTCCTATAACACACGCCAGGATTATTGATTCTGAACCAATCTTGCAGTTCTTTCCAACTATAATTTTTTTTGGATTGCCATCTAAATCATACGGCCTAAAGATAACTCCGTCCCCTATTAAAGTTCCATCATCAATTTCCACTAACTCGGGATGTATTGCGTCAATGTATGTCCTGGGGCCAGAAGTTATGTGCCCTTTAATCTTAACCCCCAATAATTTGTGTATTCTATTTTTTAGATTGACCGCAGGCATGCTTTCTATAAGAGGCAGCCTTCCGATAATTGGAATATCTTTTGGGACCGGATCATAAGGCAAAATCTTGCAAAAACTCATTATCCAATGAATAAATTTGTGAGCTAATTTCTCATATGTAAACCCACCCATAGCTTCTTGAAGAAATTGCGCATATTTAGGATCGGCATTGTTATAAACCTGAACTCTGTCTGGGATATTTCTTAAAACCAAAGAATGTGATTTTACTCTAACATTTTGACCGATTTCAACAGGACCAATAAAACAATTATCTTCAATCACAACGCCGCTACGTATCGTTAACGGAGCAAAGGCATATCTTTTTATGCTAAAATCATGAGTCCAAAGTTTTGTGTTGTCGCCTATTGAAACATTATCTTCTATCCTTATTAATTCTGGATAAAAATAATCAAACTGTACATTCTTGCCAATTGTGACATTATCTCCAATATAGACCCCAATCAATTTTAGAAAATAAATCTTTGTTTGAGCTGAAAGAGATTTACTGATTTCTATTAAGCCCGCTTTGTAAGCTGTCCTGAAGAATCCTCCAATATGATACCAGCTTCTTGAAGGGTGGTCAGTTCCATGAAAATAAGTTAATAACTTTTTTTTGCTCAGCTTTTCTATATCTGCTTTAGCCAAGGCTTCTCCTTTTTCAGGCCTATGGCTTGCGGATATTTCAATACCTGAATCGACACCATAAAATTCTAGTCTTTTTTTAATTTCATTTATGGTTTGTCTCTTCTTTGCTTCAGTGCTGTGAAAACATTCGTACATTGCAAGAATATGATTATTTAAAAGATTAATATCTATCCTATTCAGTTCTGGATAATTTCTTTCTTTTAACAATAGTTGAATTTTTGATAAAAAATCTTGAAGTGCTTTAAATGAATCTTTACATTCATCATTTAGCAGAATTTCATATTTCTGAAGACCAATAATTACTTGGTATAATCTTGCAACTCTTATCTCTATTTTATTATCAAACCAAACATCTTTTCCATTTGGCAAAACGTTTCTCGCTAGTTTATTTAGTAGCCTATGAAAAAAGTATTTTTTGAACATTATTTACTGATTAATGTGTTAGCTATTTAAATATAATCAAATTTTGTGCATTACGCTAAAACTCCAAACGTTTTCCAGAATTTTCCTTAATTTTTCTCATCTCTCAAAATCCTCGCAACTCTGAAAGATGCAGGATTGCCTTAGTTTTCTAGGCTCGGACTTTCGAGGAGAAAAAACTTCGTTAAATTACTTAAGTTAAATGCAATCGGTCGCTGGCGTCACAGGAATATTTAAAAATCGATTAGTAATAACAAGATATATGCAAGACCATATTTTAGAACATATAAGAAGACATGTAGTGGGTTCTGGGCAAGCGGCGTTATTAACTGGACCACAAGCCAGAAATGAACTGATAAATTTATATCAAACTCTTAGTGAATTAAAGTATAAAGGATTAGTAGAGCCTAATAAAGACGAAATACAATTTTGGACCAAATTCTTGGGATTGGTTAAAGGGGAAGATTTATCTAAATCTGGTTTAGAGAGAGATGTTGCTGTCGCATTTGTTGATATTTCGCTAAAAAGACTCGGTGGACCATATCACTTATTCTTACCTGATGTGGATAAAATGTTCTATAGGTACGACATACAAAACAAAGGGATGATGGGAGCGTCTTTGCGAAGAATTTGGTCAATTAGTGAAAGAAATTTAACAATTTTTGGCTCAGTAAGTGATGAGAAATCTAGAAGTTACAGAAAAACTATAGATAAATATGAATACCCATTTTGGATTTATAATTGGGCACCTATTAGGATATAAGACGCCAGCAACCTTTTTATCGACCACATTGCATTCTCGCTTCGCAAGAATTTTGCAAAGATAAAATATTTATATTACCAACTAGAAGTCTTAGAATATTTGAAGGAAGCTGAAGAAAATGGCCAAGAATAAAGTTACCGCAATTGTTCCAGTTTATAATGAAGAGAAGACAATAGGAAATGTATTAAGAGTGTTAACATCCCATAACGGACTACATGAGATTATTGTTGTGGATGACGGAAGCACAGACGGCACCCAAAAAATTCTCAGGCAATTCAAAGTTAAAATTATCAGGCTCAAGAAAAATATTGGAAAAGGAGGCGCTGTCAGGATTGCAACAAAAAGCATTAAGTCAGATATCATACTTCTCATTGATGCTGATTTAATCGGTTTAAGAAAAGAGCATATAGACAATCTGTTAGGGCCCATTGTGAAGGGAAACGCGGCAATGGTAATAGGGTTAAGGGACAAGGGAAACGCTATTGCAAACATGATAATGCCTTATTTTCCATTGACAGGGGGCGAGAGGGCAATTCTGACCAAAGTTTTTATGGACATCAGAAAAAGCCCACTGATTGAAGGATGGGGCTTGGAAAGTGTTATCAATGACTATTGCAAAAAGAAGAAGTTAAAGGTAGTTAAAGTGAAGTTTAACGGAGTGGACCATATTGGCTTGCAGACAAGAAAATATGGATTGATGGATTTTTTGAAGGAGATTTATGATGTTGCCCTGACAAAAATTAAACTTTTAAATGTTAATTATGATTAAATGGCATACCCAATATCAAAATTATGGATTTACACCCTTTGTAGGGTATTAACAAGAAATATCGAAGGTATAAACAATATTCCGAAAGACTTCAATTTTATACTGATATCAAATCATGATAAGCTTATAGACCCATTGCTGATTCTCTACCCAATACTTAGAAAATTGGACAAAAAAGTTCATTTTCTTGCAACACCGACATGGTGGTTTTTAGGCAAGACAATTTGCAGAAAATGGGCAGGATGCATCCCATTATTTAATCCCGAACAGGCTTACAGTGAAATGAAAAATCGCGTAAAAAAAGGTGAAATTATAGGCATATTCCCTGAAGGGCACTTAAATGCAAGAATAAGGCACCCAAAAACAGGGGCTGCCAGGCTTGCAATTGAAACGAAGACCCCAATACTGCCAATCAGCATAAAATCTTCGTATCTTCCTTTTAATTCAACGATACACATAGGAAAACCGATATATTTGAAGAAAAGAAAAAATATTAAGAAACAGACTCTGGATTTAATGAATATTTGCACTCAGTTTACTTAATCAGCCCAGCAAGAATCCCTTTTCTTTCTTTTGCTTCTGATTTGAATTTATCAACCAGCCTGTACTTGTTCAAGACAACATGGCCGCAGTAATTGTCCTCAAAAATAACAGACATATCGTCAACCTCAATCCTTTTTGTGAACAGCGGGCAGTCAGTAACTAATGTGTCTGCATATCCTCCCTCAAACCCAATGTGGAAGCCGTATTTAATTGAATCCTTTCTTAATTCTGCAAAATTGTCCTTTGTAAGTTTCTTTCCAAGCCAGTTCTTCAATCCATCAGAAGCAATTTGCGTTATCATAATCTCATACCCCTTGTCAAGCATCTGCTCAACAACAATATCATGCTCTTCTCCTGCATGAGCTGCAAAGGCATCAACTTTCAATGGCATCAATGCATTTTGTATGCTTTTTAACTGGGTTTTCTGCAATCCAGTCCCTCCCAGGACAACAGCATCAATTCTCATCTTTTTCTGGTTCTTTTCTACAACTCTTTTTATGATATTTGCTTCCCTTATCGGGTCTGCAACCCTACATTTAACATAAAAATGAGGGATGTCCAAAATCCTTGCAAGATCTTTTGTATGCTCAACAGTAGCAAAGTGGAATAGGAAGCAGTCTTTTCTTGTTGGCTTTACAGATATCAAGTACTTTATGCGCCACCCTCTAAGCATGCAATGCTCTATTGCAAAAGTTGAATCTTTTCCACCAGAATATAAAACAGCTACATCCATTTGCAGAAGAAGAAATACTTTGTTTATAAAGATTTTGGAAAAAATCCTGATATTCTAATAAGAATATTTTTATCAGAATCTTTTATATATAATATTCTTAGTTACTTGATACAATTGGAGGTATCAAAAATGGGAAACGTTACAGATAATATGTTCTCGGCAATGGCGTTAAATGAATTATATTGGCAAGTAGTCTCGGCCCATCCAGATAGGCTTAGAGATGTATGGCCAAATCAACCTGGAACTTTAATTTCGCAAGAAGAATTCCAAAAAGGAATGGCATACTCAAGTGGATTGAGCGGCATGCGACCAAAGTTAATACGGGAAGGACATGATAAAGGAAAATTGACTTTGGAGGATGTAGCGGCTGATGGAACGATAAGGCCTCTTCTAGGAATTAAGCCAGTCCCATTTGCAGATATGCTTTTGGGACATAGAGATTTGGCAACAGCCGTGGACCATTATTTGAAGAAATAAAATATATTTATATACTCTTTTTCTTTTTACCTTTTATGCATACAGCCCTCTTCATTGGAAGATTCCAGCCATTCCACAATGCGCACCTTGCCGACATAAAAAAAATTCTTGGAGAAAATGATTTTGTCGTCATTGCGATCGGAAGCTCTCAGCATCATTCAACAAGGGAAAACCCTTTCTCATACTCCGAAAGGAAAAAGATGATTGAATTAGCATTAAAAGCAGGCAGGATAAAAAACTTCAGGATTTTCCCTGTCCCGGACATGTACAATGACAGGCTCTGGGTTGAATACATCACATACAGGCTTCCGCACTTTGATGTGGTTTATTCTGGCAATGCCTGGACTTTGAAATGCTTCAGGAAATTTGGTTATAAAAACAAAAAAATAAAGCTCCTGAAAGGTATAAGCAGCACAATCGTAAGAGACCATATTACAAGAGAGAAAGAATGGAAGAAATTGGTGCCAGGAGAAATCCATAATTTTATAAAAAAGATAAAAGGTGAAGAAAGGATAAGGTTTGCTTAATCTTTTTTTCTGAATTTTTCAAGTTCCCTTATTATCTGATCTGCCTTCTCGCCGTGCAAGTGCCTCCAATGCTCCACTAATGCTTTGTAAGTAGGGCCGTCAAGCCCTTCTGCCTCCTTTGAAATCAATCTGTAATTGTGCTCATTCATATAGGAGGGTGAATACACCATAAGATTGAATCCGTGCAATAGGAAATTTTTTGTGTCTCCGGTAATGGTAGCAGCAGAAGCAATATAGGTGTTACTCTTTATGATTTGGACCGGAATCTTTGTCCCAATAGGTCCCTTTTCGAGAATTTTATCAAAAAGCATCAAAGCGTTCTTGAACGAATGTATTGCAACTTTGTATTGGAGAACTTTTAATTCTGTTATCCCTCGAATACTTTGAGCACTATAAAAATGAGCCTCTCCATTTGAAAAGAAGGTATCAGCTACTTCGGTAAGCCCTGCAAGGCCATTGCTCTTATTATAGAGGAGAGTGCTTTCCCTTAGAAGTTCGGCAGCCCTTTCATAGTTTCCATGATTTAAGTGCTCCTGCCCTCTGCGAAAATTCCGTCTTGCGTCTGACAAAATCAAAACTAATTCAAGAGGTTTATTTTTTATTTCTTCTCTTTGGGCAACGTGATTTGCAGTATAAGCCGGTTCTGCAGGAATGGGTGAAACCAATGACGCTAGAGCAACAGCCGCAATTCCAGTATATTTTCTCATCAAAACATCTTATTAAAGAAACCGCTTTTTAAATCTTCCTTGCCGAATTCTTCCAAAAGCTGCCTCTGTTTCTTTGAGAGCTTTTCAGGGACGTCAATTATGACTTCAATGAGCTGGTCTCCTGTATAATGATCATGCAAATCCTTGATTCCCTGGTTTTTCATCTTGAAAACAGTGTTGCTTTGTGTTCCGTCTGGAATTTTTAGCTTTGCCTTGCCTTTCAAAGTCGGAACCTCAATTTCCCCTCCCAAAGCAGCTATTGTAAACGGGATTCTTATTTTCAGGAAAATGTCGTTTCCGTGCCTTTCAAAAATTTTGTGAGGCAAAACATGAAGCACAATATACAAATCACCAGCTAAAGTGCCCCTTTCTCCTTGCTCCCCTCCACCTTGTATCCTCAGATTTGTGCCGTTATCCGTCCCTTCCGGAATCTTGACATCTATTTTTCTTGTTCTCTTTACAGAGCCTTGGCCGTCGCATTCAGTACATTCATTCCTGATGAATTTTCCAGAGCCTCTGCATTTTCTGCAGGTGCTCGTTGATTGAAATACCCCAAAAGGAGTCCTTTGTGTTTTTGTCGCAACTCCTCTTCCATTGCATTCGTTGCATGTCACATTATCATCTGGATTTTCTGCTCCTGTTCCATTGCACTTCTCGCATTTTTCATATCTTGGGACGGAAATTGTTTTTGTGGCACCAAATGCAGCATCCTCCAATTCTATTTCCATGTCATATCTCAAATCAGCTCCTTTTTGCCGCCTTCTCTGGCTTCTAGAGCCTCCAAAAAAAGTCTCAAAAATATTGTCAAAGTCAAATCCAAAACCCCCTGATTCCTGCATGAAATCTGAGAAATCAAAACCACTAAAGCCAGCCTGCTGGAACTGTTCTCCTTGGGTTCCAAACCTATCGTAATTTGACTTTTTCTGGTCATCGCCAAGAACAGCCGCAGCTTCATTGATTTCCTTGAATTTTTCTGCTGCAGATGCGTCTTTGTTTAAGTCAGGATGATACTGCTTTGCTAATTTCTTGTATGCTGATTTTATTTCTTCTTTTGTTGCGCTCTTACTTACCCCTAATGTTTTGTAATAATCTTTTTCTTTGGGCATTTGATCATTCCTTGACTGCTATGATAGTTTCTTTACCACCAATCATTCTTTCTGCAATTGCATCATTCCACCCATAAAAAAATACGGTTCTTTCAAGAGGATTCATGCTTTTTTTTGCTTCAGCTAACTCCTTAGAATCTTTGATTTGCTGATAGGCAGCTTCACATTCTGAACTGGCTAAAACGATTGGATAATTCATAAGAACTTTTCTCCCTAGGCCGATTCCTTTTCTGTAAGCTTTTATAGGATGAATTGAGTATCTCATTTTAGTTCCTCGTCTCCAAGCAATTCCTTCTCAATTTTCCTTGTCAGTTGATATTCGTGCTCAACAATGTCCCGTTTATATCTCTTTCTAATGTCATCAAACCTTTCATCAACAGAAACTATTCTGTCATCCTTCAGCCTTTTGTCGGAATAAAAAACAATCTTTTCCTCCCAGGTTTTTGGAACAAAATTTTCGTCGTTTAATTTTGCGAGCCCGTGCCTTAATATGAGATTTGCAACATCTGGATAGCCCAAAGATTTAATGTATTCTGCACCTCTTGTCTCATGATTTGGCCCCATTTTCTTCACATCGTGCAGCAAAGCAGCAGCCCTGACAAGCTCCCTGTTCACCTTGATACCTCTTTTTTCAAGAATATCCATCACTTTTTCAGAGAATTCAGCAACAGCTTTCAGATGGGCAATAATATTATCTGGAACGTTGTTTTTTAAAATCCTTAGAGATTCTTCTCGGGTTGGAATATTCATATAATTAAAAAGAAAAATTCACTTCTTCTTTTTCTTTTCATCCTTCATTTCATAGTCTGCATCAACTACATTTTCATCATTCTTTGAATGCTTGTGCTTGCTTTTGTGCTCTTCGTCATCTTGGTGATCTTTCCCTTCTCCATCATCGGCCTTTTTACCGTGCTCCTGCTGATATTTCTCCCCTGCTTTCTTATAAAGCTCGGTGGACATTTTCTGCACCATTTCGTTGATGTCGTCCATTTTCTTTCTGATGGCAGGGACATCTTTTTCAGACGGTTTCAATAATTCCTTCAGTTCCATCATCCTTCCTTTGACTTCCTCAATTTCCTTGCTGTCAACTTTTCCTTCAAAGTCCTTAAACATCCTCTCTGTCTGGTAAACCAAGTTATCGGCCTGGTTTATTGCCTCAATTTCTTCCTTCTTCTTCTTGTCAGTCTCGGAAAATTGATCAGCTTCCTCCTGCATTCTCTTTATCTCATCTTCACTTAGTTTTTGGGCAGCAGTTATCTTTATGTTCTGTTCCTTCCCTGTTCCGATGTCCTTTGCCCCTACATGAAGAATTCCGTTTGCATCAATGTCAAAAGTGACTTCAATTTGCGGAACTCCCCTTGGAGCAGGCGGAATCCCAATCAAGTCAAACTGGCCAAGGTGCTTGTTATCATTAGCCATTGGTCTTTCTCCCTGGAAGACTCTTATTGTTACTGCCGTCTGATTGTCTGCAGCGGTGCTGAAGACCTGCTGCTTCTTTGTTGGAATTGTGGTGTTTCTTTCAATCAATTTTGTGAAAACGCCTCCAAGGGTTTCCAATCCAAGGCTTAATGGAGTTACATCCAGCAAAAGTATGTCCTTGACTTCTCCTGCTAAGACACCTGCCTGCACAGCAGCCCCCATTGCCACACATTCCATTGGGTCAACTCCTCTTTCTGCTGTTTTGGCAACAAAATCCTCGACAAATTTCCTTACAACAGGCATTCTTGTCGGGCCGCCAACAAGGATTATCTTGTCAATTTGTGATACGCTCAGCTTTGCATCCTTTATTGCCTGCTCTGTCGGATGTTTGCACCGCTTTACAATCGGATCAATCAGCTGCTCTAATTTTGACCTTGCTAATTTTATTGAAAGATGCTTTGGCCCGTCATTGGTTGCTGTAATAAAAGGCAGATTGATGTCCGTTTCAAAGACAGTTGAAAGCTCTATCTTGGCTTTTTCTGCAGCCTCCCTTAATCTTTGCAGCGCTGTCTTGTCATTCTTTAGTTCAATCCCTTCTGTTTTCTTGAATTCTGAAGCAAGATAATCAATCAGTGCAGCGTCCATGTCTGTTCCTCCAAGCTGGGTGTCTCCGCTTGTGGACAGGACCTGGAAAACTCCGCCTCCAAATTCCATAATTGTGACATCTAAAGTTCCGCCGCCAAGGTCAAATACCATAATTTTCATTTCCTTGTCCTGTTTGTCTATTCCATACGCCATAGAAGCAGCTGTCGGCTCATTTACAATTCTTACAACTTCCAGGCCTGCAATTGTGCCGGCATCTTTTGTCGCCTGTCTCTGGTTGTCGTCAAAATATGCTGGAACTGTTATTACTGCCTTGTTGACTGGCTCACCAAGAAATTCTTCCGCATCTTTCTTGATTTTTTGAAGGATGAATGCAGAAATCTGCTGCGGAGTATATTCTTTCCCGTCTATATTATATTTGAAATTAGTGCCCATTTTTCTTTTGGCTGCCATTATTGTCCTTTCCGGGTTTGAAATTGCCTGCCTTCTTGCAGGCTCGCCAACAAGAACCTGGCCATCTTTTGTGAATGCGACTACACTTGGAAATGCTTTTCCGTAAGCTGTTGTCCCTTCTGCGCTCGGTATAATAGACGGTTTTCCTCCTTGAAGAGCAGAAGCTGCGCTGTTGCTTGTTCCAAGGTCAATTCCTATGATTTTTTCTTTTGCCATTTTGATTTTCCTCCATGCTAATGTATTTTTTTGAATTTTTATTAATTTAAGACTTCATACCTAAGTATTTTTTTCAGCCTTTTTTTGTCTGGGAACATTTCATCCATACTGGCGCCTGGAATTAGTTTCCCGCCATTATCTGAATATGATTGATATTGCCTTATTGCTTCTGCATCGCCAATGTCAAGCAGGTAATTGACAAGGAACCATGCTGACAAATCTTCTCCATAATCCTTGCAGGCAATTGATGTCCTGCACTGCAATGGCTTGACCTCATGAATCATGCAGCCTTTCCCATTGAAAAAGACGCATTGCCCAAAAGGCTTGTCTTTTCTCAATAATTTTGGCCTCTGGAATTTCTTGTTGAACTGTTCAATATCCTCCAAATATTTTTCATCCAGCTCTTTTTCTGATATTTTCAAAAACATTGAAATGTTCTTTTTGTCGTTCCCGATTAATATGCCGCTTCCGTGCCTGCATCCATTGTTGCAGGAATTGCACGTGCAGGGAGCGCTTAATGCTAAAACATCCTTCAATAAGGTGTTTTTTGTTATTTTCATTGTTTATTTTCCGCTGATCTTCACTTTGCTGTGTCTTAAAACCTTGTCATGCAGTGTGTATCCTTTCTGGAATTCCTCCAGAATTGCGCCTTCTTCCTTTTCTGATGATTCCTTCATCAAAACTTCGTGTTTGTAAGGGTCAAATTTCTCACCTTCAGCCTTAATCGGCTGCATTCCTGATGATTGAAGTACTGAGTTCAGTTGTGCATAAATCATCTTCATGCCCTGCAAAAACTTTTCCTTGTCGTTGCTATGTTTCATTGCAAGGTCAAAGCTGTCCAGCACAGGCAATAAGCTCAACAGCAACTCTCCGTTTGCATATTTGATGACTTCTATCTTTTCCTTTTGAAACCATTTCTTATAATTGTCAAATTCAGCCTGTAGTCTTTTCAATCTGTCCAATAGCTCTTCGTTTTTCTTTTGCTGCTCTTCTAACTGCAATTCAAGATTTTGTTTTTCGTCTGATTTTTTCTCTTCTTCTTTTTGCTCTGTTTTTTCTTTTTTCTGCTCCATTTTAAAAAATTTAATCTTTTAACATTTAAACATATCTTTGGTTGGCTTAAGGTCAACTAAACTATGGTAAAATCAACTAATATATAAATGTTTCGCCAAAACGTATGTATTAAGCTCTTCTCGATAACTCATTTTTTGTGAAGTATATTCTACACCACCAAAATCTTAATATATATCCTATATATATTAAAATATATGCGAAAGATTCCGACAATTTATGCAAA
>Ga0209211_10009256_pt1 | contig 13179 bp, 10 predicted proteins | sample RifGroA2_FD_183992 | JGI IMG/M metagenome (GOLD analysis project Ga0209211, IMG submission 183992) | Groundwater microbial communities from Rifle, Colorado, USA - Groundwater A2 (SPAdes) (version 2) | ecosystem: Environmental > Aquatic > Deep subsurface > Groundwater | place: Rifle, Colorado...
TGACTATCTTTGATCCGGCGATACGTGGATGCAGGGGCCAAGTGCACCACATCGATCTTTGACAACGGTATGCTGGTGATCCGGCCAATATCGCTTTTGGAGCAGTACGAGTCAGCGATGATTCGCTTGACTCTGGCAAGGCGCAGTTTTTGATAGTACCACGTGATATTACCACGAAAGCCGGAAGGAAAATGCTCTGGAAATACGAACGGGATCAGATCATGAACGGTAACGACGGTTGGTTTTGAAAAAGCTAAGGGCAATGTGACGAAGAAAGGATCGAAATACGGGTAATGGATGAGTTCAATATCTTTGGGTACTTTTTGTCCTCGAGTAAAAAAAGAGTACGAATGATTCTTCTCGTACTTCTGTAACGCCTCAATCAGTAACTTCGTATACGTCCCCACTCCCCGATTTTTATGGCCGGTTTGAAGAGGCGTAATGTCAATTGCGATATTCATAAACTCTTTTAAGTATAGTTGATCCCAATAGCCAAAACAAACTCATGAATGATACAACATTCATAGTAAAACGAAGCGGAGTTTCAGAAAAATACACCGTGAGCCTATGCGTTCCTTTTGCAACCGGAACGCTGATGGCGCCGATGGAGTCTGGTCCGACAGGCACAGGTTTCCCGTCAAGGATGGCGTGCCATCCCGAATAATACGCAACGTTGGTACGTACCACTGTATCGCTTGTGGATACGACGTCTCCGATAAACGTCGTCGCTCCCTCCTCACCCATGGTAATGGTGCCTTCGCCGGATACTATCTCCATGCGCGCCTTCGGCCGATCCGGCTGCCAGGACATCCACCTGGTAGAAAAACCGTTTCCCAAAGATGAGGTGCCATCCGTAAATTCACGTTTTGAGAGATAATATTCATCCGGTCGCACACTATAGAGTACCGGCTTGGTATAAGAAAATGAAAGTACCACGGCAAACATCGCAATGCCGATAGAAACCTGGCGCCAACGAATTTTAGAAAAAAGTGCTGCAGCTAAAAAGGGTGTCGCAACGATTACAACAGACAATAACCGCCATGGATATTGGAGATTAGTGAGGATCGGTATCCATTCCCAAATGGGCGTACTGATCTTTAACATAAGAAAAAATGCAACTGCCATCGCGCCCGTAAAAAGCGCCGGTTTCAGGATTATGAGAGATGCGATAAACAGCGCTAGCGGCATAATTCCTATTTGATACGACATTTCATCAAGCGCATACCCCGGACCGGATAGCCCGGTGCCCCACGAAGGAATGAGGAGTTGTGCTAATTCCGGAAAGTGATCCTTATAATTGACGGTATTCAGTCCTGTGACATATCCCCTTTCAATCAGTGCAGGAACCCAAAAATACGAAGTTAAAATAATTCCTACGACTACCCAGCGAAGCATTGATCTATCCGTCATCCATGCATACAGAGCGAGGATGGGAAGAAAAATCATCGCCATAATATTGTGACTTAGAATAATGGCAGCAACCGTTAGAGTGAAAAGAGTTCTTTTTCCATAAGCGATGCTTGTCAGCGCGACAAACACAAACCCCAGGGCCAACACTTCCCCGACTGAACCGCGCACAAATATGTCCACGAACCAATACGGTGTGAACGCACCGATGATACTTCCTATTGTCGCCGTGAATATTCCATATAACCGTTTCAGCCAAAAATAGGAAGCGATAATTGCGGTTAAGTATCCGACTACCATCGTCAATCGGAACGAATCTGCCAAACTCCAACCTAAGAAATGAAAAAGTGAACCGATGTAATTGGGCAAGGGGTAAAAAAAGGTAAATAGCGGTACGCCGTAGCCGCTGTTTAATCCCGGAGCCCATCGCGGGAACAAATGTCCTGCGGCAAGCATACGGCCGAATTCGTAGAATCGGATCAGATGATACTCCCCATCATGCGTCGGTAAAAATCCGGGGACGAAGAGATAGCGGATTGCTACCAAACTTACGATAAATACAAACAATAACCCCAGATACTCTGCTTTTAATTTCATTCGTAGCATTAGCATGTATTCGTATATTGGCATCGCATATATTTCATTGTAATAACCGTATTCCGGTGTAATTTTATATAATCAATATGTTATTTTGCATATCAACAATAGTATTTTGATTAAAATTGGCTAGCCACGTATCAATTTGCTTTCTTCTTCCCCAATAATCATACCCCAACCACCATGAGATTAAATATTCCGGAAACTGTCCGGCAAGCCAATCAACTGCATAGTGATAGACGAGCATCGTACCCGAAACTTTTCGTCATGAGCCACCAGGAAAAAAGCAAAAGAATGCAGATGAGGATGCCGTCACCGGCGAGGCGTTTTAGCATAGAAGAGCGTGGTGATGACGGGCGGCACGAATGTCACGAGCTTTTTCACCATTGGGGTGATTCCTCCCCATGATCGGGTATAAAGAAACGGCACGATCCGCAGCATCAAACCAAAAGAAAATCCGTACGATGCCGCGTGGAGGAGGGTTGGTTTATCAACAAGCGCAAGAAACGTAAGCGGCCAAATAAAATACCAGGCATACATCTCTTCCCGCAGAGGCGACAATAAAAAGATAATATACATGGCAACACTTGCCCAATACCAAACCCTATGCCAAGAGACTTGAGGACGTAATAAACACCAGATAACTATTGGTACCAAAAATACTGTTGCTCCCTTAATGAATATAGAAGCGATGAGGAGCATTAACCCTACAACAAACTGTCGCCTCTTGAGAAACATAAACGATGCCACTGCAAGAGCCATCATTACTACGTCATTGTGTCCATCGACAAGGGTTGAGAGAGTGACTAACGGATTAAGCGCAAAAAAAGCTAAGGCAAAAGTTTTTTTTCCTGATGCGGTCCAAACAAGGTAACAAAGGAGCGCGTACCATGAAATAACAAAAATCTTAAACGTGAATATCGAAGCCAATAAATTTCCCATACCCAATACATGAGGCACGGCAGTCAATGCTATCCACACCGGACCGTAAAGTGCTACCTTATTGGCAGCGTGGAGGAAGCCAAAGCTCGGATCATTGGGAATATCAATCGGCATAATGATGTACGGGTTTTCCCTATACAAAAATGTCACCTTGGCGGTTGCGATGTAATTGAAGATATCGTTTGACAGCGCAGGATAGGCCCAAACTAAAATAACCACAGTACCGATAATGAGATGCCATACGTGTTTTGAAGTCAGTAATCCTCTTTTTATTCTATGCAATGTCCAAAAATACCAAGCAAAAAGTACCGCGACAGTGACCGTATACCATACAGTCGAATAAAGAGTTTTGAAGTAAATGATTGAGTGAAGTGATGTAATCCCCGGAAGCAAAATATTTGCATCAACAAACCCCCAGGAAAGGATGGTAAGCATGATCAAAATAAGATAATAAAAGAAATTTATCGCCATATTTTTTGTATACCCCATCGAATAGTCCAAACCCCCACGATATACGAACCCGGAAAAAGCGGCAGGAAGAATCGAGAAGAAACCACGCCCAAGGAAAGAAACGCGCTGTATAGTGCCACCCACAATATAAGAAGTGTTATTGGTTCTTCGAGCGATACTTTTCTCGCAACAAGAAGCCCTATGGCTATAAGACTTACTATTGTACTTACCGGCCATGTCCATCGCCAGTCGTCTGCAGTAATGATACTCATGTCGCCCCACCATGCCTGCCACTGATTGAAAAGGAGGAGCCGCCAGACTGAAAAAGGAAAGATAAGCTTGCTTTTCTGGTATAAGAAAATCCACTTCTGAAACCCGATAAAATCCGCAAACGTATACCCGCTCATAAAAGTTCTCGCGTAGGAGGCGACAAAAACAATTCCGGCAATGCTCAACCAGAGCATTAATTTCACCGTATGCTTCCATTGGCGCTGTATAAAGAGATACGCCAAAAAAGCGACGACGAGCAAAATTCCCGGAATGATGGTCTTTGTTGCCATAACCAGTCCGATCATGACGGCCGTAACAAAGAACGCGCCTCTGGCTCTCTCCCGAAGAAATGCCGCAATCGCAAACAGTATCCACGGAAGCTGAATGATGTCCAGAAGCGGCGCGGTACGGATTTGACCCAGGAAAAGCGGCTCGGTGACAAGCATGGCAACAGGAATAAGAGCTGTACTAGTATCTTTGAGCACGATCCGACCGATCAGCCATACTGCGATAAGTGTAAGAATAGCGCTTGGCAACACCACAAACTTGTCATTCTTCATCAGTAGTATGAAAAGGCCGATCATGTACTTTCCAAGCGGCGTGTGTTCGGAATTAATGAGGATCGGATCCACGCCGCGTATGTACGCCCCTGCTGCGTAACTAAATACCGTCTCGTCGGGAATAAGCCCCGCATTTTCTTTTTTCCGATACTGCGATCCATCGTATACCGATTGGAAGCCTCGATATATATCTTCCGTGTAATATGGCATCGTATACGTGTCCCACACGGGTGCGATCGCGCGGTAAAGCGCGGTAGCAATAACGGCCAGAAGAATCATTGAGGCAAACGTTCTCATTGCCGCAGGAGGAGCGCTCTGTTTAGCTCCTCATGAATTCGAAGTGTCTGTGGTTTTTCCCGTTCAGGACGCCAAATAAACTCCTCCGGCAATTCACCGAGAAGCTTACCGATAACTTTTTTATGTTCATTCATCGCTTCTATAAACTCCGCCCCTTTAAGTGAATCAGGAACACGCTGCAGTGCGGCACTGGACCGATCAAGAGCCTTTACCGCCAAAAGATATTGATTATACGCAAAAAGCGTTTTTGCTTCTACCAATGCTTTATCTGACTGTCCCAGGTAATACCGATACGAGGAGAGATTCCCCCAATACCAATATCGTTTCACCTCATCAATAAAACGGGATACTCGATATAATTTATTTCCGGGCATGAAGGAAGGATATGGCAAAACATACGAAGCGTTTGACCATCGAGGGAAAGATAATAGTACCGCTAATAACATGAGACTACCTATTGTTTTTGACATATCGTAGGTATGAAAGGGGGTGATGCAAAGCGGAGAATAATGCAAATAAAAATCCCCAGTAGCCATCCACGAACCCTTTATGACGGAAAAAAATAAGGAAAAAAGTGATGGTTGGTTTGACTGCGTTATAGACAAACCACGTCACCGGAGTCACCGGAAGTTTCTGCTCACGCAGTTCTATTGCAGTCAGCGCAATGTACGCGTTTGCTTTCTTCCAGTACTCATCTACCGAAGCATACGGATAATGCAGCAGAGGATTTTTGAGATACCCGACCCTCCCGTCAACGGCTATCTGCTCATGAACGCTTTTACTTGGAAAATGCGCGCGGCCCCGCCGGACGAGTCGGATAACGTAATCAGGATATTGTCCGCCTTTTTTGAGCCAATGACCACTAAAATAATTCTTACGTGCAATCCAATATCCAGAAACATTTTTGCTGATTGCTCCCAAAATTTCCTTCGCGAGCTCTGGCGTCACTACCTCATCCGCATCAAGCTGTAAAATCCATTCTCCGTGGCATGCATCTAATGCTTTCTGTTTATTGATATGAAAAATAGGCGGATTATCCGTTTTAATAATCCGAGCTTTATATTTTTTTGCGATGGATAGTGTTTGGTCTGTTGATCCCCCGTCAACAAGAACAATTTCATCTACCCACGTTGAAACAGACTCAAGACAAGCTTTAAGTTTCTTTTCCTCATTATATGTGGCGATAGCGACGGAAAGCTTCATAAAGGACAACGGATACAAGACCACCTATACCCAATAAATTTGCTGCTTTTCGTAATTTCGTATCTCCGAATACTACCACAACGCGATGCTCCCCCGCGGGAACACGGAACGTCATGAGTCCGCGATAATTGGGATCTTGGTAAATAAGCTCGCCCACAAGATCAAGCTGCCGACCATCTACTGCAACAGTCCAACCCGGAAAATACAACGTATTATCAACGACTCTTGCGTCGTTTCTCGCGTTTACTACAAACTCATGGCGCGTGCTGTTCCTAGTCCCAGGTGTGATCATCGCTTCTCCTTCAATCACCTCATAGGCCGCCTTGGGACGCTGTTCCATAAAGCGCACCGACCAAATGGGGCTGCTTTCGCCGGTGTCCGTAGTACTTTCATAGATACCGCTATAGAACTCCTCGGGTTTAACGACATATTCCTTTGCCTTCCACATTGATGCCGTGGATATAGCCGTAATGACCAATAAACAAAAAACTGTAAACAGTTGAAGCCGTTTCGGTATATAGGCTAGCGTTACCCCGCCCAGAATGGGAGAAACGATCACAGGAATGGTGAGAAATCTCCACGGGAATTGGAACTTTTGGAGAATCGCTACAAAATCCCAAACAACTTTTGACTCAACCGTCATGAGTAGCAGTGATACGCTAACGACGGCTACACATCCCCCGATGAACCATCGCAGCGTACGAGTCTTTGCGCGAATAAATACAACAATTCCTCCAAGGATACTTAGCCATTGAACCACACCTATCTCTTTCGTAAAAAACCGCTGCCATGGGACAAATCTTGTTGAAAAGTCTCCTTTGGTCACGATATCCCGAAGCGTATATTTCCCTTCAAAAAACGCCGGAATCCAAAAGAAGGCGGAAAGAACAAATCCGAGAGACAAAAAACAAGAGATAAGAAACAAGAAACGAAACCGGTTTTTTGCTTCAAAAAAATACAAATAGAATGCGTACATCAGGATCAGAGGTAACATCATGAGGGCGATGGCATTGTGGGACAAAATCAAACCCGCCATACCCAGCGCAGTCGTCACTGCGCCCAGCGTCTCACGATTATTTCTCGCCACTCTTAATAAGCCGTAAAAAATCAGCGGCGGGAAAATAAAAGCAACATGCTCCCCAAGCGCCCCGCGCACATACAGATCAACGAACCGGTATGGTGCAAAACCATAGAGAACTGAGGCTACAAATCCTGGGCCTACTCCCCATGCGCTTTTCGCAAACACAAACATCGCGAGTATGCTTGCAATATACGAAACAGCAAAAACGAGCTTCGTGCTATCGACGAACGAAAATCCGATTGTATGAAACAGTGACGCTATATAAGAAGGAAGGGGATAAAGAAACATGAGGATCGGATGCCCGTATCCCCAATTGAGGTTTCCCGCCCAACGCGGGATAAAATTCCCTTCGCTAAGTGATTGATAAAAGTTGGCAATCCTGGCGACGTGATCCGGAGTATCATGACCCTTGGGTAATCCCGGATGGAGAAGATCTAGGAGAGGTAACAGCGCAATCACGATAAGAATCAGCAATAATATTCGCGTTTTCATAAACACTACCGGTCAGCGAGACGTATGGCTTCCTTTCCGTCCAGATAATTTATTGTCAATAAATTTGCCGTCGATATTTCCTTAGGAGTACCTATATATAATGTTTGTCCGTCTTTGATCTCTTTCCCCCAATCGATCGGCCGGAACTCATATCGCCCAAACTTATTGCGTACTTCAGCAAACCCACCGGAGGATGTACCTCCTTCGGCTAGATACCTCGTCGGATCATACTTGAGGAAGTACAGAAAAAACATATGCGGCTGTTCCAGTTTCGTCGAAACGACAACTTTAGCATACCCGACCCCTTCATTCTGCGCATAATCCACAGCCTGCTTATACCCAAACTGCCAATACTCGGAAACCTCCCGGTTCATGTGGAGAAAATACATATGAAGGTAGTAAATCAAGTTCAAAGTGAAAAGTGTGATAACGAAAAAACGAAGAATATAATTTTTATAATTGTTATAAAAATTTATAATGCCCACTGCGGTAAATACCTGAAACATGGGAAGAAACACGAGCGTACGAATCGCATGAGGGAGTTCCGTTGTAGGTGATGCTGCCACGGGCGCAAGTAGCAACCAACCGAACAATACCCGGGCAACCTTTCCGCCTTGCCTTCCGGCGGCTATCATGCCCCACAAAAGAAACGGAAGTTCCACAAGATATAATAGTCCCATATCCGGCGCATGGTGCCGGGGATTGTCGCCAGTAACAAACAACCACCGCAAAGAAAAATGTGAGAGGTAACCGTCCAGAAGCGTCTTTGCCCATACGATCCTGCGGTTGTCAAATACCACTCCCCACGGATTTCCCGTCTGTTGATCTTGTTTAAGTTTGGTGACACTTCGCGCCAACAAACCCGTTTGGTCTGCCAGGGAACTCGTACCTTTAAGCCTCGTTACAGTCGTAGGGTTAATAAATACTGTTAGAAGCGGCATCACAGTGAGCGCCCCCACAACTATCGCTATTGATAACGACCGTCTCTGTGACAGCAACTGTTTCCTATATATCCACGAAAGAAGTAAAACAAGAAGCGGGACAAAAATGCGTTCGCTGTGATATGCATAGAGCCCGAGTCCGAACAAAAATGCACTGACTACAAGCATTTTTCTCTGATGAAGTCCCTTAAAAAACGCCCATACCGCCCAAATGTTTATCGTGACACCGATATTTGCTTCAAAAGCTATTCTTGAAAATTGAATATGCCATGGGCTTATCGCAAGGAGTAAGGCACAAACATACGCAATTGCGTCTTTTCGGAAGAGCTCTTTTACAAAATAGTAGGTCCCTATTACGGCAAGTATTCCTGCAATTGCCGAGGGCAACCGTACTGCCCATGTTTCCAGCCCGAATAGGGCAATAGAGGGAATTATCAGATACATGTAAAGAGGTGGTTTATAGTCATCATATGAACGAAGCGAAAGGGGCAAGATCGTACCGTACTCATCCCGTCCGGTCTTGAGTACCGAGTACGCGTTGTAGCCTAAAGCCGCCTCATCCCAATCGGGACTGGGGGGGATACCCCCCAACTGCCACAAGCGAAGGATTGCGGCAACAAGAATAATACTTATAAATAATAATTTTTTCATGGTCGATCAAAAATGACGAAAGCAGGCTCCCCGTTGGGTCGGTCAACCGTCGCCAAGACTCGTGCTCCCCCGGGCGCTTCAGCGGGTAAACCAATATAAAGCGTATTCTGATCAAATGAACCAATACCGCGATCCGGGAACCGGTATTTCCCAAATCCGAACACATGATAAAACCCGGCTGCATCAAACGTCGACTTCTTGAATAACAGATAAGCCGACGGATCCATGCGTGTGTAAAAAAGCATGTACATGTATGATCTGCCGTATGCTTCGCTCACAACCACGGTATTATATGAACCTTCAAATTTCTGCATCTCACTAATAGCCTGCTTATATCCATACTGCCACTCCGAAGAGTACTCTTTAACATAGTGATTAAAATAGTTATGCCAGAAATAAGAAAAACTGATAGCGTATCCAAAGATAATGGCGACGAACAAATATTTTCTTATTCTTGACACATGACACATGACACATGACACAATGCCATACGCAATAAATATCTGCCACACCGGCAGACTGTTTTCTATCCGAAGCGCATGGGGCGTCTCCCGTGCTGTGGCAGCTGGTGCGATGGCAAACAAAACCCAAAGTACGAGTGTCCATGCAAGCTTTGCATCAGTAGTAAACAGTCGATAGATGCCATACACAAGAAACGGAGCTTCGATAAGATACAGCTGTCCTACATCCTGGAGAGAAAACTTCGGATTGCCATCGCCCCTCATAAAAAGAAACCAGGGTTGAAAATGATCAAAAAAATGTTTGAGATATTCGATGGCAAACCCCACCCTTCGGTTATGAAGAATATTTGCCAAAAGACCGCCTCCGTCTATTGCCATGCGCTCGTTTGATTTCTCTACAATCGAAAGATCCGAAAAAATATTAACTTCTGTAAACCGGAGCCTTGCCTCCGGCGAAACCATGTGAGGCACAAGTGGAGCAAGGACGAGTAAGGCAATCACGATACCTAGGGCTGCGTAGCGTTTATATAAGATCATCGTTTCTCGTATCCAAAAAAAGAACAATAATCCAAGGAGCGGCGCAACGTAGCGTGCGCTGTTGAATGTGTACATGGCCAGTACAAAAGGCACCCAGCACACGATCAAAAGCCGGGGGCTTCGTCTTGCCTGTAACACCAGCCATATACCCAAAAGAAGAATCGTGAGCGCTATATTTGCCTCCCATCCGGCCCGGGAGAGTTGGAGGTGCCAGGGAGAAATGGCCAACAATAGCGAAGCTATTGTTGGCAAGTCAAAAGTCGAAAGTCCGTAAAGTTTATAAAACTTATCCCGAAATAATTCTTTAACTAATAAATACGTGAGCAATACTGCGATGGTCCCCGCAATGACCGAAGGCAACCGTACAGCAAGCTCCGTCAGGCCAAAAACAGCGATAAACGGAACGGTGAGGTAAACAGCGAGCGGCGGCTTGTAATCTCCGTAGGCTACGAATGTATCGATTGGTAGAAATCTTCCGTGTTCATCCCGGCCGGTTTTAAGAATGCTGTAAGCGTTGTAACCGATAGACACTTCATCCCAGGAAAGTGACGGCGGGACAGACGTAACCTTATAGACACGAAGAAAAAAGGCAAAACTCAAAATAAGAATAATTAACCACGGAAATCGTCTCTTCATGTTTCTTCAAGAAAATATCCGACACTCATAACGAGTGATATATACCCCAGATGGCTATTATGGAAATACCGCGAAAAGTACCAAAACACAAAAAGAAAAATGCTATACGCGATAAGAAGCCTCCCTGCGGACATTTTTTTCCGAAACCACCCAACCAGAAACCATAGCGCCGGGATACCAAGAGCTGCCTGCCAATAGATAAATGGGTAGTATGCATGAATATCCTTGATAAAGCCTAATTGATATAACACCATCCCCCATCCGTACCCGGCTACCGGATAACTTACCGGTGTCGCTCCTTGCAGAAAGACCACAGTGCTTTGCCAGTAAGCCTCCGGATCCCATACCAGAAAAGGTCCCAGAACCAACGCGATCGTACCAATAAACGCTCCTAGGACAAGGGGCCTTCTTGTCCTTGTATAAAGCAACACAAACGGAAGCGATAGCCAGATCGTCTGCTTGGAAAGAAGAGCAAGAGCGTAAACCGCTGCAGCCAAAACAATTTTATTACGTTTATAAAGGAAAAGGGCAAGTAACAACCAAAAAAAAGCAAAATGATCGCTTCTTCCTTCCAGAAGATAATCAAACATCACGGGATTGAATGCTACAATGATGATCGCGAGTATTTTTTTCTGGTAATCCTTTATCCAAACCGCAAGAATAACGAGGGTGCCGAAATAGGTAAACAGAAGTGGTAACCGTCCGTCAAAAAAACCGAAGATTTTTACGAATGGGTAAAAGAAAAAGGTAAAAAGGAGATACCATGGCGGCATCACAAAGTGATAAAGCGCAGGATTGACCGCACTCTTGCCCAGCTCGTCATAGCGAAACGCTTCCATGTGCGTCCCAAAATACGTAGCGCTATACGGATTAATCCCCGCGATGAGATAGCGTATAGCAGCTTCAAGCTGGAGGATGATGTCGTGGACACCAAACACCGGCGCTACCCGTGATCGATCAATAATGGCGGTAACAAGCGGACCGCCCGCGGCAATCCCGATAATAGCAAACAGGACGACGAGCTTTACTCTCCACTTTTTACCTAAAGCCGCATAGACGAGAAGGAGTGCAAAATAGATCCCAAAAAGAATATACGGCGTCCCCTCCATGGGGAAAATCCGGTACTTGAGAGGCCACGGCAAAGATAGCGCGAGTAGTAGTACGGTATCAATCCCAAGCATACCAGGTAGTAGATTTTCGACATTCCTTACGGAATGTGACAGCTACTCTTATAAATATAAACTTTCATCGTGCTATTTGCCTCATAGTGAAGTTAAGTGCGATGCACTTAGTCGAAAATTCACTACCTGGCATACTATCCTTCTCATTCTACCTCATGATAGTATTAACAGGAAATGATCAAGCGACTGGCAATCGTTTTTCTCATATATCTTTTATTAACTATCATCCTGACGTGGCCACTTGCACCGCTTGCCTGGGATCATGTTATCAATGCCGGCGATCCGCTCTTTTACGCGTGGAATCTCATGCATAATGTACGGTCAATGACGAATGGTTTTTCCAATTTATTGGACACGAACATCTTCTTCCCGACGACCAACACGCTCGCGCTCTCTGACACTCTGGCGATCCAAACTCTACTGGCCGCACCAATCATCTGGCTCGCCAATAATCCAATTCTTGCCATTAATCTCTATACCCTCTTCACCTTCCCTGTTGCGGGACTGGGCATGTATCTCCTGGTTAAATCTCTTATCAAACACGAATGGGCGGGTGTGTTAAGCGGCGCCATGTTTGCCTTCTCTTACCCACGATTTGGGCAGATTAGCCATTTACCGGCCCTAAGCAGCCAATGGCTTCCTTATTATATATACGGACTTTATTGGTTTCTTCGGGAAGGGAAAGCTCGCAATCTCGCTGTAGCGCTTATCTCGTTTCTCTTGCTTTTGGGCTCCACCGTGTATTTGGGCGTATTTGCTGTAGTCGTTGCCATAATCATGGTGAGCGCATGTTATGCTTCTCTCCTGCCACGCTTAAAAATTGCCGTATTTCCGCTGATATTTACGGCCGCTCTCGCGCTCCTTCTCGTGTTTCCCTACATTCGTCTCAAGGCAGAACACCCGGAAATCACGCGGTCGCTTGAGGAGTCCTCCTCCCGCGCCGCCTATCAGCAAGATTATTTTTCCGTAACTCAAACATCTGTCCTTTCCCGATTCCTCAAACCCAACGAAGGTGAGCGTACACTTTATCCAACACTAGCCCTCCTTATACTTGCGGGACTTGGAATACTGCAATGGAGGAAAAAAGAATATCGGTTTTCTATTATTTTATTCAGCGCAATCGCTCTTACCGGTCTGGTACTGTCTTTCGGTCCGGAACGGCCATTTTCCATCGGCCCATTTGACACCGGTTATATTACACTACCCTACGCATATCTCTATAAAGTATTTCCACTGCTTCAAATTCTCCGCGTTCCCGCACGATTTTCTATCGTGTTTATTTTAGGATTAACCGTTCTTGCCGGATACGGGGCAATAAGAGTAAAACCAATGATTCTCTTTCTTATTGGAATGCTTTTCCTCTTCGAGATCTGGCAACGGCCACTGCCGCTCGTGAAAATTCCAACCTACACTGACGCGCCGCTTGTCTACCAATGGCTTCGGCAACAACCGGACGTACGGGCTATCATTGAG
>Ga0209211_10009258_pt1 | contig 13177 bp, 13 predicted proteins | sample RifGroA2_FD_183992 | JGI IMG/M metagenome (GOLD analysis project Ga0209211, IMG submission 183992) | Groundwater microbial communities from Rifle, Colorado, USA - Groundwater A2 (SPAdes) (version 2) | ecosystem: Environmental > Aquatic > Deep subsurface > Groundwater | place: Rifle, Colorado...
CGCGACCATAATATTTGATAGGCGGGAACGGTTAAATATAATTTTCCATTTTGTTTTAAATACGCATGTAAATTTTTTATGAATTGTTCATCCTCTTTTATATGTTCAATTACATCAAAAACTCCGATGGCATCGATTGATCCCTTTTTAAATTCAGCGCCTTCGAGAGTGGCGCAAACCAAATTTTTCAGATTTCTTTTTTTTGCGTTACGAATGCCTTTTTCTCCGGGTTCCACCAAAACCGTATTTTTCCCTGTTTTTTCGATAGCTTGAGCAACAAAACCATTGCCGCCTCCGATATCAAAAAAACTACCGGTAAATGGAAATTTTTTGATTATTTCAAGCAGGCAGTTATTTCTATGTTTAAACCAAAAACTGTTATCTTCGATTTGAAAACAATTTTCATTGCCTTCATCCGGATAGGAAATTTGAGAATGTGTTTTTTGATACCAAATGCCGTTTTTCAGTTCGATATTTGATGCAATATTTTTAAGATTCATTTGTAATGAGCAAGTTTTTCTATTTATAATTAAACATTTTATCTTGCAAATTGGAAGTAAATCTCTATAATTAGCTAGGTTTTTTTAGTTTTTAAATATTTTAATATGGCAAAAGGAAAAGGCCGTGAAAAAAATACATGGTATTGTCAAAACGTCCAGGAAGATGGTGGAAAGTGTAATTTGGGCGTTTACCATTCTGATGTAAACAAAAAAAATAAAGATACTATTTCCAGTAAAAAGAAATATTGCAAGACTTGCAGAAAACATACTGAGCATAAGAGAAAGCCGACAAAAAGCTGATTTTGTTTGTTAATTTATAAACTTTTTTTATGCGCAGTTTTTTTGTTTGGAAAAATTATTTTATTTTGAGTTTAATATTTTTTTTATTTTCTTTAAACGGTTGTTCAAAAGTAAGTAAAGATCCTTATTTTCAGAATAGTGTTTCTTTAAAACAAAATTTGGCGGAAGATGTTTTTTTGGAGGATACATATTTGTTGGTAAGTTTGAATCGTTTGAAAACGGCGCAAAATGAAAAATTAGATAAAGTTATGGCTAATTTTTCTTCTTTTGAAAGCGTAAAAAAATATTTTATTAATCTTTTAAATAATCAAATTTTGTCTTTAAAACTTGATTTTGAGAAAGATATTAAGCCTTTTATGGGTGAAAATTCGCGCGTAAATATCGCTTTGGCCGGGAAGAAACAAGATGAAGTTCAAAATATTTTATATTCTGTTTTGAGTTTATATGTAAGTGATGAAAAAGCTTATAATAATTTTGAAGAGAAAATTAAAAATAGTGGTTTATTAAAAGAGGAAAAATATAAAGGCGAGAAAATTTTAGTTGAGGAGAAGAAAGGGGATTCTTCGTTATATGTTTGGAAATATAAAGATATTTTATTTATTGGTAATGGGTATGACAGATTGATTGAAATGATTGATAATAATAGTGAAGGAAAGAAAGTTTTAAGTGGCGATGAAAATTTTCAGAACGCTGTGAAGGATGTGAAAAATGAATATTTTGGATTTGTTTATTTTGATTTGAATGAATTTTCGAAATATCAAGGTGTGATTTCAAAGGATAATGAAGAGCAAAAGGCGATTGCTTACAGTTTAGCTTTATCGGCAAAAAATAATGGGATAACTTTTGATTCGACTAAAATTAATGAGTATTTGAAATATGATTCCGCAAATATTGATAATATAAATATTTTTAAGAATTATCCGGGTAGGGATATGATTTTTTATTATGAAGGTAAGGATTTGCAGCAAAAATTGAAAGTTTTTGTGGAGAGTATGGGGCAATTAAATAAAAATTTGGCGCAAAATTATGAATCTGTGAAAAATATTTTTAAGCAATTGACGACGCGCGATTTTGAAACTGATTTTTTGGGTTGGATGAATAAAGATTTCGCGTTTGCGATTCAGAATAATGGTAATAAGGTAATTCCGGGTATTACTTTTGTTATTGATGGTAACGCAAATAAAGAGATGGCAAAAGAATTTATTAAAAGAGTTGACGCGCAGATTGATGATTATATTGCTAAATTGGCAAAAGAATCTGAAGATTTAGCAAAAGCTATTAGTAAGGAAAGTGTAAAGATAGGCAAGAGTACGTTAACTCAGGTGCAAGTTGATCTTAATAATCTGAAACAAAAGAATTTGCGGGAAAGTTTTCCTAATATTCCTCTTCCTCTTTTTTCCGAGAACGGTGTTTTTTATTATGGTATAGATGAAGAAAATAATGTTATTTTGTCAACTTATCAGAGATTTGCTAAGGATTATAAAACCGATGTGTTAGCGGAAGATGATGATTTTCAAAAATTTATTAAATCGGTTTCTGATTCTTTTGAGAAAGAAATTATGTATGTAAATACTGAAAATTTTTTGAAATACGCACAAACTTATGTTGATTTTCAGCAAAAAATTGGAGTTTCTGATAATTCTTCAATGATTTTAGATTTATATTTGTCTTTGATTAAATCTGAGTTGAAGAACGCGAAGGGTTTGATATTTGGAAATAAGTTGGAGAATGGAAGAGTTTTGGGGAATGGGTTTATGGAAATTGAGAAAGAAGTTGTTCCGGTGAAAGAAGAAAAACCTTTTTAAAAAATTTATTCTTGAAAAATAAGGTTTCTTTAAGGTAAACTTTTAGAGCTTATTTAGGGCTATGGTGTCAATGGTAGCACAGCGGTCTCCAAAACCGTTAGTGAGGGTTCGAATCCTTCTGGCCCTGCCACCTCTTTTTATCTTCGGGGTTACTTCTAAGTATATATTTATTTTTCCCCTTCAAACTCGCTGACGGTTTTACGGATTTAGTATTAATTACTTAAGCGAATGCTTTTTGGGATTTATTTGGTTGTACTGCTCGAACAGGTGAAAGGGAAAAATAAATATATACTTAGAAGTGACTGATGCGATGAATATTCTTTTTGGTTTTGAATTGAAATGATTAGTTTTATACTATATAAATTATTTTAGTATGAATTAATTTTTTTAATCACTAATATTTTTTTATGCGGAAAAATTTAAACAAAGTTAATTGGGGCGTAAGGATTTTTGCTTTTTTGTTTGTGGTTATTTCGATTGCTTTGTTTTATCCGGAATTTTATCAGCAGTTTAATTGTTATTTGAAAGGGAAGGCGAATATTATTTCGCAGGAATGGCATATTGCGGCTTTAAATATTTTGCTTTTTTTGTTGCTTTTGCTTCCTTTATCTTTCCGCAAGAAAGCGCGATGGGGGGAATATGGGTTAGTGACGGCTTTTTTTGTTTCTTTGTTTATTGAAATGTATGGTTTTCCTTTGACTATTTATTTTGCTTCGAGGTATTTTTCGGAGCCTGTGGCTTGTTTGCCTCCTGTTTTAAGTTTTGATTTTTGGGGTGTTTCTTTTGGGATGGAATTGCCTATGATTTTTTCTATGATTTTTATTTTTATCGGTACTTTATTAATTGTTTGGGGTTGGATAACTCTTTATCGTAAAAGCAAGAAGAATGATTTTGTGGTTTCGGGAATTTATAAATATTCAAGACATCCGCAATATTTGGGTTTTTGTATGATTGTATTCGGATGGTTTATTGATTGGCCGACTTTGATTACTGTTATTTTCGCGCCGCTTTTGATTTATAAATATGTGAAGGTTTGTGTTGTTGAGGAGAGGGAAATTTTGAAAGAGCATCCGGAGTATGGGAAGTATATCGAGAGGGTGCCGTTTTTTATCTAATAATTCACGAAAACCTATTTGGTTTTCGTGGGCTTTCCAGCAAGTGGTTATTTAAAAAAATATTGATCGCTTAGGGCAGCTTTATTTTGATTTCAGTGCGATCAATATTTTTTTAAATGCTTTTATTATAGAATTTTTTTGTAAAATTTTTTGATTTTGGGCGTTATTATTATTGTGATTTTACTTTTTTTAATTTTTATTTATGAAAAAATTGTTAAGTTTGATGGTGTTTTTATTGTTGTTTGTGGGGATTTTTTTGCAAGGGCAATATGTGAATGCCGCGTTTTCTGATGTTTCCGCTTCGAATCCTTATTATGACGCGATTTTATATTCGCAGGAAAATTCGATTGTTAAAGGATATGAGGATGGTAGTTTTAAGCCGGAAAATAAAATCAATAGGGCGGAATTTACAAAGATTATTATTAATAGTGCTTATGGAGATTATAGTGAAGAATGGGTGAGTTGTTATCAACCTTATGCTGAAGATTTAAAGTCGTGCAATGGTAGTCGTGAATGTTCTCAAGGTGTTTATAATAGTTATACTACTTGTGTAGAGCATATTCAGCCTTGTTATATAGATTATGCGGAAAATGTAAGAGTTAAATGTACGAATGAGGATGGTATTGTTAATAAAGCTTGCGAGGATGTTTATGAAACTCAGTATAATTCATGTATTAATGGCGAAGATGTTTATGTAGATTTTATTGCCAATAATCAGGAAGCTTTAAAAGAGTATGAAAAATTTGCATATTATGCGAAATATATTGAGTCTTTAGCTAATGATTATAGTACGTGTTTTTCAGATATAGATCATTCTAAGTGGTATGCAAAATATGTTTGTTTCGCGAAAGTTAAGAAAATTATTACCGGTTATCCGGATGGAAAATTTTATCCTGAAAAATCAATCAATTTTGTTGAAGCAGCAAAGATTACGGTAAATGGATTTAACTATGAAGTTACTGAAAATAATAAGATTTGGTATAAGCCTTATGTTAAAGCTTTAGAAGAAAGAAAATCTATTCCTATGAGTATTTATGCGTTTGCCCAGGAAATTACGCGCGGTGAGTTTGCGGAAATTGTTTATAGGTTGAGGGAGGGTATTACGGATAAGGATTCTAAAACCTTTGATGAACTGGGGAAATAATTCGCTGTTGAAAAGAAGAATTTTGATGAGTTAATTGAGGTTGAAATAAACTTTCTAATCTTCTTAAAAATAGTGGCAGGTTTTCACTTTCATATTGAGCGTGACGAATACCTTCGTATTGGAGATCATATTTTTTGAAATCTCTTCTGACTTTTCGGTTATTGTGGCATGTGGTTAATATTTTTCTGGTTCCTATTTGATGTTCAAGTTCAGCTATTTTTAAAATATGAATAATTTTTTTTCTAATGCCTGTAATGCAATCGAAAAAAACCATTACTGCTTTTTCCCCTTCTAATAACTCATTTATTCTTTTGCTAAAATTTTCTTGAATTTCAGTAACATTTTTTTTAGTCATTATAAATGTTTCTACTATATCGGCTATGTGTTGAGCTTCAACAAAATCTCTTATAAGTTCTGCTCGAGGTTCGTGGGCATCAGTGATTATGATATTATCTAGTATTGGCATTAAGGTTTTTTATATAGTTCGGCTTCTTTTTATAAATATAAATTTGAAAAATGTCAAATTACTGAGTTGATTTTTTTGCGGTTTTATGTTTTTAATTCTTGGCAAGTTAATTTTTCAAATGGAAAATGATGTTATTATTAAAAATTTGCCTACTATAAAAAATTTAATTACAGATTGTTCAGAGGAAAAAATAATTTATCATGTGGACTTAATTGAATCTGAAATTAAAAATTTGGCAAGCCAAAATACAGAAAAACCAGATACAAATATTTTAAATTTAAACAGTCTTATAGATTCTGGTGAAAGATATATTTTTTTATCTCAGCTTATTGGTCCACCTAAAAAAATATGGGAAGTTCCTAAAAGAGATGGATCGAAAGCGGTTATAGGTAAATGGACAGAATATGACCCTGACGATGTTTTTGATAATATGACTGAAAGGTATTGTCAAGAATATAATGGGGACTCAACTCTTGCTTTTAGATTAGCTGAAGAAATTGTTCAAAAGAGAGAACAGACGAAGCAAAAAGTTAATAGAATACAAAATTCAATAATTTTAAAATCCACAACTAAGGAAGACAAAAATATTCTAATAAATAGCAAAAGTGAAATAGTTTCATTACAAGAAATTTTTCAGGAAATGCGGTCTCGTTTTAATTTGGAAAAAACTTTTGTAGCTACTGATTTAGATAAGACAGCTTTTAAGCAAGATTTTGGAAAAACCTTTTTTATTGAATTAATGATGAATTCCAATTTTTACTTAAAAACCCCTGAAGAATTTGGAGAAATACTTTTAAATTTTCAAACTCGCTCTTATATGGAAAGTAGATTGAAAGAAGATAATAAAGAATTTTTAAACTATTTATATGATAGAATAATGGGACTTTATAAAAAATTATATAAACAATCACATTGTATAAACCTTAGTAATAGTTTAAGAGAATTTATTATGTATATGTTTGAAATAGATAATTTTATGAAAAATTTTAGAAGAGATGAAATAGAAGAAATTAATATTGGAAATTTTATGAGGACGCGTTTTTTTACTGGAATTAAAGAGAAGGATGTTGACGACATTGCATATAAACAAGCAAAAAAAAATAAAATTTGTTACCTTAGATCCAATTTGGGCAGTGATTGTGTTGCTATAGATTCTATGGGAATAGAATCAATTCCACAGATGGAGAATATATATAGAATGGTTTATGAAGAAGGATCAAAAGTTTTTGTTATAACTGCAAATGTATCTGCTGTAGCTAAGTCGGCAATAAAGTATAGTTCAATTAGTCATATAGTTAAGCCAGATCAAATAAGATCAACAATTCAAATGGAAAACGAAAAAAAAGAATTTATGACAGAAATAAACGGAGCCAGATTGAAAGGTAGAAAAAAAGAGGAAATGGTTCAAAAAATTATTTCTGAAACAAAAAGAAATTTGCTGCTAGTATGTGGAGACAATCTGGAATCTGATGGATACATGGGGATAAAAGCATTGAAAGATGGAGCGTATTTTATTATGCCTACAAAAAATTATTCACACTCAATTTTTTCATTTGAAAAATTTTTAAATAGGCAACAAAATAATTGCAATGTAGATAATCTATTTTTCGCTTTTTATTGATTAAATCATTGCATTCTACAATTTGATTAATTATTATTCGAATTTGTGTTTTTTTAAGTAGAAAACTATGTTTGAACAAATTGTGGAGAAATTTAAAGGGATAAATGAGATTAAATTGGTTTATTTGTTTGGTTCAAGGGCGAGCGGAAAATCGGGGCAAATGAGTGATTATAATTTTGTTTTTTTTGGATGAGCAAGATAGGAAAAAGAGATTTGAGTTGAAAATTGATTTACGAAGTGGAGCCTTTTAAAACGATTTGTTGATTTAATCAAAAATAAGGTAATTTAAATCTTTTTCGCCAATGCATGAAGCACATTTGTTCTTGAGATAATTCCGATCAGTTTTTTCCCTTTTAATACAGGAATTGATTTTTGGTTTTGTTCGTGCATTATGGTGATTATTTCGAAAAGGGTGGAATTTTCTTTGAGGGTGATTATGTCTTTATTCATGATGTCTTTTGTTTTGTAGGCGAGGATTTTTTTGAGTCCTGTATTGAATTCATTCGTATCTTCCAAATAAATTACGCTTCCAAGTATTGTCATTGCGGCAGGCGCATGAGGATTTAATTCATGTAAAGCCAAATCATCTTCCGTGATTAATCCTAAAAAATTTTTGTTTTTATTTATTACCGGCATGGAAGTGATTTTCTTTTTATCCATTAATTTTATGGTCTGTTCGATTGTTTCGTTGTCGTAAACCGTTAATGGATTTTTTGTCATTATTTTGGAGGCGGTGAGTGTTTGCATGGGGCATGGTTACGGAATATTTATTTTTTGTCAGGGGGGATATTGTAATAATCATACAGGAAAGATCCGATTTCGGAAAATAGAGGGGCGGCGGTGTTGGAGCCCCATTCATCAGTGCGGGGGCGGTCGATTATGACCAAAATTACAAATTTCGGATCATCAATGGGTCCGAAACCGGCGAAAGAGGCGACTGTGGTTCCAACTCCCGACATAGCTTTTCCGTTTTTATATGTTTGGGAAGTTCCTGATTTTCCGGCGATGTAATGTGTGGCTATTTTTGCTTTTGGGGCTACGCCTTTTTCCACTACAGGCACCATCATGTAAGTTAAAATATCCGAGGTTTCTTTTTTGATTACTTGGCGGATTACTTTCGGCTCTGTGTAAATTATTTCGCCATTTTCTTTGACTATTTTATCAATTATATGCGGTTGCATTAGAGTCCCTCCGTTCGCGAGGGCGCCGAGGGCGGATATAAGCTGGATTGGTGTTACCGCGATTCCTTGTCCGAATCCGTGAGTTATTAATTCACTTTGAGACCATTTTTCAAAATATTCAATTTGGCCGCGGTTTTCATCGTCGAATTCAATGTCGGTTTTTTCTTCAAATCCAAAATTTTTGATGTAGCTATATAATAGATTTCTCCCCATTTTTTGAGTAATTTCACTTATTCCGATATTTGACGAGTACATCAAAACTTCGGTCATATTTAAACGGCCTCGATATTTATCCTGAGAATTTCTTATAGGGAAGTCACAAACCTCTTTTCCTGTGAGTTTGTCCGTATGGCAATCAACCTGAATAGGACCGGATTCAAAAATAGTGGTTTCGGGTTTTACATCATTATCATTTAAAGCTGAAGCCATTGTTATAACTTTGAATACAGATCCGGGTTCATAGATGTCGCTTACCGCTCTGTTTTTAAAAACAAAGGCACCGACTTTGTTTTTATACATTTTATAAACTTTTTTTCCTTGTTCATCCTCTTCTTTAAATATTTCTATTTTTTCATGTTTATCTCTGTCGATATATAAAACAAAATGTTTGGGATCTTTTGTTTCTTCCAGAGGTATTAAACGGTTTATTTCCTCTTCGGTTAAGTTAATTTCTTTTTTACTTAATGCTTCGCCATAATCATTCGGATTAAAGGTTGGATAATAAGCCATGGCAATGATACGGAAAGTTTTGGGGTCGAGAATAATAACTTGCCCATTGTCAGCCCTATTACCGCCTATATCTGTTAATTGATTGCCGTGAACATCGGTTTGGGAACTGAATATTCCGTTTTTGCCTTGAAGTTTTGAATTGAATGCACCTTCAATTCCATATTGACCCACGCTTTGATGGTCGACAAATCCCAATATTTGAGATGCCAATTGTTTTTCCGGATATAGGCGGTAATATTTTTCTTGAATACCGATGCCTCGAAAGTTTTTATAATCTTCTTGAATAAAATTTTGGATTTGTTCAGTGATTTCAGGTTCAACTTTTGTTTGAAGAATCACGTATCTGTTTTTGCCAACCAATATCCTTTCCAAATCTTCTTTGGTTATATCAATGAATTCGCTTAAGAATTGGGCTATTTCGGTTCTTGAGTCAGCATTCATTTCTCCGGGTTTGGCATAAAGATTATTTTTTTGGATAAATATGCCGGGGAGTTGGGCTTTTTCGATTATATTTACAACTTTATCATTTAAATGTTCGTAAAGAAGAATTTGCTCTCTGATTTCCAAACTGATTTTTTCTTTGAGGCGTTTTTCAAAGTCTATTTTAAGTTCTTCTTCGCTTAAATATTTGATTTTTTGTCTTTCTTCTTCTGTTTTAGCTGTTTGTAAATCTTTTTTAACACGTATTTCATCATATTGTTTTTCTTCTTCCAAATTAAAAAGCAGGGGAGCCAGAGAGGAAGCAACTTTTTCTTTGTTTTTTAAAAGCGTGGGATCCGCGTAGATTGTATAAAATGTAGTGTTTGTCGCTAATTTGAAATTTTCTCCGGTTTCTTTGTTTTCAATTACAATATTTCCCCGCCTTGCAGGCAGTTCAATATATCCAAAATGTTCTTTTTGGGCAATTGCGTAATAGTATTCGTGTTTTATAATTTGGAGATAGAAAAGCTTGAATATTATTATAAAACAGATAATCAGTAAAATGAGTTGTAAAAAACGTATTCTTTGCGGATTGTCGGAATAACTTTTTAACATTTTTTTACACTTTATTTCTTTAGTATATTAATTTATACGGGATTTTGAAGGGCGAAGGCAAGAGGAAAGTTTCTCACTCTAGACTCTTTTTCTACTTTGTGGTAATTTTTGTACTCGAATTAGTTATTAAATAATAATTTATGCATAGAAAAACCGTATTTGAGAATGGTTTAAGAGTGATTACACAGGAAATTCCAAGCACCAGCGCAGTAACAGTTTTAGTTTTGGCAGGGGCCGGATCACGCTATGAAACCAAGGAAATAAATGGCATTTCGCATTTTTTGGAACATATGTTCTTTAAAGGAGCGAAGAAGTATCCTGATGCCAAATCCGTATCCGCGGCAATTGATGCTGTGGGAGGTGATTTTAATGCTTTTACCGGTAAAGAATATGCGGGATATTATGTTAAAGTTGCGGAAAAGAATAAAAATACCGCTTTGGATGTACTTTCCGATATGCTTTTATATTCCAAATTTGATAATACTGAAATTGATAAAGAGAGAAGGGTTATTTTGGAAGAATATAATATGTATCAGGATACGCCGATGTATCAAGTTGGATGGGATTTTGAAAAATTGCTTTTCGGGGATCAGCCTTTAGGGTGGGATCAAGTAGGGAGTAAAGAATTTATTTTGAATGCTCATCATGAAGATTTTTCCAATTATAAAAACAGTTTATATTCTGCGGATAACATTGTTGTGGTTATTTCAGGCAAAGTTGATCATGATAAAATAATTCCGGATATAGAAAAATATTTCGCTTTTAATAATTCAAAAAAGGATTTTGAATATAAAAAATATAAAATCTCTGAAAATACAAATAATGTATTGGTTCAAAATAAAAGCACTGAGCAGGGGCACTTAGTTTTAGGTTTTCCGGCTTATTCTGAACAACATGCGGATCATTATGCTTTAAAAGTTTTGAGTGTTATTTTAGGCGGGAATATGAGCTCGCGCATGTTTAGCGCAATTCGGGAGAAAAAGGGTTTAACTTATTATATTCATACTTCGACTGATGATTATCAGGATATTGGTGTTATTTCCACGAATGCCGGTGTGGATGTTAAAAGAATCGAGGAAGCTGTCAGCTCTATAATTCATGAATATGCCTTGATCAAGAAAGAAGGAGTACCTGAAGATGAGCTTAAAAAAGCAAAAGATTTTATAAAAGGCAAGATGACTTTGAGGCTGGAAGATAGTGAGGAATTCGCTCATTTGTTAGGCAAACAAGAGCTTTTGCACAATAAAATTCGTACTCCTTCGGAAATTATGAAAGAAATTGATAAAGTTACGAAAGAGGATATTTTAAGGATTTGCAGAGATTTGTTTGTTCAGGAAAAAATGAAATTAGCTGTAATCGGTCCTTTTGGCAATGGAGAAAATTTGAAAAATTTGATGGAAGTAAAATTTTAAATTATTTTTTATTTAACGTATTTTTTATGGAAAGAACTTTAATTTTAGTTAAACCTGACGCGATTCAAAGAGGTTTAATCGGTAAAATCATTGAAAGGTTTGAACGAAAAGGTTTGAAGATTATTGGAATGAAAATGATGAGTTTGGATGATGCGATTGTGAAGGAACATTACGCGCATTTGGCTGATAAGCCTTTTTTTGCGGGATTGAGTAAATTTATGAGAAGCTCACCGATTATTGCTTTGTCTATTGAGGGCGTGGAAGTTGTTAATGCTGTTAGATTGTTATGTGGCATTACTAAATCCAGAGCCGCAGAAGCAGGTTCAATTCGCGGTGATTATGCGATGAGTGTTTCTTGTAATGTTGTGCACGCGTCAGATAGTGTTGAAAATGCGGAAATGGAAGTGAAAAGATTTTTTAGAGAAGAAGAATTATTCAGTTATGAAAAAAGTGAGTATATGCATGTGTATGCGGAGGATGAAAGGTAATTCAATCACGAAAACCAAAAAGGTTTTCGTGGTCTTTCCTGCAAGCGGTTATTTTTAAGAATGTTTAATTCTAAGTTATGAGCCCTTGAGATTAAATAATAATTTTTCGCACGACAAAAACTAACGTTTTTTCTCGTGGGCTCTTTTTTCCTATGAACTTAGCAGTTTTTTAACCAGCGGATTGAGATAGAGAGATTTTGTCCATTAAGTAGAAATAATATTTGTTTTGTTCAGAATTTTGTTTGTCAAAAATTATATGGCCGTTTGGCATTCCTGTGCATGAATCACAGAATGATCGAAAGCTCCATAAAAATTTAATTTTATATTGAGAGGTAATTAAAAAATTTTTTTCAAAATTTATATCCGGAATTTTATATCCTTCTTTCATTAAATTAAGTCTTTGTTGTTTATTAGTAATGATAAACCATTCATCATAATTCAATGCTTTATTATTAGCTGGAATATCTGATTCTTCATTGCTAAAGGTCAGAGGTATTATTTGAAAGAAAAATTTTCCAATTATAATTGCACCAGTTATGATTAATACAGATGAAATGATAATTAGTTTTTTATGTTTCATAATTAAAGATTAAGTATAATACTAAATAAAATATTTGGACTCGAATTTTTTTCGTATATAAACTTAGTGTGATATGCTTAACTTTACTAAATGTTTTTAGGAGATGTCCAGATTAAATTGCTGTTGTTAAGAAGCAGATATTGATATTATTGATTTTAGAAAAGTAAATTTTTGCTTATGAATAAAGAAATTGAAATTAAATTATTGGGGATTTCAAAAAAAGATTTTTTAATGAAGATGGAAGAAATTGGGGCAAAAATGGTTTTTGATGGAGTGATGAAGGTGAAGTATTTTGATTTTGAGGATCAGAGAATTAGGAAGATAGGTGAGCTTTTGCGGTTGCGAGTATTGGAAGAAGGAGAGAATAAAGATATTGAATTGGTTTATAAATTTGGGAAAAAAATTTCGGAGGTTAAATTTTTTCAGGAGCTTCAGATAAATTTGGATGATGATGAGGAAAAGTTAGAAAAAATTTTTTTTCATTTGGGTTTAAAGGTTTCCAAATATTATGAGAAAAAAAGAATTAGTTTTGAATTTGAAAAATGTAAATTGGAATTTGATGAATATCCGAATGGTTTTGGGTATTTGGAAATTGAAGCAAACTTTGAGGAAAGCTTAAACAATGTTATTAAGATTTTAGGTTGGGAAAATAAGGAAAAATCTTTTGAAACCGTTGATGAGGTTTTTGAAAGGATGTTTCAGAGGGAAAAGTTGGATGGGATGAGGTTCTGAGTGATCATATTACAATTTTTCCCTTTTTCATCACCAATTTATCATCAAACCATACTTCGCCGTTTTTCA
>Ga0209211_10009260_pt1 | contig 13173 bp, 13 predicted proteins | sample RifGroA2_FD_183992 | JGI IMG/M metagenome (GOLD analysis project Ga0209211, IMG submission 183992) | Groundwater microbial communities from Rifle, Colorado, USA - Groundwater A2 (SPAdes) (version 2) | ecosystem: Environmental > Aquatic > Deep subsurface > Groundwater | place: Rifle, Colorado...
GATCTCTCGTACAGGCCGTTCAGGTGCGCGCGCTGCGCGGGCGATTGCAGCCGCTCGGTTTCCGGCGGCGGATCGTTGTTGATCAGATACGGCTTGATCGAGTGGTATTGCTTGAAGAACTGCGTCATGTCCACGATCAAATCGCGGATCACCGGCAAGCCCGGCAGCGGGCGCAGAGTTACCGGTTCTTTCAGCGACGAGAGCGGCGTGATGCACGCCAGCCCGTTGCGCCCGTTGATGTTCATCGCATCCGAACCGCACACCCCCTCGCGGCAGGACTTGCGCACCGACAGACTGTCGTCCTGTTCCTTCAGCAGCAGGATGGCGTCCAGCAACATCTTGTCGCCCGCCTCGACATCCAGCTCGTAGTTCTGCATGTACGGCGCGGCGTCGGTATCCGGGTTGTAGCGGTAGATTTTGAATTTCATGATTTAAACCTTAAAAACTTGTTGTCCGCAGATTACGCAGATTCACGCAGATTATTTGCGCGAACCATACGCTTGTATTCCAAGCTACCGCTTCCAAAGTTTATTAACAAACCTTTTTCTTTCCCGCTGGCTTTCAAATAATTGAGCAACTGTGATTCTTCGCGGGAAGTCATACGTTCAATCGCTTTCAATTCAATAATGATCGTTTCATAACACAGAAAATCTGCCCGATAACCGGTAGTTAACAACTCACCGCGATACCTGACCGGCAGTTCTACTTCTCGCAAAGATGGAATTCCGGTATACCTGAATTCCAATTCCAACGCCTCTTGATACACTGCCTCCAGAAATCCAGCACCAAGCTCTCTATGCACCGCCATTGCAGCACCAATGATCGAGTAAGTCTGTTTATCCTGTTCCATTTTTGTTTCTAAATCTGCGTCAATCTGTGTAATCTGCGGACAAAAACTTCCTTAATAAACCCGCGCCTTGAGCGGGAACGATTCCACCGTCAGCGGCTTGAGGCGCACCGGTTTGTAATCCAGGCGCTGCCCGTCGCGAAAATACAGGCTGTGTTTGAGCCAGTTCTGATCGTCGCGTTGCGGGAAATCGTCGCGCGCATGGGCGCCCCGGCTTTCGGTGCGCGCAGCGGCAGCGACCATGGTCGCCTGCGCGACCTCGATCAGGTTGTCCAGCTCCAGCGCCTCGATGCGTGCGGTGTTGAACACCTTGCTCTTGTCCTGGATTTCCGTGTGCGCGACACGCTCGGCAATTTCCCGGATTTTCTCCACGCCCTCGGCCAGCAATTCCGGAAAGCGGAACACGCCGCAATGTTTTTGCATGGTCTGGCGCATCGCATCGCCGACCTCGGCGACGCGCTCGCCGTCCTTCTGGTTTTCCAGCCGCGCCAGGCGCGCCAGGGAGCGCTCGGCAGAGTCGGCAGGCAGAAGTTTGGGATGCGGATGGCTTTGCAGGTCTTCGATAATCTGCCGCGCCGCTTCGCGCCCGAACACCAGCAGGTCGAGCAGCGAATTGCAGCCCAGCCGGTTCGCGCCGTGCACCGACACGCAGGCGCATTCGCCCGCCGCATACAGTCCGTGCACCACCTCTTCCGGGCCGTGATGATAAGGCGCGATGACTTGCCCGTGATAGTTGGCGGGAATGCCGCCCATCATGTAATGCGCGGTCGGCACGACCGGGATCGAGGCCTTGGCCGGGTCAACATGGGCAAATTTTAATGCGATTTCGCGGATGCCGGGCAGGCGCTGCCGGATCATGTCGTCGCCGAGATGGTTCAGCTTGAGCAGGATATGGTCGCCGTGTGGGCCGCAGCCGCGCCCTTCGTTGATCTCCACAGTGATGGCGCGCGACACTACGTCGCGGCTGGCCAAGTCTTTTGCGTTCGGCGCGTATTTCGGCATGAAGCGTTCGCCGTTTTTGTTCACCAGATAACCGCCCTCGCCGCGCACCCCTTCGGAAATCAGCACCCCCGCGCCGTACACGCCAGTGGGATGGAACTGGAAGAACTCCATGTCTTCCAGCGGAATCCCGGCGCGCGCCGCCATGCCGAGGCCGTCGCCGGTGTTGATGTAGGCGTTGGTGCTGGATTGGAAGATGCGCCCCGCGCCGCCGGTCGCAAACAATGTGGCGCGCGCCTGAAAGATCATCACTTCGCCGGTTTCGATCTCCATTGCCGTCACGCCGAGCACGTCGCCGTCCGCGTCGCGGATCAGGTCGAGCGCCATCCATTCGATGAAAAAATGCGTGTTGGCTTTCACGTTCTGCTGGTACAGCGTATGCAGCAACGCATGGCCGGTGCGGTCGGCCGCCGCGCAGGCGCGCTGCACCGGCGTCTTGCCGTAGTCCTGCATATGCCCGCCGAACGGGCGCTGATAAATCTTGCCGCTTTCGAGGCGGTCGAACGGCATGCCGAAGTGTTCCAGCTCGTACACCACTTCCGGCGCGGCGCGGCACATGAACTCGATGGCATCCTGGTCGCCGAGATAATCCGAACCTTTCACCGTGTCATACATGTGCCAGTGCCAGCTATCCTTGCTGACGTTGCCCAGCGACGCGGCGATGCCGCCCTGCGCCGCGACGGTGTGCGAACGGGTCGGAAACACCTTGGACAGCACTGCCACTTTCAAGCCGGCCTGCGCCAGCTGCAACGCCGCACGCATCCCCGAGCCGCCTGCGCCGACTACTATCACATCGAAAGTCCGTTTCGCGACTGCCATCACATTCCCCAAAGTATTTGCATCGCCCAGATCGCATAAAGCAGCGAAACCATAATCACCAGCACATGAATGGCCAGGCGCACACCGGTTGGTTTGATGTAATCCATCACAATGTCACGTATGCCGATCCACGCGTGATAGAACAGGCTCAACAGAAACAACAGGGTGAAGGTGCGCATCGGCTGGCCGGAAAACAGCGCCGTCCAGACATCGTAATCCAAGTGGGGTTGCAACAGCAGGTAGCCGGCCAGCGCGACGCCGTACACCGCCATCAGCGCCGCCGTGATGCGCTGGATCAGCCAGTCGCGCAGCCCGTAATGCGCGCCGGTCACCACGCGGCTTACCATAGTTTTGCTCCAAGCAAAACGGTCAGCAGCAGGCTCACCACTATCACCACTTTGCTGCTGTTGCGCGCCTGTTCAAGATCGCGCACAAAGTGCAAATCAATCGCCAGGTAGCGTAGACCGGCGCAGAAGTGGTGCAGGAATGCCCACAGCAGGCCGAGCAGCAGCAGCTTTGCCAGCGGATGCGCCAGTATGGCCATCAGTTGTGTGTAAGTCTCGATGGAGCGCAGGCTGTATTGCAGCATCAGCAGCAACAGCGGCAGCGCCAGGAACAACAATAGACCGCTGACGCGGTGGAGAATGGAAACGAAGCCGGGAAGCGGCAACTGGATAAGATGCAGGGCGAGGTGTTTGGGGCGTTCTTTGTCCATTTTGTCGCTGCAACAAGTCTGGGAAAGTGGCAGGAAGTGATACTACACCCGATGCGGGGCGATTTGTTCTTCGGCACGGCGCATCGTCATGTTGATCCACAATCGCGATTTTTGTTGTCCAATAATCAGCGGATTTCTTCCGAATCGGCAGTACATCAAATAAAGTGGCGGGATCGGATGGCCGGACTCCTATGCTTTCATATTTGACAAGATCGCTGGATTTTGCCAAGCTGCGCGTATGCCTCGCACCATTGGAAAATTTATTGCAGTGATTCTAGCCGTCTGGTTGCCGCTGTTCAGCGGCAATGCGCTGGCTGTTTCGATCGTCATGCAGGCGATGACCGGCGACTGTCATTCCGCTGTCGCGCAACAGGACGAGCCTCACAAAGGCTGTGCTTCGGCCATGCAGCAGCACCATGCGCAGCTCGACGCGAAGGCGGATCAGTCTGCCGGCCATCATGATCAACAAAATGCTGGCGACGAAAATTGCGGCACCTGCCATCTTGCCTGCTGCGGATACATGGTTGCCGCGCCCATCGAAGTGATGGAAGCTCAACCCTCGGCCCGGCTGTTCACACCTCTTTTGTCGCAGTTTCAATCCACCACCACAACCCCGCTTGATCCTCCGCCTCTCACTCGCGTCTGACGCGGGACGAGTGTGTCTGCAGGTTTCGTAAACTGATCTGATTTCAAGCTCGTCCCGAATTGTCCGGTGGGCGTATTGCGCCCGTCTATTCAATACTTTTCGAGGATTCAGAACATGAGAACGAGCAAAACGTACCTCGCCAAACACCTTGCTGTGCTGCGCAATCTGGCGCTGTGTGCCGCGCTGGGTATGGCTGGTCACGCCGCCATGGCACAACCCATCCAGCAGAATCCGGGACAGGCCCTGCCTGTCGTGGAGGTGTATAAGAGCGCGCAATGCGGCTGCTGCAAACTCTGGGCGGAACATCTCCAGAAAAACGGCTTCAAGGTGATTCTGCACGATGTGGACGATGTGCCGGCGGCGCGCAAGAAGCTGGGCATGCCCGACCGCTACGGTTCATGCCATACCGCCAGGGCCGGGCAATATCTGGTCGAAGGGCATGTGCCTGCGGCGGACATCAAGCGGCTGCTCAAGGAACGTCCCAAGGTCATCGGCCTGGCCGTGCCCGCGATGCCGCCCGGTTCGCCCGGCATGGAAAGCGATGACCCGGTTCCATACGAGACCTTGCTGATTGGCAAGGATGGCAAGGATAAGGTTTTCGCCCGTCACTGAATCAAATAAAGGAGATAGATCATGAAATACGCAATTGCAGGCAGCTTGTTGTTGGCCCTGTCAGTAGGCTCCGGCGCGGTTCTGGCGGATGAACATAAACACGGCATGAATCACGCGGCCATGCAGCAGGCGGCGTCAACCTCGCAGGCACACAAAGCGGAAGGTGTGGTGAACAGCGTCGACTCGCGGAACGGCAAGGTCAACATGACCCATGGCCCGGTCGAATCGCTGGGTTGGCCCGGGATGACCATGGATTTCGCGGTAAAAGATAAAGCGATCCTGAAGGGTATCAATCCCGGCCAGAAGGTGGCATTTGAAGTGGTGAAAGAGGGGCCAGGGAAGTTTTACGTCAACCGGATCACGCCGCTGAAATAAACTGAAAAACGTAGTTGAAACCGTGCTGATATAGTTGTCACAGACAACCACTGGATGTAGTGGTTCGCGATTTCGCGGCATAGGTAGGTGCGGTGTTGCCACCAGCGATGTCGAGCAGAGAGCGAAAGGCGTTGAACGGGTAGAAGCGGCGGTTGAAGCTAAATGGCGAATTTTTCGTCATACATATCGAAACAGTCAAATAAATTCAGGAGAACGTAATGAAACAATTTTTTATCAAAGTAATGGGCGTATTGCTGTTAGTCGCGCTAACTGGTTGCGCGACTCCGTCGAGTGGCGGGTATGACAATCAGTCGCGTAGTTCGTCCGGTCATCATCATTAACGGCTGATTGTGTTTGCGTAGGTGGTTGATCGAATAAGCCACCTACGCAATAAATAATTTAACCGGCAGGATGAAACCATGATTGAAATTATTTCAAACTCGAGGAGCGGGTGATGAAAAGACACCATTTTTTGTATTTCCTCATGCTGCTCACTGGCTTGTCTGGCTCTGTGGCGCTGGCCGGGCCGCCGGGCGCGGATGGGCAGGATGCCGTGCCGCTTACGCCGGAGCGCGCAGTCGCAATTGCGCTGGAAGGAAACCCTGGCCTGGCCAAACTTGCCGCCCGGGCGCAGGCGCTGGCCGAAGTGCCGCAGCAGGCCGGCACGCTGCCCGACCCGGTGCTGTCGCTGAGCGCGCTTAATTTGCCGGTGGATACTTTTTCGCTGACGCAGGAAGCCATGACGCAGATGCAGGTCGGGATCGGTTTCACGCTGCCCTTTCCGGGCAAACTGGATCTGCGCGCACAGGCCGCCGAATTCGAGGCCAAAGCGGCGCAGTTCGATGTGCGGGAGATGCGCCTCGCGCTGGTCAAAAATGTGCGTTCGACCTGGTGGAACCTGTTCTTCCTGGATCGCGCGCTGACCATCGTGCAGCGCAACCAGGCCATGCTGCGCGATCTGGCGCGCATCGCCGGAGCGAAATACAAGACCGGGCAGGGCATGCAGTCCGATGTGTTGCTGGCGCAGGTGGAGCTCTCCAAATTGCTGGACATCGGCATCAGCCTGGAGGCATCGCGCCGCATCCAGGCGGCCGCGCTGAAAGCCTTGCTCGACCGTCCCGCCATGCCCCGGGTGAGCTTGCCGGATCAGGCCGATGAAGTCTTGACGCCCGCGCCGGGCATCGAGGCCTTGCGCATGTTGGCGCTGGAGGCGCGGCCTGTGCTGTTTTCGCAGCGCAATGCGCTGGAGGCGGCGCGCTCACGCGTGGCGCTGGCCGAGAAGGATTACTACCCGGACTTCAAGCTGGGCGCGGCTTATGGTTTCCGTAGCGGCAACAACCCGAACGGCAGCCCCAGGGCGGACATGTCCAGCATCGCGTTCAGCATGAATCTGCCGCTTTTCACGGACACCAGGCAGGACAGGGCGCTGTCGCAGCGCAAGGCGGAAGTATTGCGCGAAGAGTTCGGCGTGGCCGACCGGAGGGCGCAGGTGCTGGCGGAGATCGAGCAGGCGCTGGCCGATTATCGCGCAGGCCAGCAGCAGGCCTCGTTGTACAAAACCGGCATCATTCCGCAGTCGCGGCAGATGACGGCATCCATGCACGCGGCCTATCAGGTGAACAAGGCTGATTTCCTCAACCTGGTGCGCGCCCAGGTCACGCTTTACAACTATGAAACCCAATACTGGAAAGCGTTAAGTTCCGGATGGCAGGCATGGGCGCGGCTGGAAGCCGCGGTCGGCACGGCGATTCCGGCAGGCGAGCCCGCCATAGACAAGGAGAAGCAGCAATGAATAAAAACATCATCGCAACCGCCGTCATCGCCTTGTTGGTCGGCGGCGGCATCGGCTATGGGGTTTCGTCCGGCAAGCATGGCGCAACCGATACCCGGCAATCCACGGCAGGCGAGCGCCAGCCGCTCTTTTACCGCAACCCGATGAACCCGGAGATTACTTCCCCCGTGCCGGCCAAGGACGAGATGGGCATGGACTATGTGCCGGTTTATGCCGAAGACAGCCAGCCCAAGGAGAGCAAGCCGCTCTTTTACCGCAACCCGATGAACCCGGAGATTACTTCCCCCCTGCCTGCCAAGGACGAAATGGGCATGGACTATATTCCCGTGTATGCGGAACAGGATGCGGGCGCGCCGGCCGGAACGGTCAGGATCGATCCGACCGTCGTGCAGAATATCGGCGTGCGCACCGCCGTAGTGGAGCGCACCACACTGTCGCGCAGCATACGCACGATAGGCCGCGTCACCTACGACGAACAGCGCGTGGTGCGCCTGCATCCGAAATATGACGGCTGGGTCGAGAAGCTGTTCATCGACAAGACCGGCGACCGCGTCAGGAAAGGCGACATGCTGCTGTCGATTTATTCGCCCCAGCTCGTATCCACCCAGGAGGAATACCTGCTCGCGCTGGACAGCGCGGCCAGATTGAAGGACAGCCCGTTTGCCGATGTGCGCGAGGGTGCCGCCAGCCTGTTGCGCTCGACGCGGGAGCGTTTGCAGTTGCTCGATGTCCCGCAACACCAGATCGCCCAGCTCGGGGCGGAGCGCAAAGTCATGAAGGGCATGCATATCCATTCTCCGCTGGACGGCGTCGTGATGAACATCGGCGCGCGTGAAGGCGAGCGGATCACGCCCCAGACCGAGCTCTACATGGTCACGGATTTGTCCCATGTCTGGGTGACGGTCGATATCTACGAGGACGACATTCCCTGGGTGCGCAAGGACGATACGGCGAAGATGCGTGTGGCCGGTATTCCGGGGCGTATTTTCACCGGCAAGGTCGCCTATATTTATCCCTACCTTGAGCCCAAGACGCGCACCATCAAGATTCGCCTGGAGTTCGACAATTCAGATTTCGCGCTGAAGCCGGACATGTTCGCCAATGTGGAACTGCTGGCAGGCCGCCAGGTGGATGCGCTGGCGGTGCCCGCAGAGAGTATCGTGCGCACCGGCACGCAGGAGCAGGTGTTTGTCCGGCGCGCGCCGGGGCGGTTCGAGCCGCGCCGGGTCGTGCCCGGCGTGTCCGCGAACGGGCAAATTCAGATCGTGAGCGGCCTCGAAGAAGGCGAGGTGGTGGTAACGTCCGGCCAGTTCCTGATCGACTCGGAATCGAAGCTGAAGGAAGCGACCGCCAAGATGCTCGATGCCGCGCGGCAGAGTCCGGATGCGCCCCCCGAAGCTGTGCCTGCCCCGGCCATGCAGCCGGAAATGGCGCCGATGGAGACGCGCCAGCCTGATACCGGCAGCGCGCATAATCATGGCGGCGGCACCGGGATGGGAGACAAACCATGATCCGCGCGCTGATCGACGCGTCGATCAAAAACCGTTTCATGGTGCTGATCGCGACGCTGCTGATCTCCTTCGCGGGTTGGCAGGCGATGAAGTCCACGCCGCTGGACGCCATTCCCGACCTGTCCGACGTGCAGGTCATCGTGTTCACCGGGTTCCCGGGGCAGGCGCCGCAGGTGGTCGAAGACCAGGTGACCTACCCGCTCACCACGGCGATGCTGTCGGTGCCCAACACCAAGGTGGTGCGGGGCTATTCCTTCTTCGGCTTCTCCATGGTGTATGTGATATTCGAGGACGGCACCGACATGTACTGGGCGCGCACCCGCGTGCTGGAATACCTGAACTACGCCGCCGACCGTCTGCCTTCCAGCGTTGCGCCCAAGCTCGGCCCGGACGCGACCGGTGTCGGCTGGATCTACGAATACGCGCTGGTGGACAAGACCGGCAAACACGACCTCGCGCAACTGCGCTCGATCCAGGACTGGTATTTGCGCTATCCGCTGCAAACGGTGGAAGGCGTGGCCGAAGTCGCTTCCATCGGCGGCTACGTCAAACAGTACCAGGTCGAGGTCAAGCCGGAAGCGCTGCTCGCCTACAACATCCCGCTGGCCAGGGTCAAACAGGCCATCCGGCGCAGCAACAACGATGTGGGTGGGCGCCTGGTGGAGATGGGCGAGACCGAATACATGGTGCGCGCCGCCGGCTACATCAGAAGCCTGCGCGATCTGGAGGTGATTCCGGTCGGTGTGGATGCCAATGGCACGCCCATCTATCTCAAGCAGCTGGCCAACATTCATCTCGGCCCCGAACTGCGCCGTGGTCTAACCGAGCTCGACGGTGAGGGCGAGGTGGCCGGCGGTGTCGTGGTGATGCGCTACGGCGAGAACGCGCTGGCGACCATTCAAGGGGTGCGCACCAAGTTGGAAGAACTGAAGAAAGGGCTGCCGCAAGGCGTGGAGATCGTCCCGGTTTACGATAGAGGCGACTTGATCGAACGTGCCGTGGATAACCTCAAGTTCAAGCTGATTGAGGAATTCGTCATTGTCGCGCTGGTCTGCCTGTTGTTCCTGATGCATGTCAGAAGCGCACTGGTCGCCATCATCAGTCTGCCAGTCGGGATTTTGATTGCGTTCATGATCATGAACTGGCAGGGTTTGTCCGCCAACATTATGTCGCTGGGCGGTGTCGCCATTGCCATCGGCGCAATGGTGGACGCGGCCATCGTGATGATCGAAAACGCGCATAAGCATCTGGAGCGGTTGGAACGAAGGAGTGAGGATGAGGGAGAGTATTTTGAACCAACGGTCCACTCCCGCGCCGAGGCCATCCTCACCTCCTGCAGGGAAGTTGGCCCAGCCCTGTTCTTCTCGCTGCTCATCATCACTGTTTCGTTTGTGCCGGTATTTACCCTGCAGGCGCAGGAAGGGCGAATGTTCGCCCCGCTGGCGTTCACCAAAACCTATTCCATGGCCGCCGCTGCATTATTGGCGGTCACCCTGGTGCCGGTGCTGATGATGCTGTTTATTCGCGGCAAAATCATGCCGGAGGCGAAGAATCCGCTGAACCGCTTTATGATCTGGGTTTATCGCCCGATCATCACTGGGGTAATGCGTTGGAAGAAAGCCACTATCGTCGCCGCGCTGGTGGTGCTGGGTGTTTCCGTCTATCCGGCGGCAAGGCTTGGCTCGGAATTCATGCCGCCGCTGGACGAGGGGGACGTGCTGTACATGCCGACCACCTATCCGGGAATCTCCATCACCAAGGCGAAAGAATTGCTGCAACAAACCGACAAGATACTGAAGACGTTTCCGGAAGTGCATCATGTGTTTGGCAAGGTCGGCCGTGCCAATTCAGCCACCGACTCGGCGCCGTTGTCCATGATCGAAACGACTGTCAGCCTGAAACCGCGAGCGGAATGGCCGAATCCTGACAAAACCACCAAAGAGTTGATGGGCGAGATGGATGCGGCGATCAAGTTCCCAGGAGTCGCCAATGCCTGGACTTATCCGATCAAGACGCGCATCGACATGTTGTCGACCGGCATCAAGACGCCGATCGGCATCAAGGTTTCCGGCCCCGATCTTAATGTGCTGGAAAAAGTGGCGGGCGACATCGAGAAAACGCTGAAGAATTTGCCGGACACGCTGTCGGCCTTCGCAGACAAGGCGGCCGGCGGTTACTACCTGGACTTCGACATCAAACGCGAAGAAGCCGCGCGCTACGGGTTGACCGTGGGCGATGTGCAGGATGTGGTGCAATCGGCCATCGGCGGCATGAACGTCACCGAAACCGTCGAGGGGCTGGAGCGTTACCCGGTGAACCTGCGCTACCCGAGGGAACTGCGCGACAACATGGAAGCGTTGAAGCGCGTGCTGATCCCGACGCCGACTGGCGCACAGATTCCCCTGTCGCTGGTGGCCGAACTGAAGCTGAGGCGCGGCCCTCCCTCGGTAAAAACGGAAAATGCCGTTCCGAATGCCTGGATTTATGTGGACCTCAAGACCAACGACATCGGTGGCTATGTCGCACAGGCAAAAAAACAGGTCGAAAACACAGTAAAGATACCGGCGGGGTATTCGTTGGTCTGGTCGGGGCAGTTCGAATACATGGAACGTGCCGCCGCCAAGATGAAGATCGTTATACCGGTTACCTTGCTGATCATCTTTTTGTTGCTTTACCTCAACTTCATGCGCGTGACGGAATCGTTAATCGTGATGCTCTCTGTGCCGTTCGCGCTGGTCGGTGGCGTATGGCTAATATGGTTGCTCGACTACAACCTGTCCGTTGCCGTTGCGGTAGGCTTCATCGCCCTGTCCGGAGTCGCGGCGGAAACCGGGGTGGTGATGCTGATCTATCTTGAGTATGCATGGGAGGAGATCAAGGCAAAACGCAAAGCTGAAGGACAAGATATAACCACTGGCGATCTCTATGCAGCGGTCATGGAAGGTGCGGTAGAACGGGTGCGCCCGAAAATGATGACGGTGGTGGCGATCATGGCTGGCCTTGTGCCGATCATGTGGGGCAGCGGATCCGGCTCGGATGTTATGAAACGTATCGCGGCGCCGATGATTGGCGGCATGATTTCCTCGACGATATTGACGCTGGTGGTGATTCCCGCGCTGTATGCCTTGTTCAAGGCGCGCGAAATTAAACATTCATCTTCTGGGAAAAGAGACGGGCTGGTACATACACCATGAGCGCAGGACACTTTTCATGCACAACACGAAAAAGGAGTAGTAAAGGTGAAACGGTATCAAACAGGAGAGGTTATGTTGGTGGTGATGGCCGTGTTGCTGGCTGTCGCTTGGACGGGAAGCGGGCACATGGGGATGATGGGAATGGGGCATGGTGGCGGACATGCTGAGAAATCCGGTGATACCGCGCAACAGACCAAGGCCGAATCACCCCAGTCGTCTGCGCCTAAAGAATCCACGGAGCACCAGCACTGAACGTTGACGACTGCATAAACCGAACCTGCGACGAATGGCATTTCGTCGCAGTCAATGAAGAAAAAGGAGACAAGCATGATCGAAATCATTCCCAATTGGCATCCTGCATTGGTGCATTTTTCGATCGCATTTGCCACGGCAGCAGCAGCCTTCACCGCCGCCGGCGTGGTATTCAAAAAATGGCCTTATGCGGCACAGTGCCTGGTGACGGGGCGCTGGATGTTATGGGGCGCGGCGCTGTTTGCGCTCATCGCCGCCGCGTTCGGCTGGTTTGCCTTTAACAGCGTGGCGCATGATGAAGTGAGCCATGCCGCCATGCTCCTGCATCGTAACTGGGCGCTGGGCGCGTTGACCGCGTTGCTCGCGCTCGCAGCCTGGGATGTGTGGCGCGGGCGCTCCGGCAGGATGCCATCGCCGGGTTTTCTGGTTTTGCTGATTGCGGCGTGGCTGCTGGTGATGAGCACGGCGTGGCACGGCGCGGAACTGGTGTATCGCCACGGGCTGGGGGCGATGTCCCTGCCCGAAGCGGAGGGGGTGGGTCATGCCCATGAGCATGACGCAGGCCATGGCGGCATGCAAGGTGAAGATGCGCTTCATGAGGATGTTCATGCGCATAGCCATGAAGTCACTGCAAACGGCGAACATCCACATGATGCGGAGCCTGGTCATGCAACTCCCGCCACGGACGACGCAGGTACTGCACCCGGGAAAACCGGGCATACCCATGCGCCGGGAACGCCGCCGCATAAAGATTAGCGGTGCATGGGTGGTGCAAGTTTTGACTGCAAACGGGCAGCAGTCGAAGCGGTCGCTGGAAATGCCCAGGAAGGTAACGAATGGAGAATATGATGAAAAAACGAATTGGGATAATCGCCCTGCTGCTGACGAGCGCGGCATCACTGCCACTGGCTGCGCAGCCGATGGCAGGGATGGAGGCGCAGAAAAAAACTGAACAGGCCAGTCATCAAGGCACGGGCAAGGTGGTGTCAGTGGATCGTGCAAAATTGCGCATCAAGCTGGCGCACGAGCCGATCAAATCGCTCGGCTGGTCGGCCATGTTGATGGATTTTAGCGTAGCGAACGCCTCGCTGCTGGACGGCCTCAAGAAGGGCGATGCGGTACGGTTTGAGCTGGGGAAGACCAAACCGGAAGACTTGGTATGGGTGATCGTCAAGATCGAGCGCAGGTAATCAACGATTAAACGGTCAGGACATGTTCGTGCCAAGGGCAAGGGTGGATAAACGCTACCAGACTCGACTATAAGGTCGATTGAAGCACGCTTAGTCAGGAGGTTAAAGACATGATGAACAACTGGGCTGGAGGTTGGATGATGGGCGGCATGTGGCCGTTATCGATTCTGTTCTGGATATTGGTCGTCGCCGGCGTGGTGCTGATCGTCCGAGGGCTGACG
>Ga0209211_10009261_pt1 | contig 13172 bp, 14 predicted proteins | sample RifGroA2_FD_183992 | JGI IMG/M metagenome (GOLD analysis project Ga0209211, IMG submission 183992) | Groundwater microbial communities from Rifle, Colorado, USA - Groundwater A2 (SPAdes) (version 2) | ecosystem: Environmental > Aquatic > Deep subsurface > Groundwater | place: Rifle, Colorado...
CATCGGAGCGCGCAACGGTGATATCATGACCATGTTCCTGGTCGAATCCGGGATGCTCGGCCTTCTCGGCGGCGTCATAGGCGTCCTGCTGGGGATCGGCATCGCCAAAGCCGTCGAGATCGTGGGCACGCTATGGATAGGCACGCCGTACCTCCGCGCGTGGTGGAGCTGGGAGCTCATCGCGGCAGCGCTTCTCTTCGCGTTCGTCGTCGGAGTGGTGTCTGGAGCGCTTCCGGCGTGGCAAGCGAGCAAGCACAAGCCCGTTGAGAGCCTGCAGTACGAGTGAGAGTTCTTTCGTTCAACACATCGCTGGAGGTGTATTCGTATATCGGGGCTGCCTTGGAGCATGTTCTGAGGGGCGAGTGTGAATCAAAGATTCACCTCGCGAGCCCCGAAACAATGCCGCGAACCGGTCGCGATGCGTCCTCCGCAGCCCTCAGATGGAATAATTTATTGCGCTTAACGATAACTTTCTACGGAGAGACTCACAGCACCATCGAGAGGTAAGGCTCGACCATCTCGAAGATCGTCTGCACCTGGAGCACGAGGTAGTGCAGCACGATGGCGTCCTTGCGGCGCGCGCGCTCTATGCGCCGGTTCACGTCGTCCATCAGGCTCTTGCGCAAGCGAGCGAGCGCGACGAGCGTCTTCTTGTCGAACTTGTAGAATAGATCGTAGTACATGCGCAGCATCTTGTTCGTCTGTTCGTAATACTGCAACGTCTCCTTCGTGAGTTTTAGCCTCTTGTTCTCCGGCTGCAGCAGGTAGTCGAAGAGATACTTGTACTGGTCTGCGATGTGCTCGAGTTCCTCGATGATGTGGTAGATGAACTGTATCTTCTTGTGGTCTCGGTAGCCTTGTTTCGAGAGGAGGCGCCGGCAGAACGTCGTGAGGCGGTTGTTGCTCTCTTCGAGGGCCTTGAGCCTATTGAGGTCTTCGAGGTCGTTGCCCTTGATGGCGACGAGCGAATCCTCGGCCATCGTGATCAGCAGCATGAAGGTCCTGCGCAGTATCGGCTCGAAGCCCTCTTCGAGCGTCCCCTCGATGTTCTTGACGAGGCAATGGTTCTTCCCTTGCTCCACGATCTCGAACGATGATATCTCATGGCGCAGCGCGTTCTGTATCGCCACCACGTTCTTCGGGTTGCCGTACGCAGCGTCGCTGAACGTCACCTTGAGCTCATCGTATCCTGCCTTGTAGAGCGCGGCGAACGTGCGCATGATCATCGGCTCGAGATCATCGACATCGACAGATGTGGAGCTTATCGAGAAATCCTTGTGTGTCGTGACGAGGAGCGATCTGCCTTGCTCTTGCATATCGAGCTCGTCCCCTTTCGTGATGCGATAGCGTTTCGCCCAATCGGATGGGAGCGATACCATCAAGGTGGATGATCCCTGCTTGACGACCTTGCGTTTCATGGGCCTTTCCGGTTCTGTTCCTCTGTCTCCTCTTCCGCGGGCGTGCCTGATATAAAAACCTGTCGAAAGTATATACGTATATACTATTACGAGTAATATAAGAACTAAATATATCTTCTGGCCTGCCGCTCCCAATCCTATGCCTGCGAGACGCAGGGAAGGAGGAATTGAAATGGCAAACAACAAGGACATCATCAAAACGACGACGGCGCAGAGCGTACCGGCATCGGACCTCGAAGCAGTTGTCGGGGGAAAAACCGCAGAGACAAAGACTCCGGATGCGAAACCGGCAGAGGATGAGATAACCTTCTCGTGGAAACGCGTGGCGAAGCGCGGTCTCGAGAACATGAAGGACGACGTCGACCCGATATACAAGGGCGGGAAGATGGGCGTCTACGCGCTCCACGGCATTCCGACATGGCGCCGCGAGTATCTGGACGGCAAACTCGCGAACGAAGGCCACGGTTGGGCGAAGATCAGCGGCGCATTCGTCGTAGGAGCGTCCATGGTCGGCTACGCCACAGCGCTCACTGCCGCGACGGCCGTATTCGGACCTGCAGGCTATGCGGTGCTCGGCGTCCCGCTGGCGAGCCAAGGCGCATCGTACACACGCGAGGCGTTCCGCCGCGCACGGAAGACTGAATGGTCGAACGTCGTGATGACGCGCGTGAGCAAGGCGGTCACGAACGGCACGGGCGAGCAGTACGACTTGACCTGCGACCAGATGGTCGATATGGTGGCCCCTGCGATCATGCAGCAATATGGCGGACGATACGATACCGGTACGAATGCCGAGACCCGCGAGAAGGTCCGGGCGCAGGCGAAAGAGGGATTGATGCTCGTCGCTGGGAAGGTGCTCGACGGTCTCTTCGCCGATGACGAGATTGGCGCGAAGAACTACCGCATGTCGCGATCGCTCGTGACGGGACCGCGTGCCAAGAGCGAGATCGAGAACGGTTCGCGCCGCGGATGCTACGCTGACGACGACGCAAGCCTGCTCAGGACGACGCGGGAAGCGCTCAGCGCAGGGCTCGAGACGTACGTCGCGAAGCAAGGAGGCACTGCCAACGTGGAGCTCTTCGGCAAGATGAGCGCCATATACGATGTCAAGAGCGCGAAAGTCGCCGGTTATCAGGTAGATGCGAACAAGCTCTGGACGAAGTAGGTCCTATGCATGCGGCGAGATTCGTGTGCGATGCATGCGGCAAGGAGCAGAATGTTGCGTGCAACCGCACCATCGTTGGCGGGAGAGCGCTCTGCAGCGATTGCGCAGGTAGCGTTCAATAGCGATATCCTTTTTTTATTTTTTTACTTGAGTGATACCTCGTGCTTTAGCTCGAGGATGAACGCCTTGGAGTAAGTTCAGAAATCGTGCCGATTCATGCAGGCACGATTTCGTAAAATCACGGAACGGAGTGAGTTAGATGCTCCGCGACTCTCGAGCTTTGCGAGGAGATACCCCGGCCTTTAGCCCAGGGTCATTCATTTTTTTAACTGCTTCACAACCCTATTACGTATCTACCTATTTTTCGATGATATTCATGCGACTGTGTTATTTCGCTTAACTGCCGTTCGCCGCCCGCTCTAGGCGGTCCATCACCGCAAGGCCTTTGCCGCGCTTAGGCACGGCGAGCGCGAGGATGCAATCCCCCTTTCTCTTGGTACGCAATGCTGCGAACAGATTGTGCGCCGCATCATCGACCGTCGATCCTAGATCGATGACGTCATATCCCTTGAATGCACTCTTGTGCTCCGAGAGGCACAAGATGATCGGCTGCGAGCATCGTTTCGCATAACGAACGAGCGAGGCAGCGTCATCGAAGATGTGTAGTGGCCTTTCGGGCGCGTAATGGCGGTACTTCATCCCGGGACTCGCAGGTCTCTTCGATGAAGAGGAAGCTTTCTTTATGCCGGGCAGTTCTCTGCGCAGTTCCTCGAGCGTTATCGCGCCGAGCCGAAGCACTGTCGGATTCCTGCCGCGCACATCGACAACCGTCGATTCGACGCCGTGCAGTGTATGTCCGCCGTCAAGGATGGTGATGTCGGGGAAATCATCACGTACATGCGCCGCAGTCGTCGGGCTCGGACTGCCCGAGCGGTTCGCGCTCGGCGCGGCGATAGGGCATCCCGATTCCTTGATGAGCGCGAGCGCCATGGGGTGATCGGGGATACGCACCGCGACCGTCGGCAACCCCGCAGTTACAATCATGGGGAGCAACGGCGAACGTTCGAAGAGGATGGTGAGCGGTCCGGGCCAGAATCTCGCCATCAACGCCCTTGCCGCAGGAGGTACTGACGCCGTGATATCATCGAGCATGTCGATATCGGCGATATGCACGATGAGAGGATTGTCGGCGGGGCGCCCCTTGGCGGAGAATATCTTGCCCACGGCCGACGAATTGAGGGCGTTGGCGCCAAGGCCATAGATGGTCTCTGTCGGGAAAGCGACGATACCGCCATCCCGGATGATGCGTGCTGCACGCGCGATATCATCCTTAGTCGCTCCCCTTCGCGTCATCGACGTCGTACCGATCTTCGGGCCGTTCCCTTCGCGCTTTGTACAACCTTAACCGGCGGCGTGACGGGAGTGCTAGTGGCGTCCTGTGCCAGCGAAGGTTCGATTTTTCGTTCCGCGGACGGCGCTTGAGTGTTGCCCTGCACATAATGCCGTACGCCGGATCTGTCGCTGAAGAATTTGAGCGTCTTGTTCAGCTTCAGCAGTTCCACGAGGCGGATGAGCCTGACTAATTTGGCGACGCGCAGGACTTGGTAGAATGGTATCGTCGCGATGATGTCGAGCCATGATGTGCGCAAGAAACGCATGAACGAACCGGCACGGCGGTAGAGGACGATGAGATCGATGAAGAAGATGCTCGTTATGGCGATATCGAAGAAGAAGATATAGCTATCCAGCTCTCGCATCGCGAAGAAGAGGTCGAGGAGCACGATGATGAAACTCGCGCTGACTGCGAGGAAGACGACGAAGTGCCATGCCTTCTCCGCGTCGGTATACGCTATCTGCTCGACTCTATCGACGACGTCCACCTCTTCCGCGACATCCGATTGGCTCCCGTACTCAGCTATTGCCCTCAGCGTTGTAGCAGCGAGCATCGAACCCACGAAGAGCGCTGACATCTTGAGGAATATCATGATGCTTTCGACGATCGGCGTCCCGCCGAGGAGCACCTGCGCGCACACTGCGAGCACGAGATACCCTGAGGCCGCGACGATGAAGTTGTACTGGTCGCCTTCGACGTTGAGTATCGCGGAGAAGACGCCGAGGAAGACCACTGCCGCCATGATGCCGCCGAGCGCGAATCCGTCGAGCGGGAAGACTCCTGCGAACACCGCGAGGAGCGCGCCGGTGACAAAGAAATACGATCCAGTACGTTTGTAGATGTCCATGCAGTCCACACTCACCTATCGCGTCACCCCAGCAAGGGCGCTTTATATAGATTACGAGGAGATGTAACTTTGCAGTTAAAGTTCGGCGGTCGCCAGCCTGAAGCGACGAGACACGCGAAAACCTATCGTCCGGGTGCTAAAGCGTCGCATCGAGTCGCGGACCGGCGACGTAGTCACTATCGTTCCTACGCCGGGATTTCTGAATCCTCGGTGCGGCGAGCGAATGCGAAGCCGCTATTGCCGACGGTCGCTGGCGACCGCAAACAAATCTTCGCGTAGCGCGCTGTGCAAGCATGACGGTACATGCCGGAACGGAGTGAAATGGGTTTCTCGCGGCGTCCGCGAAAGGATGCTTGAGAAGATGTCATGGTAAGAGAAGCAGATTTATCAAAGAGAAAACATTCTCACGTGCCATGACGCATAGATTCCCGAAGCTCGCGAGCCCTGCGATACTATCGCCCATGGCGGGCGTGACGGATGTTGCGTACCGGGCGCTGTGCAAACGCTACGGCGCGGGCCTCACCATCACCGAGTTCCTCTCTGCCGCGGCCATCGTGCGCGATAACGAGCGGACGCGCCGCATGCTGATCACCGATCCTATCGAGACTCCTGTCGGCGTGCAGCTCTTCGGCCAATCACAGGATGAGGTCGTACGCGCGGCGGAATTCGTGCAGGACAAATTCGACGTCATCGATATCAACTGCGGTTGTCCTGCATGGAAAGTCGTCCGTGTCGGCGCGGGCAGCGCGATGCTCGAGGAGCCGAAGAAGATTCATTCGTTCGTGGCTGCGCTTGCTGACGCAGTTAAGGTACCGGTGACGGTCAAAATCCGCGCCGGCATCGATGACAAGTGCATCAACGCGGTAGAGGTTGCGCGTCTCGTCGAGGAGGCGGGTGCCGCGGCGGTCGCGATTCACGGCCGCACCCAATCGCAAGGGTACCGTGGCAAGGCCGACTGGAAGCTCATCGCGCGCGTCAAGGAAGCGGTCTCCATACCTGTCATCGGCAATGGCGATGTGTTCACGCCCGAGGACTTCGCCGCGCGAAAAGATGAGAGCGGTGTCGATTATATCATGGTGGCGCGCGGCGCCATCGGCAAGCCGTTCCTTTTCACGCAGATCAACGACAAGCTCAAGCGCGGGAGCTACAGGGTATTGACGAACGTGGAGCAGCTCGATCTCTTCGATGAGTATTACGCGCTCGCGCGCAAATACGACCTCTCGCTCTCCGCCGTCAAGATCCACGCGCAGTCATTCACGACAGGTCAGACTGGCGCGGGCAAGTTCCGAGCGAAGCTCGTCGGCATAAAGTCGTTCACGGAGCTCGAGACAGCGATGGGCGAGTACCGTGCTGTCGTCGAAAAGGGCGAACTGGTGCGGTGAATTGATATCTGTCGATACGCCGCGCATACCTTGAGTGACGACGCATCATTTTTATATGCGACGTCCTGCGATGTTTCTATGCACAATCTGTTGCTACGGCAGTCTACACGGAATGCTCTTATTGCGTTGGGCGGTGCTCTCGCATTGCTTTTCTGCGTAGCATTCTTGCTCGGACGTGCTAGCGACGCCCCGAACGCTGTCTGTATCGAGCAAAAAGAGGATTTACGCCTGCAACGAGAGGTTATCCTCGAGCTGGAGAATGAGAATATCCAGCTCCGGATAGCGAACCTGGCGCTCAGGAACAAAACCTTGACGCTCACGGAGAACATCTCGAGATTGCCCCATCCACAATCTCGTGTTGATCTGAGAGATGTGTTCGTAGGAGAACGTGAGGTGCTCATCAAAATACCCTTGGCGCAGGAAGGCATCGTAGCGGCGAGCAACTCGATGGACCCGGTGCTTGAGGAGAACAATATCGTGCTCGAAGTGACTCCGCAGAGCCCTGCAGAACTCTACATCGGCGACATCATTATCTACCAGAGCGGCGATTCCCGTGTCATCCACCGGATCGTCGATATAGGATACGATGCTGAAGGGTGGTATGCTATCACGAAAGGCGACAATAATCCCTTGCCCGATCCCGCGAAGGTGAGGTTTGTGCAGGTGTTGGGTGTGGTCATAGGAATTATATACTAAATTATATATTGGCATGCAGTATACATTAATGTTATACCCGCTGTGATGACGCGGCGCACAACGCAGTGAGAACATGGATACGACGCACATCAACAGATACACTTTGGCGTTCATAATCATCGTGGGAGGACTTCTCTACGCGGTACTCATGATCCCTGATGCCGAGTCTGATGACACGGTTGTGGCTGTCGCCGGCGACGCGACTATCTGTTGCGTGTTTAACTGGCACAACACGGAGAAAACGTGCGCCGCTGTAGATGGTCAGACTTGCGATGTGTGCCGGACTATCTGCGATGCGAAGGAGAATGCTCCTGACAATCCCTAGTGCGCAATCTTCCGTCCCTGCGTATTCACGTCTTCTGTATCGTTAGTTCGCGCAATCGCTCTTCGATTGTTCGGAGATATGTCTCTTTGTCGACGGTGCTATCCAGCGCATTCGCGAGTGTTGTATCCCTCACCGATTCGCGCACCCAAATCGCGAAATCATTCTTGTGATGGTCTTCGTTCACATGGTACTTGAAACTGTACTCGTTGCATCCCGAGAGATAATTCGCAAGTTCGAAAATATTCCTTATGACAACGCCATTGCACGTCCAGAACGCCTGAGCGGGCTCCACGTCCCCGAGTACAATCTGATCATTCATGCAGCCCGTTACACCACCACATTGAATAAGGTTTTTGACCACGAATGAGTGGTCTCGCCCCTCGCTTCACAGATTATCCTTTCGTGTTCTTCTCGATGATCTTCACTATCTCTTCGACGTCGTCCACGAAGTAGAACATATCGAGATCCTTGGCGCCGTGCGTGAGGAGCTTTTGCTTGACCATCTCTTTCTTCGCCCATGCGAAAAGCCCTTTCCAATAGCTCTTGTTCACCAGTATGAGCGGTACTTTATCGTCCATACCTGTCTGGATGAGCACGACGTACTCGAAAAGCTCGTTGAGCGTGCCGAAACCGCCCGGGTAGAAGATGAGTGCTTCGCTTTTCACCGCGAGGATGAACCTGCGCACGAAGAGGAATGAGTAGGAGCGTGTGTGCGTGTAGATACTACCATCCACCCTCTCTCCTTTGATCATCGATGCACGGATGCCGATGGAAGGCATGCCTGCCTTGTACGTGCCGGCGTTCGCCGCGTACATGATGCCAGGGCCTCCACCTGTGACCATCGCGTACCCTTTCTTGCCAAGAGCGTACCCTGTCTTCTCCGCGTGCGTGTAGTATTTGCTGCCGGACGGCACCATGTGCGAGCCGAAGACCGAGACTATCGGCTTGTCGATGCTGTCGAGCAGTTTGAGGCCATCATCGATCTCTTTTTTGGCCTCAGCGCTGGTCCATTGACGGTGCTTGAAATACTGCTTGTTTTTGCGGAGCATAAGTATTATCCAGTTCAAGGCGTTTTAATACCTTGTGGTTTGCCGCGGACAGATAATTTTATATCGGATGATGATTCAAACTTCTGCATGGTTGACATCACGTTCAATATTGGATTGCTCGGGATGGCACTCATCCTTATCGCGTTCGTGCTCAACGTGATAAAGCACGTCAAAGCGACGGACAGGTTGTACTTATGGCTCAACTGCGTCGGAAGCGCGCTCCTCATCATATACGCGGTATTGCTCTCATCCATTCCGTTCATGATCTTGAACATCGTCTGGACTGGGGCAGCCGTTTGGGGGATACTCTATCATGGCAAAAAAAGGTAGGTCTTGCGAATCGTGCGGTATGATGATGCTCGATCGCGCAGATTTCGCGCTGCAGAGCATCAATAGTCGGTATTGCAGGTACTGCGTCGACAAGGACGGAATGCTCCAGACGCCTCAGGAGCGCAAAGAGCGACTCACGAAATTCCTGATGGAAGACGAGCGCCTGAGCGAGGATGTTGCGGAGAAGAAAGCGGTGGAGCAGATGCGGAAGATGCCCGCTTGGAAAGGGAAGATATAGAGATTCTGACATAATTATCGGACGCCGCCTTGGCGGGGCTTTGAGGTTGGTGGGCGCAAAAACTCAATCGGTAATGTGCGCGCTAACCTTGTGGGCACTCTCGCCGCGGCGAAGCAACCAGACAACAAGACGCAGTAGTTGACTACAGAAGTCGAACACTCCAGCCGCAGCACGAGGAGTTCTTGACAGTGAAGTTGAGGTAACGATACCTATTTATTCCGCGAGGGAGTCCCGAGTTGCATGGTAACGCTCAACGCATCACTCAAGAACAACGCCCTTCCTCTCATTGAACGCGTCCGCATACTCGCTGACACGAGCAAGCAAATGGCGGACGATGGGCGGGCGATGAACATCGCAGGCTATGTCGATGCGGTAGACGCGCTCATCTCGTACCCGACACACTACGCGCCAGGTCTTTGCAACAAGCGCGTCTCTTTCGATGAGGCGTTCGAAGCGAAGACATTGCAGAACCTCCGGGACGAGCTCCGATCGGGCGTGGCCAACGGCGACCAATTCTACACCGAGATGGCTCATCCCGGCTTTGTACAGGTACTCGAGCGCTATTTCGTCGGCATAACCCGTTAATTCTTCGGTGTTGAACGTCTCGCTTCGCTCGCGGCCAGCGATGCGCCTCTTGGCGCATCCTGGCGTTCGACTCAACGTCCACGCTCCCGTTCGCTCCGTTTTCCTGGAGGTCGAACGCCTATTGGCTGGCCGGGCCGTTCAGCACCTTGCCGGGGCAGAATCTTTTTATACCACGGGCGAGCACGCATCTGTAATCATCCTGGGAGCCCATAGCTTAGCCTGGTGGAGCGCCGGTCTTATATGACACCAGTCCGTTCGCGGATTGGAGCTCGAAGAGAGCCGGTGGTCGCGAGTTCAAATCTCGCTGGGCTCATATTTTTTCTCATAATACCGCTCTAGATCGTGCCCATGTCCCGCCGGTTCTTAGGTTGATTGTTACTTTTTGTTTGTTGTGGCGGCGCATAGCATGACGGTGGTCCGTGGGCGACTGTCGTCGGCTGCGGCCAAATGACGACAGTCTGGATTGCGCCAAGGTTTGACTACGCAGTAGGCGAACCTAGGAACGAAGTGACTAAGGCCACAACATTGTTCTCTGTTTCCTAAGACTCTGCCCCTCCACAATACTTATATATTGCATGCCATTCGATGCACCATTGCACTGGGGGGTGTATTAGATGCGTCGGATACTGTTCGGACTCGTTTTCATAGTCCTTTTTGTCATAGCCTGTTCTCCGCGGGAAGACACTATCAAGGAATCCCCCGCAGTCCGTCTGTTCACCGCCATCAACGGCGAAGTCGATTACACCGAGAAGGTGTTCTCCGGATCGGACGCAGTAGCATTCGCCGATCTCGTCAAGACCGAATGCCCCCAAGGCGTAGGCGATGAATTCGTAAGAGTCACGCTCGATGCGAGTTCCGCAACGCTAGTGCTCTACACATCGAAGGACGGCAAGACTGTGACGTGCAGCGTGCTTAAACCAAAAGAGCAGAGACGAGTCGTGGTCAAGACGCAAGATGAAGCTCCAAACGAAGATACTGCGTTCATGGTGAATGGCGGCGCCATCACAATCACGCAACTTCAGGCTGCTATCGATGCGCTACCGCAGAATGTCCCGCGCGACACTAACGCGATAGCGCTCGCCGCCAACCAACTCATCAATGACGAGCTCTTGCGCCAGGAAGCGGCGAAGATAGAGGTGGGCGCGGATGAGATCGCCGCGGCACGAGCGTCGGTGCTCTTGCAGGCGAATCTCACCGAGGAGACGCTTCCCGCCAGGCTGTCTGAGCGCGGTGTCTCAACTGAGGATTTCGAATCGCAGATACTCGCGCAGGCGAAACTCCAGGCGCTCCTCGATGCCCGGCTCTTGCTCCGCGAGATCAGCGTGACGGATGCTGATGCGCAATCGTACTACATGGCGAATCCGACAGAATTCTTGCGATCAGAGCAAGCGGTGATGCGTCACATTTTCGTGAGCAACAACCGTTCGCAGGATCAGTTCGCCACAATCGCTCAGACCGTGCTTGCGCAGCTCAATGGCACGGATTTCTGCGAGCTTGTCGCTCGTTATAGCGATGATGCGCAGAGCAAGGACAATTGCGGCGTCTATGTTATCTCCCGCGGCGTCATCGATCCGAATCTGGAGCTTGCGAGCTTCAGCACTCCTGTGAACCAGACATCGGTCGTGAACACCGCTAGCGGCGTGCACTTCGTGCAATCGCTGCAAGTCGTCCCGGCACAGGTGGTCCCCTACACGCAGGTATCTGGACAATTGCAGAGCAGTCTGCGCAACACGTTGATGCAGCAACGGTTGAGCTTGTACCTCGCTACGTTGCGTGCTAACGCAGATATCACGAGTTACCTCGGTTGATAGAATATCCTCTTTTCTTATACATTTTTATCGTCTCTCATCTTCCGTCTTGCTCCATCCTTTTCTAATCTATTGTCACCTAACGCGTTATTAACAAATGTTCTCTTCCGAAGCGTAGAAAGTTACGAGGGAAGTGTCTGGCAGGTTAGTAGATAGATGTGGCAGACCTATTGTATCTCGTCCATTTCGACGATGAATGCATCGCTTGTGGGCCATTCGGTGATGATGGCGCACGTCGCTTCGGGGAAGCGTTGCTTGAGCGGTCTAGCTATCCCGTTCAGTGCTTCGGCGCCGAGCACGAGTCGCAGACGGTGCATATCCACAAGACCTGCATCCGCCGGCATCCCTTGCTCGCGCAACCACATGAGGATTTCGCGCAGTCGTATTTCTTCGGCAAGGCGCTCCTCTGAAGCGATGGCTTTGAGCGTCTTCTTGTAGGAGAATTTTGGCGGGTAGCTCAGGTAGACCGCGCCGCGTGTGAGCAGTCCCTCGCTGTCTACGATGTCAAAAGGCTGCTTTTCGTTCTCGGCGCGGCGGATGACCCGGTTGCCCATCTGTACTCGATCCTTGAGTTTGGTCGTGCAGAAATGAACCGGTAGCTTATGTCGTTGCGCGTGGAGCATGAGTTTTCGCGCTGCCTCGCGGCTACCTTTGATCGCGTAGCTATCGCGCCGGACTATCTCGTAGCCTTTCTTATGGAACGTGTCGATGGTGAGCTCGGAGATCTCGAGCTCGTTGAGGTTGAGGAAGGTGATTATCTTCTCTGCAACTGCGTAGTCGATGAGGCGTTTCGTCTCATCCACCTTGTCCGGCAGCACCGGGATCTCCATCCCGATCGTCCAGGGGTACGCGAGTGCGAGCTTCATGCGCGGCCAGAACTTCTCGCTCAAGAGTGATGGGTGGAACCGTATCTCATCAAGACCTGCCTCGTGAAGGCGCCGCATCGTGGTCTCGTTGACGAGGATGAGTGGCGTGTAGAGGTGGATGTGGAATCCCTTGCCGAACTCCTTCTTGAGCGCTTTGATGAACTCGCAGGTGCGGTCTAGACGCGCGAGTGGATCGCCCCCAGTCACACCCGCTCCCGTCGCCCTGCTCGCTTTTGCCTCTTCTATCATCTGGGCTATCTGCTCTTCAGTGGTGCCGGAGAGTTCGCGTTCGTTCGCGCACGCGACATCTTTCATCTTCTTCTCCGGTGAGAGTGGGCAGAAGAAACAGCTTGCAGGGCAGAGACCGGTCATGAAGAGCACGAGCTTCTCGCCCTTGACGCAAGACTTGCAGCCCGGAGCGAGATCGCCCTGACATAGGCTGTAGTACGGCGTCTGCAGTATCTTAAGCGGCATAGTCTTAGAACCGACGAGGAGTTTTTAAACATTCTGGGGTGGGGTGCTGCGTTGGTGGAGTCCGGATTACTGTCTTTGTGTTTTTGCCTTCGCGCGGGCACTCCGATCATCAGGTGGTGGTTGTAGGAACCTTCCGCTTTTGTACCGCAGTCATCCGAATATATATTCCATCAAGCTTCCCACCGCTTCCGCGACGTTGAGGACTGCTGTACGAAGCCAATAGCTATCTTGTCTTGGTACGTATTCGCGATAGTATTCGCCGCGATATTCCTCTAGATTCCCCCCGAGTTCCTCTGTGGCGGTTGAAGCCAATATTTCGAGAGTGGCTCCTCTTGTCGCTTCGGTAATCCTTGTTATATGTGTCGCTGTCGGCATACGGTACTGTGGTGGCGTTGTTTGTCGCGAGGTGCTCATTACTGGGCTAAGATATTGACTCGCTGTCTTCTGCCATGTCTGTTCTATATGATTCTGCATTATTGGTCCGATTGTGGGAATCTGTCTGAATTGATCGTAGAACTCAAAACCGGAATCTACCATGTCATGCATAGCGTCATAAGCATCATTGATAGAGCTTGCGTACTGTGCATACCACGTCC
>Ga0209211_10009262_pt1 | contig 13171 bp, 13 predicted proteins | sample RifGroA2_FD_183992 | JGI IMG/M metagenome (GOLD analysis project Ga0209211, IMG submission 183992) | Groundwater microbial communities from Rifle, Colorado, USA - Groundwater A2 (SPAdes) (version 2) | ecosystem: Environmental > Aquatic > Deep subsurface > Groundwater | place: Rifle, Colorado...
CCTGGCCCGCGGCACGCTGCCGGAAACGCTCGATTTCCTCCCGGCGCCGTTCGAGCTCAGCCAAACGTGCGCGTGCCTGCTTGATCTGGTCTTCGAGTTCCGGACGGACAATCCGGCCAACCTCCTGGTTGGCTGCGATCTGGTCGCCAAGTTTTACATTAAGTCCGTCAACCACTCCGCCTGCACTTGCCGTCACCTCGGCGATACCGCTTGGACTGATGAGGATGCAGCGCCCACCGATTTTTTGTTCGATACGCCAGTGAAAACCCCAGATCAGGAAGGTTGTCGCCACGACAATCGCGCCGGCCCATGCCAGCACTGTGAGCGGGCGGCCTATGCCGAGCAAGGCGTCCATCCGGTCGGGCGACGACAGGCGCGCGAGCGCCACTTTGCGAAACAGCTTTTGATTGGTGGCTGAGTCGTTTTCGCTCATCGCATCGCTTTCGCAAGCCCTGCGCCCGTCAGCATCGGGATGTCCACCTGGTAGCTTTCGGCATCGCGCGTGACCAGTTCGCCGCTTTCGAACAGCAGCTGTGCAATCGCATCAGCATATTCCTGGCGCAACTGGAGCAGCAGCAAGCGTGCGCTATCGAGGCGATCCTGCACATTGATGACGTCGATCAGCGTGGCCAGGCCAAGGCGGCGCTTTACGTATTCGTTCTTGACGGCGATCTCGTAACGATCGGTGGCCGCAACCGTGTCCTGATACCGCAGCACAATTCTGCGCAACGCACTGGCCGCCGTGATAACCACTGGACCGACGCTGCTTTCGGCTTCATGCAAGCGAACGATTGCCTGATCGTGCGCCGATGCGCGGCTCAACAGGAGTCCCCGTGCCGCGTTGTTCTTGAAGGGGAAGCGCATTTCGACGCCGACGTTGAGCGATGGAAATGGACGCGACAGATCGAGTGTCGGCGTCCCCGTGCCTTCCGCAAGGCCATGGGTGGTCAAAGCGGCAATCAGGTCCACCTGTGGTTTCAGGCCATCCTGGGCGGCAAGCAACTGGAAATATGCCGACCGTTCCCTTAGGCGCGCTGCGCGCACGTCTGCGCGACGCTCGGTTGCTGTCGTCCTGCGCGCTATGGCGGCGTCTGAGAGTTGGATCGCCTGCTTGTCCACCGCAGGCAATTTTTCTATCACAAGGCCGATATTCGACGCCTCGTCGGTTTCGGACCGCAACAGCCTGCCGAGAGCGTTCCAGGCAGTTTGGAATGACTGCTCCTCGGCCAGACGGGCGGCACGTTTTTCCGCCTCGTTTGCCTGCGCAAGGTCTAGCTCGGCGCCAGGAATCTGGTCGGCAGCAACCAGTTTGGTGAGTTCCGCAACGAGGGCCTGCGCACGCGCCTCGCTTGCCTTGAGAATTTCGATGCGGTCAATGCGCCCGGCGAGTTCCCAGTAGGCCTGGACCACCGAGAGGACGGCGGTGGCGCTGGCCTGGACCAGGTCTTCGATGCTCGCGTCGCGATCCAGTTCGCGCGCCTTCAGGGTCGTCGACTGCTGGATGCCCCCCGCATTGCGCACCAATGGAACGCGAATGCCGAAGCGAAGGTTGGCGGTCGTTTGCTGCGGGTTGGACAGCGCGGACAGGGTGCTGCTGGAGGCGCTTACGGTGAGCCCGGCGTCAAGCTGCGCGCCGGACTCAAGCAAGCGTGTAAGTCCGACATTGTAGTTGGTGTTGTTTACGAATTCGGCACGCCTTTCGGGCAGCCCTGCCGTGGCAAACTCGGCGGCATCGGATCGCTTCAGTGGCTTGGAACCGCTTTCACGCGTTCCTGTCACGCTACCTTCAGTGTCATAAGCCCCGCGTGCCTGTTGGACGTTGCCTTGTTCCGTCCTTACCTGCATTTCCTGCACAACCACATTGGTATTGGCGCTCAGCGCACGCCGCACGGCCTCGCTCAGGGTGATGGTGCTCTTGAGCCGGGGAAAATCAAGCGGCCCATCGGACGTAACCGCGGGTGCAGCAGCGATGCGGGGCGGCGCGACCCATTGGGCATGGCACGCACCGGCATGCAGGGCACACGCCCAGACCAGGACAGCGGATAGCCCAATGGCACGCACTGGATATCGTCCAGTCTCTATCGCGCAGTATCCATCGTCACTGCGCGAGTTTCTTCAGCAAGCGTTCGAAGCGCAATCCTGCGTTATAGACCTCGTCGAGCACCTCGTCGTCGAGGATATCGGCATCGTTTTCGCCTTCGTCGGCAATCGCCTTGCCGGTCGCCGCGCTGGGCGCGTTGCCATAGCCCATGGTGCTCAGGGTGGAGCGCATCCGATTGGCCAGAAATACCGCAAGTGCGCGGTAGAAGCGGCCGGCAAAGGCCGCATCGTGCTTCAGGTGGTTGCGCAATTTCAGTTGCGAAACGGCAAGCACCACGCAGTCCTCTTCGACGACCACCGAAGCAGTCGGCGGACTTGAAATAACCAGAGATATCTCGCCCAGAATTTCGCCGACGCCGACTTCGGCAAGGCGGAACCCGTTCGGCAGAACGACGGCCAGCCGGCCATCGATGACAATGTAAAGGTTTTCCGACTTCTTCCCGTTCTCGATAACGACCGAGCCCTTGGGCAACTGCTCGCGTCTGCCATTGTTCGCCAGCCACTCCACATCGGCGTCGTCGAGTTGTCCGAGGATGTACAAGACCTTTCTCATGCGCTTCTCCCTGGTGAAACGAGTCAAAAAACCGTTAGGCGAGTGAAAACCTGCGTTGGGGATACCTACTCTTCCTCGTCGTCCTCTTCCTCGTCTTCTTCGTCATACTCATCCGAGTCGTCGCGCGCGACGCCCAGATAGCTGTCGTACTCGTCGCACAACTCGATCACGTCGTCGATGCAGGCCATCGGTCGCACGGCTGTGGTCGCGTTACCGTCCTCATCGACGTCCTGTACCAGCGCGAAACACACTACCGGGACGCTGTCCTCATCCTCGAACAAAGCGTTCCAGCCGCTGGCCGGGATGATTTGCAGTACTTTGGGATCTGCCATGTCTGCCTCCGTGTATGTATTGTGTTTGGGGTGTTGCCAGGGGTCTTATCAGGGATTAGGGCTTCGGATACGGCAGAGGAATGAATTCGTCATCGCCCATCATCTCGCGCTCGAACTTGATGAAGTCGTAATAGCCGCAGGTCTTGCCCCAGGGAAATTTGTGGCACACCTTTGGTCTGTCCTCATAAACCATGCAGCGGCGCTCGATGCGATGGAAGAATACGCAGATCGACTTGAAAATCGGATCGTCGCGATGCCGCAGGAACAGATCCTTGCCGTGGCGTTCGAGACAGTTGTCCTTGATTTCCTTGGGGGAACTGTCGAAGTGCTTCGCCAGCCGTTCGATATCCTCTTGGGTGACCCGGATACGCTCGTAGCTGCAGCACCATCCAGGACACTTGGAACAGTCGAATTCAATCTTTCCCTTCATTACCCGTCCTCCGTCGGTTATGCATCAGTCGTCGCCCGAGCCCAGCCAGATGCCGACAGACTAGACTAATAGAGGTCGCGATTGTAGCTTTAAATATGAAGGGATAGGCAATAGCTGGCCACGTCCATCGCGACTGAAGTTCTCAATGCTGCCTATACATGAATTCGATTCGTTTGCCCGGCATCGCGGTGGCGGGCTCGCCCAGCGGCGGCGCGCCTATTGGCCATCATGCGCGGTGGGAGCGCGCCAGCCCAGTTGGCGCGAAATGGCGTGAGCCGCGGCGCGAATCGCGTTCGGGATCGGTCCCTCCCAGTCCGGTGGAAAGAGGCCGGCCGGGCCGAGGCCGGTAATGGCCAGCGCCATTTTTCCTTCGTGGTTGAACACCGGAGCCGAGAAGGCGTTGATCCCCGGAATGACCGAGCCTACGGCCCGTGACATGCCTTGCCGGCGGACCTCGGCAATCAGCGCATCAAATTGGCTGCGCGTTATCGGCGCACGGGTATCGGCGCCGCGCGCACTGATTTGCAATTCTTCGTCAACCCTGCGCTCGATGTTCGGCGAATCGAGAAAGGCGGCAAAACAAAGGCCGATCGCGGAATGCAGCAGGGGCATCACGGCCCCGGTGCGCAGATTGACCGTGACCGGGTGCCGCGATTCGACCCAGCGCACGATGGTCGGGCCCATATTGCCCCAGACGGCCAGCGCCACGGTTTCTCCGATTTCCTCGCCGAGCGCATCGAGCACGGAGGTCGCCACGCGCACCGCATCGAGTCGGGCTAGGCTGGCCAGCCCGAGATCCAGCGCAAAATGACCGAGATCGTAGCGGCCCGAGATCGGGTCCTGCGTTACCAGTCCGGTACGTACGAAGCTGACCAGGTAGCGGTGGGCCTTGGCCGCCGGCATGCCGGCTTCCCTGGCAAGATCGCGCAGCATCATCGGCGCGCCATGATCCGCCAGCACGCGCAGCAGGCGTACGCCAACCTCGATGGACTGTATCCCCTGGCGGCCGTCTTCCTCTTTTTCTTCACCTGACATGGAGCGGGATTATAGAATCGCCGGATCACCAGCGCCGACTCCTGACCGACCTATCGCGATTCTTCACCGGAAACCAGCCCATGACTCCCGTTCTCGTCTTCGACATCGAGACCATCCCCGACATCGCCGGTTTGCGCATCCTGCATGAGTTGCCGGCGACGCTGTCGGATGCCGAGGTCGCCGAGTTTGCCTTCCAGCGTCAGCGGGCGAAAAACGGCAGCGATTTCCTGCCACTGCATCTGCAGCGGGTGGCGGTAATTTCCTGCGCCCTGCGCAGCGATGAAGGCTTTCGGGTTTGGTCGCTGGCCGAGCCGAAGTCGAATGAAGCCGAGATCATTCAACGCTTCTTCGACGGTATCGAAAAGTTCACGCCGCAGATCGTCTCCTGGAACGGCGGCGGTTTCGACCTGCCGGTGCTGCACTACCGCGGCCTGATCCATCGCGTTACTGCGCCGCGCTACTGGGACATGGGCGAGGGCGACTACCGCGACTCGCGCGACTTCAAATGGAACAACTACATCAGCCGCTACCATATGCGGCATACCGACCTGATGGACTTGCTGGCGATGTACCAGCCGCGCGGCAGCGCGCCGCTCGATCAGTTGGCGCGCCTGATGGGCCTGCCGGGCAAACTCGGCATGGATGGTTCGGCGGTCTGGGGCGCCTGGCTGGAAGGGCGCAGCGACGAGATTCGCGACTATTGCGAAACCGACGTTGTGAATACTTTCCTTGTTTTCCTGCGCTTCCAGCTGATGCGCGGCCTGCTCACCGCCGCGGAGCATGACAACGAACTGGACGTGGTGAAGACCACGCTGGCGGCGACGGGTCTGCCGCACTGGAAGGAATTCGTTGCCGCCTGGGAGGCATCATGCTGATCGACGCACGCAATTCCGCCCTACTGGTGGTGGATGTACAGGGCCGGCTAGTGCCGGCAATTGCCGGCTGGCAGACGCTGCTGGACCAGATCGTCTGGCTGATTCGCGTCGCGCGCCGCATCGAGATTCCGATACTCGCCTGCGAACAGTATCCTCAGGGTCTGGGCCCGACCCATCCGGCCGTGGCCGCCGAATTGCCGGCCGGCTGCATCGCCAGCAAGCTGCATTTCTCCGCGGTGGCCGGTGCCTGCCACGGCTTCGATCAGCCTGGCGGTCCTGGGCAGTTGGTGGTGTGCGGCATGGAAACCCATGTTTGCGTGCTGCAGTCGGTAATGGAACTGCTCGGCAGCGGCAGGCAGGTATTCGTCGTCAATGAGGCCGTCGGCTCGCGACGCGATACAGACAAAGCACTGGCGCTGGCGCGCATGCGCGCTGCCGGTGCCAGCATTGTCAGTCGCGAGATGGTGGCTTTCGAATGGCTGCGCAAGGCAGATTCCGACGTATTCCGCGACGTCAGCAAGAACTTTCTGCGCTGAACTTTCACCGCTAGTCAAGAGATTCCCGATTTAGAGTCGCGCAACTACACGCGCACGACAAACTGCGCTATTATTAAAACGTTTGTTTGAAACGGCCGTTCGCCTGGCGGCGGCCGACTGAAGCCAATACAACACAGGAGGACACCATGGGCCAATACAACGCCCCCTTGCGCGACATGCACTTCGTCCTGCACGAACTGCTCGACGTCACCAACGAACTCAAAGCCTTGCCGGCACATGCCGACATCGACACCGATACCATCAATCAGATTCTGGAAGAAGGCGCCAAGTTCACCTCCAAGGTACTGTTCCCGCTGAACCATGTCGGAGACCTGGAAGGCTGCAAGCTCGATCCCGCGACCCACGAAGTGACGACTCCGAATGGCTTCAAGGAGGCCTACCGCCAGTTCGTCGAGGCCGGCTGGCCGGCGCTGACCTGCGATCCCGAGTACGGCGGCCAGGGGCTGCCGGTGGCGGTCTACAACCCGCTTTCGGAAATGCTCAATTCGTCCAATCAGGCCTGGTACATGTACCCCGGCCTGTCGCACGGCGCCTACGAATGCCTGCACGAGCACGGCACGCCGGAGCAGAAGGCGCTCTACCTGCCCAAACTGGTCTCGGGCCAATGGACCGGCACCATGTGCCTGACCGAGCCGCATTGCGGCACCGACCTTGGCCTGCTGCGCTCGAAGGCGGAGCCGCAGGCGGATGGTAGCTACAAGATCAGCGGCGGCAAGATTTTCATTTCCGCCGGCGAACACGACATGGCGGAGAACATCGTGCATCTGGTGCTGGCTCGCCTGCCCGATGCGCCGGCCGGCACCAAGGGCATCTCGCTGTTCGTGGTGCCCAAGTTCATTCCCAATGCCGACGGCAGCTTGGGCGCACGCAATGCCATCACCTGCGGCGCGCTCGAGGAGAAGATGGGCATCCACGGCAATTCGACCTGCCAGATGAATCTCGACGACGCCACCGGCTGGCTGATCGGCCAGCCGAACAAGGGCTTGAATGCCATGTTCGTGATGATGAACGCGGCGCGCCTCGGTGTCGGCATGCAATCGCTGGGGCTGACCGAGGTGGCTTTCCAGAACGCGCTGGTCTACGCCAAGGAGCGTTTGCAGATGCGCAGCCTGTCCGGTCCCAAGGCGCCCGACAAGCCGGCCGATCCGATCATCGTGCACCCCGACGTGCGGCGCATGCTGCTGACGGCGAAGGCCTATGCCGAAGGCGGCCGTGCCTTTTCGTCTTTCATCGCGCTGCAGATCGATCGCGAACTGAATCATCCCGATGAAGACGTGCGCAAGGATGCCGGCGACCTCGTCACGTTGCTGACGCCGATCGTCAAGGCTTTCATGACCGACAACGGTTGGATTGCCACCTCGGAGTCGATGCAGGTGTTCGGCGGCATGGGCTTCATCCGCGAAACCGGAATGGAGCAGTATGTGCGCGACGCCCGCATCAACATGATCTACGAAGGCACCAACACCATCCAGTCGCTCGACTTGCTGGGACGCAAGATCCTGATGGACAACGGCGCCAAGCTGAAGAAGTTCGGTGCGCTGGTGCAGGCCTTCGTCGAGGAAAACGGTACCGACGAGGCAATGAGCGAATTCATCACACCGCTGGCCGACCTGGGCGACAAAGTGACCAAGCTGACCATGGAAATCGGTATGAAGGCTTTCCAGAACCAGGACGAGGTCGGTGCTGCCGCCGTGCCCTACCTGCGCGTGGTCGGCCATCTGGTCTATAGCTACTTTTTCGCCCGCATGGCCAAGATTGCGCTGGAGAAGCAGGATTCCGGCGACGATTTCTACAAGGCCAAGCTCGCCACCGCACGTTTCTACTTTGCCCGCTTGCTGCCCGAGACGGCGATGCTGATTCGCCAGGCGCGTTCCGGCGCCAAGTCGCTGCTCGATCTCGAAGCCGAACTGTTCTAACAAAGGACCATCATGAGCAATTTCATTGTCAGGAAAGTCGCCGTCCTCGGTGCCGGCGTGATGGGCGCGCAGATCGCCGCCCATTGCGTCAATGCCAAAGTCCCCGTGGTGCTGTTCGACCTGCCAGCCAAGGAGGGTGCAAAAAATGCCATCGTCCTGAAGGCCATCGAAGGCCTCAAGAAACTCAGCCCGGCACCGCTGGGCAACAAGGACGATGCCGCCTGCATCGAGGTCGCCAACTACGACGACAACCTCGAGTTGTTGAAAGGCTGCGACCTGATCATCGAGGCCATCGCCGAACGCATGGACTGGAAGCACGACCTGTACAAGAAGGTCGCCGGCTACATCGCGCCCAATGCGATCTTCGCCTCGAATACCTCGGGCCTGTCGATCACCGCGCTGTCCGAGGGCTTCGATGACGGACTCAAAGCGCGTTTCTGCGGCGTGCATTTCTTCAATCCGCCGCGCTACATGCACTTGGTCGAACTGATTCCGACCGCCGCGACGCGTCCGGAAATTCTCGACCAGCTCGAAGGCTTCCTCGTCACCACGCTGGGCAAGGGCGTGGTGCGGGCCAAGGACACGCCCAACTTCATCGCCAACCGCGTCGGCGTCTTCAGCATCCTGGCGACGGTGCACGAGGCACAGAAATTCGGCCTTTCCTGCGACGTGGTCGATGACCTGACCGGCTCCAAGCTGGGCCGCGCCAAGTCGGCCACCTTCCGTACCGCCGATGTGGTCGGCCTCGACACCATGGGTCACGTGATCAAGACCATGCAGGACACGCTGCCCGACGATCCTTTTGCTGCCGTGTACCAGACGCCGGAAGTGCTGACCAAACTCGTGGCTGCCGGCGCGCTCGGCCAGAAGTCCGGCGCCGGCTTCTACAAAAAGGTCGGCAAGGAAGTGCAGCGCCTCGATTTCGCCACGGGCCAATACGTGGCCGGCGGCGGCAAGGCCGACGATCTGGTCGGGCGCATCCTCAAGGAAAAGGATCCGGCCAAGCGCATGAAGGCGCTGCACGATTCGACCAACCCGCAGGCGCAATTCCTCTGGGCCATCTTCCGCGACGCCTTCCATTACATCGCCGTGCATCTGGAAGCCATTGCCGACAATGCGCGCGATGTCGATTTCGCCATGCGCTGGGGCTTCGGCCAGAAACTCGGCCCCTTCGAGACCTGGCAGGCCGCCGGCTGGCATCAGGTCGCGGCCTGGGTCAAGGAAGACATCGACGCCGGTAAGGCGCTCTGTTCGGCACCGCTGCCGGCCTGGGTGTTCGACGGCCGCCACGGCGTCCATGGCGCCGACGGTTCCTGGTCGCCGGCACGCCAGGCCAATGTGCCGCGCTCGACGCTGCCCGTGTATCTGCGCCAGCGCTTCCGCGCCCCGTTGCTGGGCGAGGATGCTGTCGGCGGCACGACTGCCGGCATCACGGTGTTCGAAGACGAATCGGTGCGCATCTGGCACGAGGACGACGGGGTGCTGATCCTGTCGCTCAAAACCAAGATGCACGTGATCGGCGCCGGGGTCATCGCCGGGCTGGCGAAGGCCATTGCGGAAGCCGAACAACACTACAAGGGCCTGGTGATCTGGGGCGCGGATGCGGCTGAAGGCGGCGCCTTTTCCGCCGGCGCCGATCTGCAGTCGATGCTGCCGCTGTTCATGTCGGGCGGCGTCAAGGCCATCGAACCGGAAGTGGTCAAGCTGCAACAGGCCCTGCAGGCCATGAAGTACGCCAATGTGCCGGTGGTTGCCGCGGTGGCCGGGTTGGCGCTGGGCGGCGGCTGCGAGCTGATGCTGCACGCGGCGAAACGCGTCGCCTCGATCGAGTCCTACATCGGCCTGGTCGAAGTCGGCGTCGGCCTGATCCCATCGGGCGGCGGCCTCAAGGAAGCGGCGCTGCGCGCCGCGGCGGACGCCAAGGGCAACGACCTGCTGCAGTTCCTCAAGAACAACTTCATCAACGCCGCCACCGCCGTCGTCTCGAAGTCGGCGCTGGAGGCACGGCAAATGGGTTATCTGAAGCCCGACGACGTGATCGTCTTCAACCCCTACGAGCTGCTGCACGTGGCCAAGGTCGAAGCGCGCGCGATGCATGACGCCGGCTACCGGCCGCCGCTGCAGAAGCTGGTGCCGGTCGCCGGGCGTTATGCCATCGGCACCATCATGATGCAACTGGTCAACATGCGCGACGGCGGCTTCATCTCCGCCCACGACTTCAAGCTGGGGCAGATGATCGCCACGGTGGTGTCGGGCGGCGAGGTCGATCAGGGCAGCCTGGTCAGCGAGCAGTGGCTGCTCGACCTGGAGCGCAAGGCCTTCATGGAACTGCTGAACCATCCCAAGACCCAGGAACGCATCATGGGCATGATGCAGACCGGCAAGCCGGTTAGAAATTGAGGAGATCGAAATGAGCAAACAACTGCAAGATGCCTATATCGTTGCCGCCACCCGCACCCCGATCGGCAAGGCGCCGCGCGGCATGTTCCGCAATACGCGTCCCGACGACCTGCTGGTGTACGCGATCCAGTCCGCCATGGCCCAGGTGCCGGGCCTCGACCCGAAGCTGATCGAGGACGCCATCGTCGGCTGTTCCTTCCCCGAGGGCGAATCCGGCCTCAACATGGCGAGGAACGCCGTGCTGCTGGCCGGCCTGCCCAACACCGTCGGCGGCGTCACGGTCAATCGCTTCTGCGCATCGGGCATCACCGCCGTGGCGATGGCCGCCGACCGCATCCGCGTCGGCCAGGCCGATGTCATGATCGCGGGCGGCGCCGAATCGATGTCGATGGTGCCGATGGGAGGCAACCATCCCTCGATCAACATGGGCGTGTTCAAGGACGAGAACGTCGGCATGGCCTACGGCATGGGCCTCACCGCCGAGAAGGTGGCGACGCAGTGGAAGATCACGCGCGAGATGCAGGACCAGTTCGCGCTGGAATCGCACCAGCGGGCCATCGCCGGGCAGCAGGCGGGCGAGTTCGACAACGAGACGACGCCGGTCGAGATCGTCGATCGCGTGCCGAATCTGGCCAGCGGCGAAGTCGAACTGAAGAAGCGCAGCGTCAATCGCGACGAAGGTGCGCGCGCCGATTCCAATCTGGCTGCGCTGGCCAAACTCAAGCCCGTGTTCGCCGCCAAGGGTTCGGTGACGGCCGGCAACAGTTCGCAGACCTCCGACGGCGCCGGTGCGCTGATCCTGGTCAGCGAGAAAATCCTCAAACAGTTCAACCTGACGCCGCTGGCGCGCTTCGTGTCGTTTGCGGTGCGCGGCGTGCCGCCCGAGATCATGGGCATCGGCCCCAAGGAAGCGATTCCGGTGGCCTGCCGGCTGGCCGGCATCACCCAGGACCAGCTCGACTGGATCGAACTCAACGAGGCCTTCGCCGCTCAGTCGCTGGCGGTGATCAGGGACCTCGGCCTCGATCCGGCCAAGGTCAATCCGATCGGCGGCGCCATCGCGCTGGGCCACCCGCTCGGCGCCACCGGCGCGATCCGTTCCGCCACGGTGATTCACGCCCTGCGCCGGCGCAACCTGAAGTACGGCATGGTGACGATGTGCGTCGGCACCGGCATGGGCGCAGCGGGAATTTACGAGCGCATGTAGTCGACGACAAACGGCTGCCGCGGCCTGGTTCGGCGCGGCAGCCGCTATTTATTTGTGCCTCCGCAGGGGTGTTCCAGCAGTGCGCGCGCTATTGCTCCTGCTTGGTGCGCGACATCCCGATGCAACCGCGACGTAGTCTCAGCGCGCCAACTTGCGGGCGACTGGGCGCTTGACGGAATTGCCGGCAAGGCGCTGCTCCAGGTAATGGCGCATGGCTTCCCAGGAGATCGTTTTTCCGGAGTCGACGATGCGGGCATAGCGTGCCTCCGCGGCCGTATCGAAATCCGCGCGAAGTTCCGCCTGCTCGGCTTTTTCCGCAATGGCATCGAGCATGAAGGCGTGCGGCGTCATGCCGGATCGTTTCGCGGCGGCAGCAACGCGGGCCTTCAGGTCTTCCGGCATGCGTATGGTTGTCGTAGTCACAGGCGCCCCCACGAAGAGAATCACGAGATGGCACCACTGTAGCGCACTGGTGTCACTTCTCGCCGACGTTCAGCGACCGACATTGCGCCGGCCCGAGCAAGAGCGATGGTTCTTGTATCGTGTATATCGTTTTGATATAGTGCGCTCATGCACATCATTTCGCTGAAGATGCTGCGCGACTTCTGGCACAAGCATCCTGAGGCCGAGCAACCCTTGCGCAACTGGCACACTGTCGCCGAGCATTCGCGCTTCGTGGACTTCGCCGATTTGCGCCAGAGCTTCCGCAGTGCAGACTATGTGGCACCTTATACGGTGTTCGATGTCGGCGGCAACAACTTCCGGGTCGTCGCTGTCGTGCGATATCGGGATGGAAAGATATTCGTGCGCTGGGTAATGACTCATCGGGAATACGACAACTGGTGCAAGCTCTACAGGAAAGGCAAGGTGTAATCATGGCAAGCGCTACTTCATCCGACGACGCGATTGACATCCGGGCACTGCAACAGACTTGGGCCGCGTTCGACCGCGTCGCGCATCTGCGCCCGATCCGCAACGAGGAAGAGTACGACCGCACCGTTGCGTTGATGAACTACCTGCTTGACGTGGTTGGCGACAAGGAAACGCATGCTTTGGCTGGTTTGCTCGACCTGGTTGGCGAACTGGTGGAGGACTACGAATCCAGCCACTTCGCCATCGAACCCTCGGAACCCCGGGAGGTTCTGCGCTACCTGATTGAAGTTCGCGGATTGAAGCAGGGCGATCTGGCTGAAATTGTTGCGCAGAGCAATCTGTCGGCCATCCTCGCGGGGAAGCGCAAGATCAGCGCGAGCCTAGCGGGAAAATTGGCTAGGTTCTTCAAGGTCAGCCCGGCGGTATTTGTGCCGGGGTGAAGGCGACGCTGAGGCTCGGTGTGTAGCGGCAAGTTTAAGTGCTCGACAGCCAAAGGGACCAAAGCTAGTTGACTCTGCAAATCACTCTGATCCCCATGGGTTTACGCTATGGAAAATATTCCCGTCTCAAAAGTCCATCCGGAACTGTTTCATTACACGCCTGCGGATGGCTTATTCGCCATACTAAAGTCGCAATGTCTCTGGGCAACTCACTGGAGATATCTCAACGACACTAGGGAGTTGCATCATTTCTCCGAGAGACTTCCAAGTCTCATACTGCCTGAATTGATTCGACGAGCTAATGAACTTGCTGAAGCCAACGAACTGGCAAAGCAATACCTAGCAGCCTGTCGGACTTGAGTTCGTCGGACGGCCCGATTTCACGATCCGGGATGAATTCGTGCGTTGCTGGCTGAAATCAGTCCGTTTTGCCATGAAATCGTAATGCTCCTG
>Ga0209211_10009263_pt1 | contig 13171 bp, 11 predicted proteins | sample RifGroA2_FD_183992 | JGI IMG/M metagenome (GOLD analysis project Ga0209211, IMG submission 183992) | Groundwater microbial communities from Rifle, Colorado, USA - Groundwater A2 (SPAdes) (version 2) | ecosystem: Environmental > Aquatic > Deep subsurface > Groundwater | place: Rifle, Colorado...
ATAAAATTAAATTGCGGAGGTGTTATTAAATCACCTCCTGTTGCATTTGATTTGCTGAAGTCGAGCGTTGTTGTATTATAGTAAACTGCAATTCTTCCTCCTGCACCTGCGCCTGCATCATTAACTACGTTATTAGCATGATCTCCTGCAGTTCCTCCCTTTGCCTGAAAATAACCAGTACCTGTTAAATTTGTAGCAACGACATAAATACTGCCTCCTGAACCTCCACCTCCCGGCTGTTGCGCTCCTGAAGCATTTATACCATGTCCCCCATTTGACATAATAATTCCATTTAAAATTAAATCATTTGAAATATTTAATAAAACTGCTCCTCCACCGTTACCTCCTAAATAAGTGTTGCCTTTTCCACCGCTTCCCAAATAAGTAGGATGCAATGCACTTCCATAACTTTTTCCTCCAATTGTACCATCTCCTTTATATCCACCTAAATTACCATAACCACCACCTGTACCAGCAGATGATCCTGCACCAGGACCTAATCCAAATATATAACCTTTAGTATTTGTATTAAGTGTTGAATTAGCGTCTATTGTAAGATATGCGCTAGTAATATTAATCATTTGTGCAAGAATTGTTGTGCGAAGCAAGGTTAGATTATTGGATATAATTGTAAGGTTTGCAAAACTATTATTGATTGGAAAATAACTAACATTGATTGTTAAATTGTTCCACACATTTGCACTTTTGTTTAAAGTTAAAATTGTTTCATCACATAGAACAGTTGTAAAATTTTCAAAGCTAAGATTATTGCTAATATTAAAACTGAGATAATTATTATCAATTATATGATCATCTTTTAGCTTCAAAACAAACCTATTTAGAGAACGATTATCACAAATTATTATAGTATTATCATAAATACTCATATTACTAACTTGCACAGAAGCATTTCCTTCTAATCGCACAAATGATGGCAAAAATGAAAGGTTTGCAAAAGTAAAATTTGTGTTTGCATTTGGTTTAAACAAAGATCCAGCTAAATTATCAGAAACATTAAACAGCATTCCTGAAGCAATTGCTGCAAAATTATCATCTTGATCAACAAAAAATGCTGTTCCATCTCCAGCAATAAAATCAACTACACTTCCACTAAAACTACCCCGTGATGCATTTGATCTGCTGAAATCCATTGTTGAATAATTATAATAAACTGCAATTCTTCCACCACCACCAGGTCCACCATCTCTATATGCTGCAGTATTGTCTCCGTTATTTCCTCCTTTTGCCTGAAAATATCCAGTTCCAGTTAGATTTGTTGCTACAACATAGATACTTCCTCCAGAACCACCACCAGAAGCTTCAAAAGAACCTGAACCATTAGTACCATGACCACCATTTGTAACAACACTTCCATTTAATTCAAAGTTTGCTGAAATATTAAGTGTAATAGCTCCTCCACCGTTTTGACCAATTGGATTTCCATTACCTCCACCATTACCTCCACCAGAACCTAAAAGAATTGGCTGCAAAGCACTACCATACGTACCTCCACCTTTACTAAAACCAGACATATGAAATGAACCTGCTCCAGCACCACCATATCCACCACCTCCACCACCAAATACACCACTTGAAGTTCCGCCGCCAGGACCGCTTGCATTAGTAAATCCCATCTCGCTTGCATTTATTTGTGAGTTTGTTTGCATTGTCAAATTTGCTGCTGTTATAATATACCAACTTCTGTTGCCCATGTTAATTCTTCCAGAACCATTCATTGTTATATTAGCGCAGGTTATGTTTTTGTCGATTGTTACAGGAGCACTTATGTACCATGAACCTGTTGCAGTTGAACCTAAGCAGTTTGGATAAAGATTTGAGTTGCCAATATTTAATATTGAACTATTCATAGCTGTTGAGTTTTCAACACTGTCAAATGCAATGACTTCAAGAACAATATTATCTCCTGTACTAAAATTACCAATGCTTAAATTAAAAGTAACATTTGTTCCATTTGCAGCATTTGTTTGTGTTTGCGAAAATTGTAAACTATTGTTTTTATACCATTTAAAATAAGTTGTACCAATATCATTATCTGCATCAGTATAAATAGAATATCCAGTCAATGTATCATTGCTTAATGCGGGATTTGGAATAATTGCTGGTGTTGTAATATTTGCAACAGAATTATTGATAGTTATACTACTGGAATTTAATTTTGTAGAATTCTCAGTACCATCATTAGCAGTTGCTTGTACAATAATAATATCTCCTCTGCTGAAATTTGTATTCATCAAAACAGCTGAAACATTTGCATTGTTTGTTACACTGCTTACAGTATGAGTAAATATTGCTGTGCTGTTTTTGAACCACTCAAAGTAAACAGTTCCAATATCTGCTTCTGCATCTGTATAATTTACTGAAGCATTTATATCGCTGTCAGTATAATAAATTGAAGCATTTAACTGTGGTATTGTAATGTTTGGTGCAGTAATTACTGTCAAGCTAGTTGAATTCAACGTCGTACCATCGCTTGTCCCATCATTTGGTGTAACTGAACAAATGTATTGATCTCCAATTGTTGTTTCATCTGAATGGATTAAATCAGTTCTGTTCTGAAAAAGTGCTAAAACTTGTGCTGAAGTAAGTGAATAATTGTAAACTTTGATTTCATCAATAGTACCGCTAAAATAATTCTGATCAGCAGATCCACTATAACTAGAACCGATTCTAATTCTATTTGTTTGTGATGTACCTAATGCACTTCGTGCTGTAGTATCAGTCTTACTTAATGTACCATTTAAATAAATAGAATGATTATCTGCAACACTATCAAAAATAACAGCTACATGTGTCCAAGCATTATTATTTATTGTTGCATTACTATAAAAACTCCAAAATGTTCCTGTAGGGTCAGCAGCAGAATCTCTTACACCAAATCTAATTGAATTATTTGATTCTATTGTTAAATAAATTCTTGAATAACCAGATGAACTTGTTTCTTCCCAATAGATTTGATGAGTTGCCGCGCTATTTCTTTTAACCCAAGCAGTTATTGTAAATTGTTTTGAACCTGTTAATGTTGTTTGTGTGCTTAGATTAATAAAATCATTTGTGCCATCAAATTCATAAGTTCCTTTACCATCATAGCCACCTGTTGAATTCCATACCATTCCACCAGATGTATTTCCTGTGTTATTTAATCCAGAATAATCAAGTGTAAAACTATTATTTACACCATTTTCAAATGGCATATTTAATATCATCAAAGAACTTCCATTCTTATACCAATTAAAAATATTCTTTACAGAATCTCCTTCTGCATCAGCAGTTGATTGATTCCAGCAAGTTAAGTTCTGATTTGTATTATTGTTAATGTTTGTTGCATTTAAGATTGGTGCAGTGTGTGTCGGCACAGCTAATCCTCCTAACACAAACAATTCTTCAACAACAACATTATCTGTTGCTTGCAAATTAGTATAACCAACATCAGCGCCAACACAAGCTGTTGTAAATTGATATTCTCCACCATAAGCAAACTTCCGATTATATTCATAGCGTTGAGAGCTAGCATTAAAGTTCATCACTGCTTTTTGTCCATCATCAAATGAGATATTACAATATACTCCATCGCCAACTATTGCATTATTTGTCGCATTATAATATTCTGCATAAAACACAATATCTTTATTATTCATTTTTGTAATATTATCACTGTCATCCCAGATTGTTAACTGCGCTTGATTAGTCTGATTATCTCCTCCAGCAGCATAAGCAGAGAAATGATCTACAGAAAATGTAATTGTATCTCCATTATCAATGAATGGAATTGTTGTTTTATCCCAATTAGAAACACAATCAAACTTTTCAATATCAAACTCATTGCATCGATAAACCGCATCTATTTTTCCAGCAGAAACTTTTGGCAGAGTCAAAATAGCACTTTCAATATCATAGCTTTCGATTGCAAACACAGATGTCCTGATCTCTTCAACAATAGTAACTTCTCCTGCTTTTGCAATATTGCCTGTGATGAGATTATCCCGCTTTATTCTCTTTTCGTCTACTTTTCTTTTCTCTGTTTCTTCAATTGAATCAATAACTGCTTTGATGGCAGACAGAGATTCGTTTTCTTTTGCTTTATTTATTTTCAAACCTTTAATTTCAACAACTGCTTCTGGAATCTCTCCAAGATGAACAAGTTCAGCAATCCCTGGAGAGCTGCTTAATGTAATATCATATGCATTTTTCTCAGCATTTGTTTTTTCATAATTAACTGTTACATCTTTATGTCCTGTCAAATAACCATATTTGTTAGTCAATTCAATATACGGCTTTTTAATTTCATTAAAGCTAATCTCAAACTGCAAAGAATTATTGTCGCTGAAATTTAGATTTTCTCCAGTAATAAAACCAGTAAACAAATGAGGATTAAAGAAAAATAAGATAAATACACCTAAAAGAATCAGACTTATGATAGTGTATTTCTCTGTCAATCTTAATTTTTGCAATAATTCTTTACTGTCCATTAATGCACCATTATTATTTTATTTAGATTATCATCTAATTCAGTATTTTCGTTTTCATCTGCCGCAGCATCTTCATCAGCTGCATTGTTTTCAATTGCAGTCAATTTATCTTTGATTTTTACTCTATGATATACTGTCCAGATTGTACGCTGATCTCTGTTCAATAATATTGAGATATCTGCAAATGTAAGGGAATGTCGTTCTTTTAGGAATTTTACAAGAGATTCAAGAATACTTAAGTTACGGTTAGAAAATATCGAAAGTGGGATAAAATAATTATTTCTGAAATAATTATTCTTGCTGTTTCTGACAACACTTCTTTTATTGGCGCTGAAAGATTCAGGCAATTTTTGCCGAGAATCATTATATGCCCGCCATATTGTTTTTTCGCTTCTGTTCAACAGCTGAGCAATCTCTTTAAATTCAATAAACAGATTTTCTCGTAAGAATTTCGTAATAATCTCTAATCCAGACAATTTGTCAGTATAAATGCAAAGTGGAATAAGAATATCTTGATTAGTATAATTGCTTGACTGCATCTGCAGAGGAGTGATAGGAGTACTATCTCTATACAAAGTTGTAACTGTACTACCCCCTTTTTGATTCTCCATTTCCCTACACTCTTTATTTATAGAATCTGTGTATGTAGGTAGTTATATATAAATCTTTTTCCGTTAAATATATATACAAGTAAATCTTTGTATATCTAGGTGATTACTTATTAAGATAATCTACAGCAAGCATGCTTTGGAAAAGATGGATGCTTTAGGAATAGAAAAAAATGACGTTAATGCTGCATTGATAAAAGGGATGAGATGGAAAGAAAAAGATACTGAAAAATGGCATGCAAATATGGCTGGAGTAGAATGTGTCTTTATGAAGAATGAAGATGCTTTGTTTATAATAACTGTTTATAACAATTAGGTGATTACTATGAAATGTATCATGTGTAATAATGAATTAAAGAAAAGAATTGTTGAACATAAAGAATTTGGTATTTCTTTAGGTAGATTTAAAGCTCTTGTTTGTGAGAAATGTGGAGAAACTTTCTTCGATGAATCAGCTGCTGAGAAAATACAGCTCAAATCAAAAGAACAGGGATTATTTGGATTAGCAAAAAAAACAAAAGTGGCGCAAGTAGGAAATAGTCTTGCAATAAGAATACCTAAAGAAATCGCAATGTTTCTTAATTTAAAAAAGGAAAAATCAGTAAGAATTACTCCAAAAAATCAAACACAACTATTAATAGAAATATAGCAATTGATTAGGATGTTTTCTTATCCTTCAGAATAGTTTCTTTAGGAATCTTTACAATAGTTTTGCATGCTGGATATCCTGAACAGCCATAGAATGCGCCATACATAGATCTTCGCAGCACAAGCTCTTTGCTGCATTTTGGGCAAAGCTTAGTCATTTTATTCTCGGTAGCAATATCATGTACTTTTTTCGTTTTGCATTCTGTATTAATGCATAATTCCTGTGGCTGCCTTGCTTTTCTTATAATAAGCAGCATTGGTTGCTTGCAGGCTTCGCATATCTTGTCAGATGGTTTGATAAGTCCATTGCCAGGTAATTTGTAAGTAGTTTTACACTCTGGATATTTATCACATGCTATAAATCTGCCAAACTTACCTTTGCGCATCATTAATGTTCCTTTTTTGCAGACAGGACATTCTCCGATAGTATTTGCAATCTCCTGTGATTCTCTTTCAGCTGAAAGCAATTCTTTTCCAATGCTTTTTTCATGAATTTTGAATTTCTCCAGCAATTTTGTCAGCACATCTTTTGCTTCATCTAATACTTCTTTATTTTTCTTTTTCTTTTCGCGGATTTCATCCATCTCAACTTCAAAATGTCTTGTTAATTCCTCATCAAGAATACTTGGGCAGTATTTTTCAAGTGTTCCAATTGTAAGCATACCTAATTTTGTAGCTTCAATTGGCTGTCCTGTTACATACCCTCTATTAAACAGCGTATCAACAATATTTGCTCTTGTTGCTTTTGTACCAAGATTTCTTCTCTCTAATTCTTTGATGATGGATGCAGGATTATATCTTTTAGGCGGCTGTGTTTCTTTCTGTTCTTGTTTTATATCTTTGACAGCCACTTTTTCCTGTATTGCAGCAGCAGGCAATTCTTCTTCTTCAAGATTTACATACGGCGCATAAAACTCATGCCAGCCTTTTACAAGTGTTCGTGAACCTGCTGATAAAAATTTTTCAGTATTAACGTCTAATGTGACTGTAACAGTTTCTCTTGTAGCTGGATCTGCAAAACAAGCAAGGAATCTTTTGACAATTAAATCATATATTTTATGCTCACGATCTTTTAAAGATTTCATCTCTCCAGTTGGATGTATTGCAGGATGTGCTGGATCAGTTTTCTTTCCTTCATTTGGCTTTAATTTATTTTCTTTCAATAATTTTCCAGCAAGAGCTTTATAATGATTATTCTTCTCGAGATGCGTCATTATTTTCTTAAGATTAAGCTCTTTTGGCAATTGCTGCGAGCTTGTTCTTGGATAAGATATAGCTCCAGCTAAATACAAGTTCTGTGCAAGCTCCAATGTATCTTTTGGCTGGATCTTAAAATTTCTATATGCCTCTGTCTGCAATGTAGTCAAATCAAATGGAGTAGGAGGTGCTTGTTTGAATTCATTCTTTTTTACATCAGCGATAACTGCTTGTTTTTGATCTTTTACTTTGTTATATACAGCTTCTGCTTCTTTTTTGTTCCAGAATTTATCTGTGATATGATGTGCTTCAATATTTCTTTTATCTTTTGTCCAAAGCAATGAAATCTGCCAGAAAGGCACTGGCTTAAATGCTTGTATCTCTTTTTCTCTGTCAACAACAATTTTTAATGCTGGTCCTTGCACTCTTCCTGAACTTAGAATCTTAAAGCTACCTGTACTCTTGACAGCCAAGCTTAATGCTCTTGATAAATTGATTCCATAATACCAGTCTAATTCATGCCTTGTTAATCCTGCATTTACTTGCCCCCAATCAAGAGTTTTGGATGCTTTATCAAATGATTCTCGAAGTTCATCTCGAGTCAATGTAGAATATTTCATCCTTTTTGCATCTTTTTGTTTGCATAAATACTTTAGAACATTATATCCAATTACTTCTCCTTCAATATCATAATCAGTTGCAACAGTAAATACATTTGCATTTTCAGCCAGCTTCTTCAATGTGCTTGCATATTTTGCTGTATACGCTGCGCCTTTATTTACTTTAGAATTCTGCTCCCATTTAACATCAAACACTGGATAAGTCCATCCTTTTTTCTTGTCTTTTTCAGTGATTGTAAAAAGATGACCTACAGCGCAGCCAATCACTAGATCCTTTTTACCGTGTGTAACTTCGTAATAAGGAACTCCAGAAATATTTTTTTTTATAGGTTTTCCATCTGCTAATGACTGCGCAATCTTTAATGCAGCATTTGGCTTCTCAGTAATTATTAATTCATATTTCGACATGTTTTTCAACTAATCTCCTGAATAATCAATATGAAATTTAAGAAGTAGTATAAAAAGGTTTGTAACAATAACTCTGAGTTTTTCGAAAATTCTTCATTTTTCTTATTATTTCTCGAAAATATTTCAGAATACCAATAGCATTTTTCAAATTATCCATATTTCTTTCAATTTATTTGAGATTATGCTTATTAATAAGTTCATGCAATCAATTCTTATGAAAATAATATTTACTACGCATGCAGAGTTCAGGCTTCAAAGAAGAGGCATATTAAAAGAAGAAGTGATATACATAATAAATTTCCCAGATATAGTACTAAAAAAACATGGAAAATATTTTTTTCAGAAAAAACTACATGGAGGAACAATAGAGGTTGTTACAGAAAAAGACGAAAATTTTTTATATGTAATCACTTTATATTGGATTTAACATGGAAATAACATTTGATAAGAAAGCAAATGCAATGTATATTGAATTTCGCAAAGGAGAATTTTCTAAAAATAAGAAAGTAGATGATTTTACTATTATTGATTTTGATAAAGATGGAAATATGTTAGGTATAGAATTATTAGATATAACTAAAAGAATACCTTATAAGTCATTATCAGATGTGCAGATGAAGATTTGTTAATCTCTCATGAAAAACTTCTTTCTCTTTTTTAACAATCTCTTTTTTCTCAGAAATTTTTTCCTCAATCATTTCTAATCCAACATTTCCTGTATGTCCTATATTTTTCTTATTTTTGATATTATTAACAATTATTTCTTTATTCACGATATGTTTACTCTTTTCATCATTATTCAACGCATTTCCAACTTCCAGATAAGCATCTCTGAATGTCATTCCTTTTTTCACAAGTTCATATGCTTCATCAGCAGAAAATATCTCAGCAGAAAATCCTTTCAGGCATTTATCTTCATTGATGACAATGCCTTTTAGTAGATTATTCATTATCTTAACGCTGTCGATACATATCTGAAAGCTTTCAATCATCGGTTTTTTTGTTAGCTGCAGATCTCTGTTGTATCCAGAGATAAGTTTGCTCACAATTGACTGCACTAAGAAATACTGTGCTTGTACAACTGAAGTCTTTGCGCGGATCAGCTCAAGCACATCTGGATTTTTCTTCTGCGGCATTATGCTTGAGCCAGTGCAGAATTCTTTTGGCAATGAAATATATCCAAACTCATCCATACTGAACAATATAATATCATTTGCAATCCTTCCAAGATCCAGCATGGTCATAGAAAGTGCATGCAGAATTGATAATTCAACTTTTCCTCTGCTGTTCTGCACATAAACAACATTATTCTGTACTTTTTCAAATCCAAGCAGTTGTACAGTATATTCTCTATCAAGTTCAATGCTTACACCATATCCTGCTCCTGAACCAAGCGGGCATTGATTATTAAGTGAAAAAGCAGCTTCGATTATCTGAAAATTATCTAACAATGATTCAGCATAAGCTCCAAACAATATTCCGACAGAAGAAGGCATTGCTTTCTGCATATGTGTATATCCTACTAGCGGAACAAATTCACTTTTCTTTGCAATATCTATGATTGTTTCAATTAATTGGACAAGCTCCTCTTTCAGCATAAGAAGCTGTTCTTTGTAATACAAACGCAATGCAGCTAACACTTGATCATTTCGTGATCTTCCTGTATGTATTTTTTTACCAATTTCTCCTAATTCTAAAACAAGAAAATTTTCAATTGCTGTATGCATATCTTCATCTTCCTGCTTAATCAAAAATTCTTTATTCTCAACAGCAGTAGATAATTTTTGCAATCCAATCATTAATTCTTTTAATTCGTCTTCAGTTATGATTTCAGCTTTCAACATAGTTTTAGCATGAGCGATGCTTGCAGTAATATCATATTTGATTAGAGTCATATCTATCAGATAATCATCTCCAACTGTAAATTCTTCAACTGTCTTGTCAATTGCTGTCCTGCTGATTAAATCCTCCTTCAACATCCATACTGCTCAATTCTGGGTTATACAATGAGCTTGGGCTTTCCCGTCCTGTATTTATTACATTGCCTTTGTACAATGTTAAATAAGTAATGCCATCGATTACTTCTTGGCTTTTGTTTATTGCTGCCATCAAGAAATCCATCTCTGGCGAGTACCAAAATCCATAGTAGACTAATTCTGCAAATTTTGGCGAAAGCATATCACGCAGACGCATTACTTCTCTATCCATAGCTATACCTTCAATATCAAGATGAGCTGATCTCAAAATAGTTGCACCAGGTGTTTCATATACTCCTCGTGATTTGATGCCGACAAATCTGTTCTCAACAATATCAATTCTACCAATACCGTGCAGTGAACCAAGTTGATTAAGATACTGAAATAATTCCAAAGGATTTTCTTTGACAGTATTATCGTCTTTATTTACAACTTTTATTGGAACTCCGTCTTTAAAATGAATCTCTATATGTGCCTCTTTATCAGGTGCAGTCTGCGGAGAATTAGTATATTCAAACATTTCAGGAGCTGGAGCTAGCTTTGGATCCTCTAAGATTCCAGATTCATAACTGATGTGCATTAGATTTTCATCTGTTGAATATGGAGCTGCAACTGTAGCTTTTACAGGGATTCCTTTATTTGCTGCATAATTTATAAGATCGCTTCTTCCTTTAAATTGAGCTAAAAATTCTGCATCTTTCCATGGTGCAATTATTTTAATATCAGGCTTTAATGCAAAATAGCTTAATTCAAATCTAACTTGATCATTACCTTTTCCAGTTGCACCATGAGAGACATATTGTGCATTTTCTTTGATTGCTATCTCAATCTGTTTTTTTGCAATCAATGGCCTTGCAAGGGATGTTCCAAGCAGATAGCGTTGTTCATATATTGCATTTGCTTTCATCGCAGGAAAAATAAAATCAGTTATAAATTCTTGTTTACATTCAACAATATATACTTTGCTAGCACCAATCTTCAATGCTTTTTGCTCTGCTGCTTTAAAATCTTCTTTCTGGCCAATATCTGCAATATATGCAATTACATCATATCCTTTATCAAGAAGCCATTTCAGAATACATGATGTATCTAATCCACCACTATATGCTAATATAACTTTTTCGTTCATGAAAAACATCACCTAAATTGCGAATTGTCATGGATTTTTAAAGGTATATCTTTTCCATGTTTAACATATTCTAAATTTATATCCTGCAAGTTTTTTATTCTTCGTAGTTTATCAATCATATTCTATTCATAATCTGTATTATTTATAAATCTTTTTAAGAAAAAGTTAGACTCATCTGATACTAATTTAACAGCTCAAAATCCATATGAAAAACTTTATAAATAACCACTAAATCTTAGCTAAACATGGTAATTTATCAAGAAAGATCTTTAAGAAAGCCAAGTGGAGGCAGGATTAAAGCATATAGAAAGAAGAAGCAATATTATACAGGAAGCAATCCAACATTGCCAAGAATAGAAGAAAAACCAAAATATAAAATTGTAAAAACTTATGGCGGCAATGTAAAAGTACGAACAATGGCTGAGCAGTTCATCACAGTTTTTGATTCTAAAGATAAAAAAACAAAGAAAGTCAAAATGAACAACATTGTCGACAACAAAGCAAATAAATTATACGTAAGAAGAAATATCCTTACAAAAGGAGCAGTTGTTGAAACAGAATTAGGAAAAGCAGTTATCACAACAAGACCTGCACAATCAGGAAGCGTACAGGGAAAGCTGCTGCAGTAAATATATTACATTTAATCTATATTAGTAACGCTCCTTTCCCTATCATATTTGCATAATTGTCAAAAATAAATCTCTTCTCAAATAACTGTTCGATAACATTGCATAAAGCATGATGTACAACTCGATCTCTAAAATAAGATTTACTAATTTTTCGTGTTTTTGGATCGCGAATAATAAAAGTCTCTACCAACGTGAAAGAGCGTGTAGCAGAAAAAAGCCATAATTTGTTGCGACAAATTAATTTACCAAGCTACTTTCGCAACTGGAACAGCTTTACAATAAAGAAGAAATATAAAAAGGTAATTGAAAAATTATTGTTTCTGATATAGTGGTTGAAGCTCAGAACGTGCTAATTCTAACATCCTGCCTTGTAAACCAGTATTTGCTAATCTGCTCATAACTGCTTCAAGGTCTGGAAGTGCCCCATTTTCGCGTGGCGCTTCGCACGCACTAACTAACACTGGCGCCACCGGCGCTACCCCAACCCGACGGCCACTGCCGTCGTCGAGGCTGCTGTAGCCATTAGCATAAGATCTACCGCCAACAGAGCCGACGCACAAAAGCCGCATTCCTTTAGTAGGTGGTACGTAGATATCCATTACTGAATCAAAGTTTAGATTTAATGAATTGCAAACATCAGTTTTATATTTTTGTGTGAGATTTGTATCTCCTCCTGCAAAAAATTCCCAGATTTCTTCTCTCCTTTGAGGTGAAGCACAAACATTATTTCTAAACGCTGCAACTTCACTTGCACTGAGAACTAACCCATCAGTTATAGCATGATATTGCTCATTGGAAACAGGAATTGCCCCTTTAACTAATTCTGTTTTTTTATTTAAAGCATCCATTACTGGATGACCGTGAGTAAATTTGATCTCATCTGCATCCGGATTAGGAACGATACAAATACGTGTATCAACATAATTAGCTCTTAAATAAGCTTTATCGCCACTTTCTCCATATAATCTTTGTTTAAATAATTGTGCTGGTGTGATTAATTCTCTTGGAACATCAGTTTGCTCACCTGTTTCTGGATTTATTCCTGTCAGAAGTTCTTGCATCCTTAATTTATTTTGACCTTCAAATGGTTTAAATCTTCGAACTGAAATTACTAATTGACTTATTGCATAAGTTTCTGCCATTTTTAATCACATCTCCATTAAATTGAATGATTTTAGGTTGTTATGACGACGTTATTCATAAAGCTTTCGCCTTTAATTACTTTTAAGTGGTATTCAGTGTTTCGCAGTCATTTTTCCGTAATTCTTGTTAATCCCATTTTTAACCATGCAATACTAAACTTGTCAACTCGCTATTAACTTAACTTTGCCACTTCTATGATTTAACCGATAAAAATAAACAGCATATTCAATGGAATTTGTGTAAAAGCGTGCCATCCAATCCAGCAAGTGATTGAATCAACTTGTTCTTCCACATGAAATCAAGGTAAAAAGCGAAAAATACATATT
>Ga0209211_10009269_pt1 | contig 13168 bp, 10 predicted proteins | sample RifGroA2_FD_183992 | JGI IMG/M metagenome (GOLD analysis project Ga0209211, IMG submission 183992) | Groundwater microbial communities from Rifle, Colorado, USA - Groundwater A2 (SPAdes) (version 2) | ecosystem: Environmental > Aquatic > Deep subsurface > Groundwater | place: Rifle, Colorado...
GGGCCGCGCCGCCTTTTTTCATCGGAGTATTGTCATTATTCCCGGCCCAGACGCCGACCACAATGGACGGCGTATATCCGATGGTCCAGGCGTCTTTGTTGTTGTTCGTCGTTCCGGTTTTCACGGCTACGTTTTTCCCGGGAACGTAAAGGGGCGATCTCGCTCCGAAAGTCGGCGTGCGGGCTTCGTTGTCGGAAAGAATGTTCGAAATCAACAGGGCGGTGTTTTTCGGCAGGACCTCGTAAGTGTTCGGGCTGAACTCCTCCAATATTTTCCCATTCAGGTCTTCAACCCTCAAGATTCCAGTGTATGGATTTCTCGCTCCACTGTTCGCGAAAACTCCGTAAGCCGAAGTCATATCGAGAAGCGAGACCTCTCCGCCTCCGATGACCAAAGTGAGCCCGTATCGTCCGATGTCTGTCAAAGTGCTGATTCCCATACTCTCTGCCGTCCGGAGCGAATCAGGCAGTCCCGCCAGATAAAAAAGTTTTACCGCGATTATGTTGATGGATTCCGCCAAACCGCTCCGCAGGGACATCGGCCCGCGGAATTTTCCGTCGTAATTGTCGGGCATATAGCAGTCTCTCTGGTTTTTCCCGGGCAAAGCTCTACCCGAAGGGTCGCAGGTGGTTTGGAATTCGGTGGGCAGGTCGAAGAGTACCGTGTCTTCCGTAAAGCCCTTATTGAAGGCGGTGGCGTAAATAAACGGTTTGAAGGATGACCCTGGCTGCCTCTGGGCTGTGGCGATGTTGTAATTGCCGTCAATCGCCTTGTCGAAATAATCTCGGGAGCCGACCATGGTTAAAATCTGCCCAGTCCTGGGGTCAATCGCGACCAGCCCCGCGTTTTCTCCGTTCCAGTCCTTTTCGTTCCGCAAGGCCCCTTCTTTGACGATTTCTTCTCCTTTGGCCTGCAATTCATAGTCCAAAGTTGTTATCACCTTCAGTCCGCCTTTTTCTATCGCTTCACTCCCATATTTTTGTTCAAGATAATCCTTGATAAAAAAAACAAAGTGGGGAGCCTTTATACCCAAAGTTGCCTGTTCGGCGAAAGCAACAACCTCGCTTTTTGTTCTATTATATTCTTCCAGAGAGATGAAATTCAATTCCAACATTCTCCGCAGTACCAGATTTTTTCTGGCCTCCAGTTCGTCTTTATGGCTTCCGTAAGGAGAAAGCCGGCTTGGCGACTGCGGAATGGCGGCTAAATAAGCCGCTTCAAGAAGCGTCAGGTCCTGCGCTTTTTTATTGAAATAGGTTTTGCTCGCTTCTTCTATCCCGTAGACATTTCCGCCGTAAGGGGCTTCGTTCAGATAATATTCCAGAATTTTTTCTTTCGGTATCGACTTGTCTATTTTGACTGCCAATATCCATTCCTTTATTTTCCGGGTATAGGATTTTTCTTGGGTCAGGAGGGTGTTTTTTACCAGTTGCTGGGTTATGGTCGAACCGCCCTGGGTCCGGCCGGTGCCGAAAAAATTAGACAGGACCGCGCGGATGATCGCCGTGATTCTTATCCCGCTATGGTTGTAGAATTCGGAATCTTCGATCGCGACTGTCGCGTTCTTGATATTGAAACTCATCTGCTCGGACGGGACGTAAGTCCTTTTGATGTCTTGATGTATGTCGTAAAGCAGAATTTCTCCCGTGCGGTCGTAGATCTGGGTGGAATTCACGACCTTCCGGTTCTCGAAAGAATGAAAATCCGGTATCCTCATCGAAGAAAGCAAAATGATAACGGTTCCGGCCGCTAAAACAAAAACACCCGCGGCCAGCAAGATGAGGTTTTTTATGAGTTTTTTGTTTCTATATAATTTTTTCATCTTCCTGAATACTTCTTTCATTATTCGAATTATAGCAGAAAATGTGGTATTATTCGAATATGAAAGTAGTGACGGATGAAAAGAAAATCGATGAAGTTTTGGCACGAGGCGTTGAGAATATTTTTGTCAGAGAAGAACTTAAAAAGAAGCTTCTTTCCGGCAAAAAATTGAAGGTTTACCTCGGCATCGATCCGACCGGTCCGACGCTTCATATGGGGCATGCGATACCCCTCCAAAAACTCAAGCAATTTCAAGAGCTCGGGCATCAAGTAATCCTTCTGATGGGAGATTTTACCGCGATGGTGGGGGACCCGACCGACAAAATGGCGGCGAGAAAAAGGCTTTCCCGTAGGGAAGTTCTGGATAACCTGAAAAAATACAAAAAGCAGGCCTCCGTATTTTTGAAATTTACTGGAGACAATAAGGCGGAATTCAAATTCAACTCGAAATGGCTGTCGAGAATGACATTTGAGGATGTTTTGAATTTAACTTCCCGTGCTACTGTCGATCAGATGCTGAAACGCGATATGTTCGCCCGCCGGAACACGGAAGGCAAGCCGATTTTTATACATGAATTCCTGTATCCCCTAATGCAGGGTTATGACAGTGTAGCGATGGGTGTTGATGTGGAGGTGGGGGGAAATGATCAGACGTTCAATATGTTGGTGGGCAGAAATTTGGTTTTTCAAATGTTGGGGAAAAACAAATCCGTTTTGGCCATGAAACTTCTCGAAGATAATGCGGGGAAAAAGATGGGCAAAACGGAGGGCAATATGATTACCTTCGAAGACGACCCGAATGAAATGTTCGGCAAAGTTATGAGTTGGGCAGATTCTTTGATTGGGAAAGGGTTTGAGCTGTGCACCGAAATTGATTTGTCCGGAATCAAGGCTGGCCAGAACCCGCGGGATCTAAAAATGAAGCTGGCCTTCGAAATAGTGAAAATTTATCACGGAGAAAAACAGGCCCAAAAAGCGGAAGAAAGCTTTGTAAAAACTTTTCAGAAAAAGGAAATTCCCGAGGCGGTGGAAGAAGTGGAAGGGGGAGAGCCGCTCAATAAAATTCTCCTGCGAGTCCGGATTTCCAAATCGAATTCGGAAGTTTATCGCTTATTGAAAGCAGGGGCGATTATGGATCTAACGGAAAACAAAAAAGTTTTTTCTCCTAAGATAGTCATTAAGGGCCACATTTACAAAATCGGCAAGCACCGATTCATAAAAATAAAATAATTCAAAACTAAAACAGGCAAGACCTGTAATTTACAGGTCTTGCCTGTTGACTCCCGCAGTTTAGTGGTATCTGTCATCCGGGTCCTCTAGTCCAAATTCGTCTTCTATCCCTTCCGGGGGCGCATCTAACCCTTCTTCGTCATCCGTTTTAAATTCTCCTCCTCCTTCTTCTAAAACATCTTCTTCTCCGTCCATATAAATTTATTTTTTTATATTTTATTTTCTCCGCCGGGGGCGGATAAAAGCGACCTTCTGATAATTGCCTACGTTGTATCAAAATCTGAAAAGCTTGGCAATAGAATATGTGGATAACCTTTCGACAAGCTCATGGCAGGCCTAAAATCGTAAATGCGCAAAAGCAGTTAGGGCGATGGCGATAGCATCCAACTCATCATCGGAGTGCTTATCTTTGTCTATTTTGACCAGTATTTTTACCATTTTATTTATTTGCGCCTTGTCGGACCGGCCGTAGCCGGTCGTGGCTATTTTTATCTGGGGAGGGGAGGCCTCGAATATTTTAAGTCCGACTTGCGCGGCCTCGTAAATTACAACCCCGCGCGTTTCGGCGACTCGCATCACCGTTTTTTGGTTGGTATTCAGAAACAATGTCTCAATCGCCAAAACTTCCGGCTTGTATTTTTTTATTATTCTTTTTACTTCTTCGCCGATTAAATTTAATCTTTCCGAAAATTCCAACTTGGCAGAAGTTTTAAAACACTCAGAAAAAACCACTTTTTCTTTATCCTTCGAAGCCTTGGCGTAGGAGGATTCTAATATTGCTATTCCCAATCTCTCAAAACCCGGGTCTATTCCTAAAATTCTTGTCATTTTTTTATTTTAACATATTTATCAAACCCCTCCTTAATCCTCCCCTTATCAAGGGAGGAAAAACTAATAGTCCCCCTGATAAGGGGGATTTAGGGGGTTGCGGACAACTTTTTGACTTATTTATGAATATATGTAATTATCTCAAATAGAAGTCGAGAGGATAAGGCCGCTTAGAAAGGACGGCCACCGGAAACCCTCGACAAGTTCTAGCACAACAGCAAGAAAGGGGGAAGTATGAAGAGGTTTTGGGGTCTGTTCGCAGTGCTGTGCGTGGGGCTCGTCGTCGTCGTCGTCGCTTACGCGACCGAGGCGACCGAAGTGAATCCCATCAACGTGATCGTCGGGTCCACCGACCAGTTCGTCGCCACCAACGACATGCTCGTCGCAGGCGTGAACTCGGTCACCGTCGCCGACCAGGCCGTCGCCATCGCGCCCGATGACAACGTGATAGCCGGTTTCGTCGCCGACAACTTCAACAGCGCGGCCAACGCCAAGGCGCCGCCCCTGTACGTCCAGGGTTCCACCATCGCCCGCACCGGCGCGAGGAACTTCGGGGGTGAACCCGCCGCTGGGGTGAAGAACGGCGCGACCCAGCTCTCCAGCTGAAACACCAGGCGAGCCACGGCCGCGCAAGTAGACCGGGCGGGGGACCTCCACCCCGCCCACCTTAATACGGTTGTCAAATGACAACCAGCCAATCGATTAAATCGATCGGCGAACATCAAAGCCGATCGAAACCTAGAAATAGCAACGACGGCTTTTTCTTTTTATTTATTTTTATTCCGCATTGGTGTATACATCCTGCACATCATCATTTTCTTCGAGCTCTTCCACTAATTTATCCAACAATTCCAAATCTGCATCCGAAAGGGGAATAGTCGTTTTCGGTACCCATTTTTTTCCGCCAGAGGCGGATCCGCCTTGGGCGGAGAATGCCCAAGTGACGGAACCGATGCCCCCCAAAGCAAATCCATTTTTAGTAAGTATGTGTTTTATATCCTGTGCTGTTCTGTTTTTGCTGTCGGTCAGAGTTTCAATAATTATTCCGACTCCACCGGGGCCATACGCTTCGTAAGTGATTGCGTCCATATGCGCTCCCGGCTCGCTGGCTTTTTTAATGGCGCGCTCGATATTTTCCGCCGGCATATTCACTTTTTTGGCTTTTTCAATAGCCGCACGGAGACCCGGAGAATCCTTTCCACCGGAGAGTTTGGCTTCCACGGAAATGAAGCGCACCAGCTTGGAAAAAATCTTGCTTTTCTTCGCGTCGGTAATATCTTTTTTGTGCTTAATTTGTGACCAGCGATTATGTCCCGACATAGTGTTGTATTTCCTCCCCTCCTTAATTAAGGAGGGGTTCGGGGTGGTAATTTAAAATTTAATCACCACCTCGCTCCAACCTAAGTCGGAGCACTCCTCCTCCACAAGGAGGAGAGGGTTAAAGCAACCTGTTTTGTAATTTCCCCGGCACCTCAAACCCCAAGTGCTCGTATGCTTTACGGGTGGCAATGCGGCCGCGGGGAGAGCGCTCGAGGAGACCAAGCTGAATCAAATACGGTTCAATCACTTCTTCCACTGTCGCTTCTTCTTCGGACATCGCCGCGCCGATGGTTTTCAACCCCACCGGCCCGCCGCCGAATTTTTCAATCAAGATTTCCAAAAATTTTCTATCCGAAGAATTTAGACCGATTTCATCAACTGCCAGCATATTCAATGCTTCTTGAACCGTTTTTTTATCTAACTTTTTTTTACTTACCTGCGCGAAATCGCGACAGCGTTTCAAAAAATAGTTCGCGGTGCGCGGAGTGAAGCGACTACGCTTGGCGATCTCTTCTAGCGCCTCTTTTTCCAATTCTATTTTTAAAAGTTTGCTGGATCTCTCGATAATTTTCGCGATTTCCTCGTTGGAATAAAATTCCAGTCGGAAAACTCCTCCGGAGAAACGGGAGCGGAGCGGAGAAGAGACGAGAGCGACTCGCGTGGTGGCCGCAATCAGAGTAAACGGCGGAAGATCAAGCTGAATGGTGCGTGCCGACGGGCCTTTGCCGATGATGATGTCCAGAACGCTGGACTCCATGGCCGGATAGAGTATCTCTTCTACCATTTTGTTAAGCCGGTGAATTTCGTCTATAAAAAGAATGTCGCCGGGGGAGAGGTTCGTAAGAATCGAGGCGAGATCGCCAACTTTCTCTATGGCCGGCCCGGAGGTTATCTTCATCTGCTTGCCCGTTTCTTTGGCGATCAGGTGCGCTAGGGTAGTTTTGCCGAGCCCCGGAGGCCCGTAAAATAGGATATGCTCGGGAATATGCCCCCGCCCTTCGGCCGCCCGCAATAGGATTTTCACGTTGTCTTTTATATGTTTTTGGCCGATGTATTCGTCCCAACGAGTCGGGCGGAGGGTTTGGTCCAAAAATGAGTCGTCGTTATTGGCGGTTTTTTCCGGAGTTGGTTTATTTGGGTTTTTTGCCGTTTTTCTTGACATTGATTTAATATTATGCTATACTTCCAATACTGATGTTTTATTAACACAGTATGCACATGGCTATGCACATTATAGCATTTGCCGGTGTTTCGGTCATAGTACAATACATTCAGAGTTCTTGAGAATATAAGAGGGCATTAATCTCTAAGCAATCAGCCACAGGTTATACGAATTTGCGTAGGACGTTCTGGTACCTTCACTGGTCCACTGGTGCTATCCTATAATATTTTGTTACTTTCGGGGCCCAGCCCTGAAAGGATTGTTTAGAGATTAATGCTTTTTTTATTTTAATAAATAAACCGAAAAATGGTACAATAAAGGAATGGAAAACAAAGATATTATTAGATCATCCGATCCATCTCCTCTTCCTATCATCCAACCAAAATTTGGGTTCTTTAAAAAAGTTACATTTTCTATTTTTTTGTACCTTTCCATTGTGGTTTTACTATATACATTAGTTTATCTATTTTTATTTTTTGAGAGCCTGGATACAGAAGGGTTGCATTTAGATCTCCTCTCCACTGCGTTTGGGGCTTTTATGTTAGTTTCTCCACTGGTTTTTTCTATAGCAATTGGATTATTTGGCTCGGAAATCATCCTTTTTCCTTTCGCGATACCACTTATTGGAATTATAGTAATATTTTTTGTAATTTTTTATTTGGATAAAATCGGATTTTCGGCACGACACCCAAAATTTCTTATTCGACTCATTGTGGCACCCCTTGTTCTATTTGGTGCCGTTTTGTTGCTTAGTATTCTTTTTCAGACGTTTTCTTACACAAAGGCGATAGAAGATAAAAATCTTTATGAAGAAAAATATACTTTTACCACCCCAATAAATTATGGTTCCGAGCAATATATCCATTCAATCAGAGATTGGCAGGACGGCAACAAATCAAAACTAGTAGTAAGCGATATATATGGCGACAATGCACAAGAATTATTTGTTGAAAATAATAAAGACATAGAAATAAGCTGTGTCTCGCCAAACGGAAATTATTTTTCAGAAGGATCCTATGGTGCATGCAGTAGTCTTCTTTCAAGAAAAGACCCTTCAAAAAATATATCTTTAGAGATATTTAAAACGCTTGATGGTTATGATATTTCACCGTCTTTTTGTCGGTGGTCTAATGATAGTGATTTTATGGTTTGTTCTTATGTTTATTATACTAGCGACAAACCAGAACATTCCCCTCTAGTTGTTTTTCGCCTTTCTGATTTTACCCACAAAACTATTACTGAAGATGCGCAAGGTTTTTCCTTTTTGGACGATAATTCTTTAGTGTATACGGAAAACAACACTTTATATAAAATATCAAAAGACAACATTTCTAATTTTAGATTTAATGTCGAGAATAAAATCATGTTAAACAATGCCCCTGTATGTAAAAAACCGTTTTTAGTCCAAGGAGATAAAATGTATTGTCTGGTTAAAGATTCAGAAATTAATGTATTAGCTGACGATTCTGAAAATTATTTCATTAAATATGGGCATTATTTTATTATTGCACAAGAGTTAGATAAACCCGATTCCGATTTTAAAATTATTAACAAAGCCCCTTTTATGGATGAAGTTTCTCTTATTTTTTCAATGGGGGTTAATACACTTCTTGCTATATCGGAATATGGTTCATCTCCGACAATAATAGATATTCCGACTGGCCGGGTCAGAAGCTTTTACGACCTGACTGATGATGAGACAATTTTTTTCTCTCATTTAAGGGATTTACACCTGGTTTCTTCAATGCCGATTATTTATAGACCTCAAGATTAATGGATTAATGCTTTTTTTATTCCTCTCCCAAGTCCACCACACTCTGCACCTCTTCGTAAGAAGTGATTCCGTTTAGTATTTTTACTAACCCGTCCTGCCGCATGGAAAGTATCCCTTGCGCTCTGGCCACTTTTTTAATTTCCCGTTCGCTCGGATTCTCCGGCATTATTTTTTCTATCGCTTCGTCTGTCCGAATCGCTTCGAAAATTCCGATTCGGCCCTTGAAACCGGTCATATTGCATTTGTCGCAACCAACGGCGGAGAAAATTTTTATCGGCGCGTCGGGGTTTATGTTGTAATTGGAGAGACTTTTGCCTTCCTCTTTGATTCCATCCATGTTCAATTTAATGATCTGCGCCTCTTCAGGAGTAAGAACTTTTTCTTTCTTGCAGAATTGGCATAGCTTGCGGACCAGGCGCTGGGCGATGGAAAGGGATAGGGCCGATACCAGGATTTTCGGATTCACACCGAGGTCGATCAGGCGAGGAATGACTCCGGCCGCATTGTTGGTGTGCAGGGTGGAAAAGACCATATGTCCGGTCAGGGCCGACTGCACCGCTGTCTCGGCTGTTTCCCGGTCGCGGATTTCTCCTACCATCACCACGTCCGGGTCCTGACGTAAGGCCGAACGCAGACCCTCCACAAAGGTATAACCCTTTTCGTCATTTGTCTGGGTTTGGGTAACGCCGGTTAGATGATATTCAACCGGGTCCTCGATGGTTATTATTTTTATCTCCGGGGAATAGATTCTTCGCAGAAAGGCATAAAGAGAAGTCGTCTTGCCGGAGCCGGTCGGACCGGTAACCAGGATCAAGCCGTTCGGTTTGGCAATTTCCTGCTCCACTACCGAAAACAAATAGGGCTCTATTCCCAGTTCTTCAAGCTGTACCTGGATTGATTTCGGATCGAGTATGCGCATAACTATAGATTCGCCGTAAGCGCCGGGAATCAGAGAAGTACGGATGCTTATTTCCTCTTTATCTTCCATGATGCTGAAGCGCCCGTCCTGCGCGATAGTGGAGGTTAGTTTCATCCCCGACAAGAGCTTGATGCGTGAATTTAAAAGCCGGTATATATTCATCCCGAAGAAATTTATATCCTGCAGAACGCCATCCAGTCGCAGGCGCAGCCGGCCCCTTTCTTTTTCCGGTTCTATGTGTATGTCGGAGGCCTTAATGGCGATCGCGCCGGCCAGGATTATTTCGAGCAAATGGGAAATTTTGTGAATTTTGTTTCCTTCTAGCGCTTCCGTCACCATTTTTTGGATGTCCTGCATTTTCTCTATTTTTTTGGCTGTTTCCCGGAGAATTTCCCCGGAAATGTCTATACCTCCGACCTTCGAGCTTTCCGCCATTGAAATTTCCTTATATCTATCCCAGGCTTTATTGATACTGGCCGTCGACGCCATGTAGAAAGTAGGCACCAGGCTTTTTCTTTCCATGTCGTCTTTTAATCTTGTGAGAAGGTCGTCCGAAGGCGCGTGCACGGCGATAAAAATATTTTTTCCAAAAAGTTTGAAAGGTGCCACGTTCATTTCCCGGGAGTCCTTTTCAGATATAGCCCGGAGCGCCTCATTGTCTATGCCTAGGCGATAGAGGTCAATGTAGGGCAGTCCGTATTTTTCTTCCGCCAGCGTCGCCACTAATTGTTCTTCTTCCAGCTTATGTAAATCTTCCAGCTGTTTATTTTGTTTTTCTTCGTCGAATGAGGCCATTTGTTAAATTATAGCAATAAACAAGGGGTAAAAACAAATTTATCACTAATGGTATAATCCCGTTAGAGGTCGCGAGGGCTCGCAGCGAGTCCCTACCTCTAACGGGATAGAATTTACACAATGCCTGAAAATAATAAAAAACTGGTTTTATTGGATGCTCACGCCATAATACATCGCGCTTATCACGCCTTGCCCGAGTTTTTGTCTTCCAAGGGCGAGCCGACCGGGGCGCTTTACGGGCTTTCCAGTATGCTAATGAAAATAATCACCGAACTTAAGCCGGACTATATTGTCGCCTGTTATGATTTACCGCAAAAAACTTTTCGGCATGAAGCTTATGACGGATACAAGGCCGGTCGCGTAAAAGCGGATGAGGCCCTCATTGTACAGCTCCAAAAATCCCGACAAATTTTTGAGGCATTCAATGTACCGATTTACGATGCTCCGGGGTTCGAGGCGGATGATGTTTTGGGAACAATCGTCGAAAAATACAAGAAAGATAAAAATCTGGATATCATTATTGCTTCCGGCGATATGGATACCATGCAGTTGGTGGATGATAAAAAAGTGAGGATTTATACTTTGAAAAAAGGCATTAATGACACTATTTTATATGATGAGGATGCCGTGCTCGAAAGATTTCATTTCAAACCCAAACTTTTGCCGGATTACAAAGGACTGCGCGGCGATCCGTCGGATAATATTGTCGGCGTTAAAGGCATCGGAGAAAAAACGGCGGAAACATTAATCACAAAATTCGGAACGATAGAGGAAATATACAAGAAAATAAAGAAAGACGAGGAGATTTTCAAAAAAGCCGGCATCAGTTCCCGGATGATTGAATTGCTCAAAAGTAACGAGGAGGAGGCTTTATTTTCAAAAACTTTGGCGACCATCAGGACCGATGCGCCGATAAAATTTGAACTGCCGGTAAAAACTTTTTGGGAAAATGCGGATTTTAAAAAAGTAGAGCAGGTTTTTGCGGATTTTGAATTCAGAAGCTTGCTCGCGCGCTTGAAAAACTTTTTTGGAAATGGGAATAAGAAAGGGGCAAATCCAGAAGAATTTTCTCAGGTCCTCGGTTCTCCGGGGCCCCAATCCCCGGCCAGACCATTCGAAAATTCTCTGGGTTTGCCCCCAGATGTTTCTCCCAAAAAGCTTCAAGAAGCCAGTATTGCTTTTTGGCTCATCAATTCTGATGTCTCAAATCCGAAGTTGGAAGATATTTTGCTCTTTGCCCATACCAAGTCTTTCAAAACAGCCTATGAACATATTTTTAAAAAATTGAAAGAACAAAAATTAGACAGAGTTTATGAAGAAATCGAGCGCCCGATCATGCCTGTGGTAAAAGAAATGGAGGATCACGGAATTTTGATAGATAAAAGATATTTTGAAAAATTATCCGACGAATATCATAAAGAATTGGACAAATTGACCAAAAAAATATACAAAATGGCCGGAACGGAATTTAATATCAACTCACCCAAGCAGTTGGGAGAGATTCTTTTTGGTAAGTTAGGGATGAAATCGGGCAGAAAAAAGAATGCCAGCGGTTCTTTCTCTACTAAAATTTCCGTGCTGGAAGAATTGGAGGGAGAGAACGAAATAATTAAGGAAATAATGGCCCATCGGGAACTGCAAAAGCTACTTTCCACTTATATAGACGTGATTCCCAAAATGGTGGGGGAGGACGGCCGCCTGCACGCCAGGTTTCTGCAAAATGGCACCACGACCGGGCGATTTTCTTCCCAGGATCCAAATCTACAAAATCTTCCGATTAAAACAGAGCTCGGTAAAAAAATAAGGGACGGCTTTGTCGCCCCCCAGGGGTGCAATCTTGCCGCTTTTGATTATAGCCAAATCGAGCTTCGGGTCGCGGCCATGCTCTCGGGGGATAAAAAAATGACGGAATTATTTCGCGAGAGAAAAGACATTCACGCCGGCGTTGCTTCGTTTGTTTTTGGCGTTCCGATTGAGAAAGTGGACCGCGAAATGCGCCGTAAGGCGAAGGTGATAAATTTTGGCATCATTTACGGTATGGGAGTCTCGGCCCTGCGCAAAAACCTCGGTGGGACGCGCGAGGAGGCGCAAAAATTTTATGATAATTATTTTAGGCAGTTCTCCGGCATACGGGAATATTTAGACGGGGTGAAACTTTTTGCCATACAAAATTCCTACACAGAAACACTGTTCGGCCGAAGAAGATATTTTCCGAATATCAATTCCAGAATTCCTTTTTTAAAAAATATGGCTGAACGTACTGCCACTAACGCGCCCTTACAGGGAACCGCCGCTGATATCATCAAGTTGGCGATAAGGTATGTGGAAGAAGACTTGGAAAAAGCCGGACTGTTGGGCAAGGTGCATTTGGTACTTCAGGTTCATGATGAATTGGTTTATGAAGTGGAGGAAGGAGTGCTATCGCAGGCCGACAAGATAATAAAAAGCGCGATGGAAGGAGTGCTACAAAGGTCATATTTGCATTACAAAACCGACATACCTCTTTTGGTGCACTCGGGATTCGGGGACAATTTTGGGGAAGTAAAATAGGATGTTTTGTGGTATAATGAGAAAATGGAAAGCTTTAACAGAACCTTTCTTCCGAAGCAAAGTGTGCATAGGGTTTTAGCGCACTCATATTCAGTGCATCTTCTTTTGTTTTTAGCCGGGGTTGTTCTCGATATTATTTTTCAATATAAAATTTTTAAAAGTTTTTTACTGATGCCGACCGGCGCTTTTCTTTTAGTGCTTGGCACTATTCTGATACTTTGGGCGCAGAACACTTCGCGCCATTTAAACACAGAAAACGCAACCAAAGAAACTTTCTGTCACGGGCCTTATCGTTTTACTAGAACTCCCACGAATTTTGGGCTCTTTTTCCTGGTATTGGGATTTGGAATAGTCGCCAACGCCTTTTTTGTGATTTTGTCTTCACTTGTTTCTTTTCTCATCGCGAAATTTGTTTTTTTGGAAAAAGAAGAAAGAATTTTGGCCGAGAAATATGGCGTCCCTTATTTGGAATATAAAAAATCGGTTAAGTTTTAGAATATGATATACCTTTTTTCTGGCGATGACGCTAAAAATAAAATTTTAAATTATGAAAAATTCATAAAATCCCTGCCGGCCGGCGTGGAAAATTTTTTTATCAGCCGAAACGATTTTGATCCGGTCCAGATTGAAAGTTTTTATTCAGGTACCACTCTTTTTTCCGCTCTGTGCGCAGTAATTTTTCAAAACATTCTCGAGCACGAAGAAACGCGTGATTTTGTTCTGGATAAATTAAAATTAATGGGAGAATCGGGCAACTACTTTGTATTTT
>Ga0209211_10009270_pt1 | contig 13166 bp, 12 predicted proteins | sample RifGroA2_FD_183992 | JGI IMG/M metagenome (GOLD analysis project Ga0209211, IMG submission 183992) | Groundwater microbial communities from Rifle, Colorado, USA - Groundwater A2 (SPAdes) (version 2) | ecosystem: Environmental > Aquatic > Deep subsurface > Groundwater | place: Rifle, Colorado...
CGAGAGATAGGAGGCTATTTCCTGAATCACCCGTTTTGTTTTTTCAACCGGCGTGCCTTCCGGCATGTTAAGCACCACCTGAAACTCGTTTTTATTGTCAAAGGGGAGCATTTTCACCCGCACCAGTTTCAGGGGCACGAGCAGGATAACGCCCAGCAGCATGGCCAGCAGGCCCGCGAAAAATAAATTCCTGACCGCGGGCTTATAAATCAGGGGCCGCATGTAAGAACGGTAGACCTTGGTCAAAAAATCGTCTTCTTCGCCTTCTCCGTGGCCGTGTAATTTGCCGCTTTCAAAGGCGTGGCCCAAAATGCGGTAAGCGGCCCAGGGGGTCGCGATAAAAGCCACGACCATGGAAAAAACCATGGCCGAGCTCGCGCCGATGGGGATGGGGCGCATGTAAGGCCCCATCAGCCCGCGCACAAAGGCCATGGGAAGAATGGCCGCGATCACCGTGAGCGTGGCCAGAATCAGCGGGCTGCGCACTTCATTGACCGCTTCAATCGTGACCTGAAGGATGGAGCGGCCCTTGTTCGAAGGCATACGCAGGTGCCGCACGATATTTTCCACGTCTACGATAGGGTCGTCGACCAGGATGCCTATGGAAAAAATCAGCGCGAAAAGTGTGATGCGGTTAAGTGTGAATCCGAGAAAATAAAACATGGCCAGTGTCAGCGCCAGCGTCATGGGGATGGCTATTGCGATCACACCCGACTCCCGTTTGCCGAGAGAGAAGGCGATCAAAAGGCTGACGCTGAAAACCGCGATGGCCATGTGATACAAGAGCTCGTTGGATTTTTCGCTGGCCGTTTCCCCGTAATTCCGCGTGACGGTCATTTGAACGTCCGCGGGAATAACGTTCCCTTTAAGCTCTTTCACTTTTTCCAGAATGGTTTCGCAAAGCCGGCTGGCATTGGTGCCTTTTCTTTTGGAAATGGCCAGGGTCACGGCCTCAAAAGGCCCTTTCTTGGCCAGAGAAGAGGCGGGCCCGAACTGAATGCCGACATACCGGTCTTCCTGGTCCGGCCCGTCCTTGACCGCGGCAATATCTTTGAGTGTGACGATGCTTCCTGCGCTCGCGCTCACCACCAGATTTTCAAGATCCGCGGCCGAGCGGAAAAAAGAATTGGCTTCCACCGCGGTAAGCCCCGGCTGGGTGTCCAGTCTTCCCGCGTCGGTTTTGACATTGGCCGCGCGGATAAAATGGGTGATTTCCAGAGGATTCAAAAGCCTTTCCCTGATTTTGGCCTCGTCGAAAAAGACCTGAAATTGGCGTTTTCTCCCCCCGATAATCCTAGTTTCGGAAACATTGGGAATAGCGTTCAGCAGGGTTTGGAGGCGGGCCACTCCCCGGCGCAGGGAAACAGGGTCCCGCGTTTCACTGTGAAACGTGAGCGAGAGGGTCGGTACGTCGTCAATGGATCTTAGCTTGATCAGCGGCTGGGAAGAACCTTGAGGGAGAAAATCAAGATTGGAGTAAACCTTGGTGTAAAGTTTGATGAGGCTGTCTTCGGTGTTCTCCCCGACTTTGAAGCGCACGATAAAAAGCGCGCCGTCGGTTTCAGCGGTCGAGTAGATATATTCGACGCCCGGGATTTCCCAAAGTTTTCTTTCTCCGAGGTCCACCACGCGTCTTTCCACTTCCTGAGCGTCAGCCCCCGGATACGAGACAAAGATATCAAAGATAGGAACGGAGATTTGCGGCTCCTCTTCGCGGGCGAGATTCAGCACCGCGAATAATCCGATAAGCATGGAGGCGATGATGATAAGGGGCGTCAATTTGGAGTTGGCGAAAAAGCTGACGATATTGGACATCCAGTCGGCCCCGCCGTGATTTTTCACGCTTCACCGCCTATTCTCAGGTCTATTTCATCCAGGGCCTTTTCATCCAATCGCCCTGAGAGAAAAAGAAGATTGGCGCGCGCCATTTCCTGCTGAAAGAGAAGTTCATTGCGTTTAAAAGCGGCGGAAAGGAAGGCGCGTCTTATTTCCAAAAGATCGGCGATGGATTTTTTGCCCTCGCGGTAAAGAACTTCCGTCTGCTTCACGGCCTCGCCCGCGGCCTGATACCCCTCTTCCGCGACCGGGATATTGGCGGTGACGGCCTCAAGCCCGTTCACGGCCTGCGCGATGTCTTTGGAAACCTGATCTTTCAGGGCCTGCACGTCCTCCAAAATGGCTTTATAGGCGGCCCGCGCTTTTTTGCGGCGTGCCCAATAGCCCGCGTCCAGCACATTCACCGTGCTTTTGACGCCCATGATGAAATTTTCGCCCCCGGTCCTTAAGTCGTGGGAATCTTCGGAAACCGTTCCAAAAGCGCCGACGCGGGGGAGGGCGCTCATTTTTTCTCTAAAAACCTCCACCCTCAGGGCCTCGGCTTTCAATTCCAGGGCGGCCAGATCGGGCCGGGTCTCATGCGCGGCCCGGAGCCAGTCCTGAAGAGGTCCGCTTTCTCCGCTGTTTTCCGGAATATCGCCGGAAAGGGAATAGTTCCATTCCGCGGGAGCGCCCATGAGAATATTCAGAAGGATGCGGGATGTTTTTTCTCCCGCGGCCAGGGAAATATTCATTTGCCTGATTTCCGCCAGAACCATTTTGGCCGCGTAAAAATCGGCGCCCAGCACCATGCCCTTGTCTTTTAATTCATCCGCCTGCCGTAAATCTTTTTGCGCCGCATCCTCGACTTCACGCACCCGGCGCAAGTTGTCCCGCGCCAGCAGCCCCTTCAAATAGCCCTCAACGCTAAGCAGCGAAGCTTCCATGGCGGTGAGGGTTTCCCAGCGCGCCTCCGCTTTGGATAAAAAGCGCGCCGAGCGTATTCTGGAAATGGTCTGAAAGGCGTTGAAAAGCGGCATTTCACCCTGCAGGGCGAAGCTGAAATTGGTCCGGTGGCGGGGGCTGTTAAGGCTGGAAAGCGCGAAATTGCCGTCCGCGAATTTTTCCTGCCTGAGATGGGACCCGAAAACATACACGGGGTCATCGCCCGTGGTCACGGAGGACAGCCCTTCCACTTTAGGGAAAAGCGCCGCGTAAGCCTCGAATTTTTCAGCCACCGCCTCCTCGGCCCTGGCCTTTTGACTTTTGAGGCGCGGGTAATAGGCCAGGATTTTTTGATACGCTTCTTTGAAGTTCAGAGAAGCGGCCGGCGGCGAGGTCTCTTCCGCCCATCCCGCAGCTTGCAATTGCGTGAACGCCAGCACCGCGGCCAATCCGAGCAGGGTTATTTTTTGTTTGAGCATTTTGGCTTCCCTCCGCAGCGTTTTGCGGCCGTGCTCATGTGGTCCATGCAGGCCAGAAAATCTTTAACGCAGGGCATTCGCAGCCGGTAGCATACCTGCAGCCCGTTTTTTTCGTCTTCGAGAATGCCGGCCTTTTTTAATATCGCGAGGTGTTTTGAAACCGTGGAAATATCCACGCCCACCATTTTTGTGAGTTCCTGCACGCAGTTTTTGTGCCTGGAAAGGCGGTCGACGATAAACAGACGCGTGGGATGGGCCAGGGCCTTGACGATTTTGGCGCGTCTTTTGAATTGCGTGCGCATTCCGGATGTCATGTTGTCCTCCAACTATTTGGCAATTTTACCAAATAGTTGGGCCGGCTTCAAGAGAAAAAATATTCCAAAAATTTTGTTTTAAGGGGGCATCCAGGGACAGGGGAAATCAGCGGCTATCTTTGGGAAGAGAAAAAAAGAAAACGAGACCTTGAGAGGGGCCGCTTTCAGCCCATATTTTCCCGCCGTGACTTTCCACCAGCTTTTTTGCAATCAAAAGGCCGAGGCCCGTGCTTTCTTCACCGCCCGTGGGCCTGGCGCTCGCCCTGGAGAAGGGAAGAAAAAGCCGGTCGAGCTCTTCTTTCGCGATTCCCTGGCCGCTGTCGCGGACGCTAACCGTGACCTCCTTTTCTCCGCCAGTCAATTCAACGGCTATTTTTCCGCCCGGATGGGAGAATTTGATGGCGTTGGAAATAAGGTTGTTAAGCACCTGCTCGATTCTCCGGCCGTCAACAACCAAGGCGCATTCTTCTTCCGGCAGTTTGAGCGTGATTTCAATGTTTTTCTTTTGCGCGAAGGATTGATTCATGCGGGTATTCTTTTCAAGAAGCTCCTTGAAGTCGATCGGTTTGAAAAGAAGCTCTAATTTACCGGACTCGATGGCGGAAATATCCAGATAGTCGTTCACCAGCATGAGCATGAATTTGCTGGAATCACGGATGAGTTTTAAAAACTGATTCTGCTTCTCCGACGCGGGGACGGGTACCCCTTCCAGCAGCATGCGGCTTGACTCCAGGATGAGCGCCAGAGGGCTTCTCAAGTCATGCGCGGCCGTGCCCAAAAATTCATTTTTAAGCTCGTTGAGCTGCAATAGCCGCTCATAAAGCCTGCTTTTTTCCGCGATTACGGACATGTGCGAGGCGATTTCCATAAAAATTTCGACATGGGCGTTCTGGTAAGTGTCTGGCCGCAGGCTAGAAAAAAACATGAATCCTATGGGTTTATTCAGAGCGATAAGCGGACAGGTCAGGCTTGAGCGCATGCCCTCTTCGACGATAAGCCGGGTGGATTCGGAGGCCGGATGCTCTTTAAGGTAGCTTTCCAGATCATTCAAGATACGCGGCTGCCCGGTCTCGACGATTTTCTGCAGGCTGCTTCCTTCCATCCGGGCCGAATAGCCGCGGTTTATCTTCATGACCGGCGCTTCCGTTCTCGCCCAGCGGGAGCGAAGGACTTTTCCGTCATCTTCCAAAAACGAAAATCCGATGCGGTCGTAGGGGATTATCGGGTGAAAAGCCTCATAAGCGTAAGTCAGAATATCGTCAAGAAGGATTCCGGTGTTGATTTTCTGAATGATCTTGTTCAGCTGCTGCAATTCGTTGAAGCGTTTTTCCAGGGAATGGCCTAAATCGTTCATGGCTGAGTCCGGCGAGCGGCAATTGCTTCAAGGAGTTTTTTGATAAAGCTTTCGCGGGCTATCATGTCAATTTTCCGCCAGTAAATACAACCGGTTGTCTTCGATTTTGTAAAGAAGAGGCGCAACCTGCGCTTTCGGGTATCTTTGCCTGAGGCGTTTGACTTCGCTGAGCGTGAAATCAATTTCATTGCCGATTTCAAAGAGCGCGCTGAAGCTCTGGAAATGCTCTTCGGCCTGGGCCTTTTCCCAACCCGCGTTCTCGACCAGGCCTTTTATGAACAGTTCTTTTCTGGCCACCAAGTTGACCATGCCGCATTGATTGTGGCCGATCAGGGCGATGGATGAAACATTGCCGACCGCCAGCGCGTACGAGACCTTGAATTCGCTGTATCTTAAATTGGCGCCGCCTGCGCGGATGATGTAAGCGAAATTATCGGGGATGTGAAGATGCTTCCGGTTGTCCATGCACATGCCGATCAGGAGACAGGCATTGTCATAGGGGGTATAAGGACGGTTTAAATTGTGGTATTCAAGCAAAAGGCCGATGGGTGTTTCTTTGTATTCCTGCGGAATGTCCTTGGCTGATTGAATGGGTATGAGACGTTTCATTAAAATAAAATTTTAGCACAAGGCGGGAAGCGCCGCGATATCTTTCGGGGAGCCGGACATTTCCCGGCTCCCCGGAGGGATTTATGAAGTGGCGGACCGCAGCATCCAGGCCATCTTTTCATGCTGTTCCATGATGCCTGTCAAAAAATCGCTTGTTCCTGCATCCGCGTAATCATTGGCACAGGCTTCCACATCCGTTCTCAAGGTCCGAATGACGGCCTCATGATCGGAGAGAAGTTCCTGAAGCATCCCTTTCGCTTCGGGGTTTTGACCCGGCTTTTCTTTCAGGCGGGACTGCTTTGAAAACTCGCTTAAGGTTCCGGAAGAAACGTGTCCCAGCGAGCGGACCCTTTCGGCAACCTCATCCACGATGCCGTCCAGTTCCTCGTACTGGGCTTCGAAGAATTTGTGCAAGTCGTTAAAATGAGGGCCCGTGACATTCCAATGAAATTTCCGGGTCTTTGTGTACAGAACATATTCGTCCGCCAAAACCGCGTTGAGTGTTTTCGCCACGGCCTGCCGGTTTTTGTCTGATATTCCTATATCGGTCTTCATGAAAGTGCTCCTTTTCTTTATGTTACGCCTGCCCGTTTTTCAGGCAAATGCTATTTGCCCAGGGTTTTTTCGCCCGGTTTCCAGCCGCACTGGGTCAATTCGCCGGTCTGAAAGGCCTTCAGCAAGCGCAGGGTTTCTTCCACGTTTCTGCCCACCGCCAAGTCCTGTACCGTGATGGATTTCAGAATTCCGTCCGGGCCGATAATGAAAGTTCCGCGCAAGGCGACGCCCTTGCTTTTGACCAGCACATTGAATCTTTTTGAGATTTCCTGGTTTGTGTCGGCCAGCATCGGGAAACTCATTTTGCCAAGGCCGTTTTCCGTCCAGGCCTTATGCGAGTAAACGCTGTCCGTGCTCACGGAAAGCACTTCCGCCCCCGCCTTTTTGAATTCTGCGTAGGCGCCGCTGAAGGCCCGGATTTCAGTGGGGCACACAAAAGTGAAATCAAGGGGGTAGAAAAACACCACGACCCATTTGCCCTGGTAGTCGGAGAGAGACACTTCCTTGAAGCTGCCGTCAGGCATATAGGCCTGGGCCTTGAAATCCGCGACTTTTTCGCCGATGGAAACCGTTTCGTTTTCTTGAATGATTGAATTCATGTCTGGCTCCTTTCGTTGTTGAACCTCACACTCAAGATTATCGCGTCTCGAAGATAATAGTTCAAATTGATTATAGTAATGAGTATAATAGCTATTAACTATCATGGAACTGCACCAACTCCGCTATTTCCTGGAACTCTCACGGGAGCTGCACTTTCAAAAGGCGGCTGAAAAGGCGCATGTCACCCAGCCCACGCTAAGCCAGCAAATCAAAAAGCTGGAGGATGAGCTGGGCCTTCCCCTGTTTGAACGGTCCCCCCGGAATGTCCGCCTTACGGCGGCCGGAAAAAAGTTTCTGCCGCACGTGATTGAGGCCCTGGAAAGGATAGAGCACGGGGTTTCCGGTCAAACAGGGGAGGCGGACGAAATTTCGGGACTTATCCGCATCGCGGCTATTCCCACCATTGCCCCGTATCTGCTTCCGGGGGTTATTTCCAAAATAAAAAGGTCAGCGCCCAAACTCATGCTGGAAATTTACGAAGAAACAACCTCTGTCCTTGTGGAGCACCTCAAAGAGGCGAAATTTGAAATAGGCGTTCTGTCGCTGCCCATTCAGGACTCAGGGATTGTGTGTCGGTCGCTGGGGAGGGAACCCTTTTATCTGGCGGTTTCGAGAAATCATCCGCTGGCAAAAAAGAAAACCGTGAGCCGCAGCGATATCGTGAAAGAAAAATTGCTCATTCTTCAGGAGGGGCATTGTTTTTCCGATCAGACCCTGGAATTTTGTAATCTTTCCAGGAAAAACGAACAAATCCGGTTTCAGGGAAGCAGTTTGTCTTCCGTGATGAGACTTGTCGGAGCGGGGGAGGGAGTCACCTTTGTCCCCAAAATGGCGGTGGAGCCCCGCCTTTATCCGGAATTGCGGTTCATTTCCTTTGGAGGCACGCCGCCCTTGCGTGAAATAGGCCTTGCCTGGAGAGTCACGACCCCCCTCACCAAGGCGCACAACTTTGTCATCGATAGTTTTGGGGAGATAAAGCCGGACTAAGATTCGGTCTGATACCGCCGCTGAAATTCTTCGACCTGTTTTTTCCGTTCCGCGGCTTCTTCGGGATCCATTTTATCAATGAACCACTTGTGGTCGTTCGAATTCAACACCTCGTCAAGTTTTGCCCGAAGAGCTTTCGCGGCCGAAGCTTTGGCCGGATCGGAGGAATTGATGTTTTTTTCAGCCAAATCCTCAAGCTCCGGAATGAATTTCGAATAAAAATGTTTTGCCACCTCATAAGTTCCATGCCAATGAGTGTAGTCCGGCCCCATCATAGAAGCGCCGTGACGCGCGCGGCGGCCCTCATGATGCCAGATTTCAAACCAGATAAAATCGATTTTATTGCCGAAAGGAACCGGTTTGAGGAGGGGCTTGGCCAGGTCCGCCAAAGCCTGGCCGGGTTTGGCGAATTTTTCATGATAAAGTTCAATCAGGCCGTCGTATTGAGTGTAGAAACTCTCCACAAATCCGTCACTGTGACAGTTTAGACAAACATCCGTCATGTTTTTACGTCTGGTTTTCCAATCCACATCTTTTCCCGGAAGCCCCATGTTTGCGTCGGCAATTTCGGGCCGAATCGATATGGCCGGCCGGTTGTTCCAGCTGATTCTCATTCCCACATCATGCGTGACGGGCTGTGCCGGCGTGGCGCTCATATGGCAGGTGGCGCAAGTCGGCGCGGCGTTGTAATCTTCGCCCACAATCCATTTCTCGTTGTCCAAATTCATTTTTTGTTTGTTTGCGTGGAACGCGATACCGTGCTTTGATTCCTCATAGATTTCTATTTGCGGATGATCCGGCCCCATATGGCATTTGCCGCAATTTTCAGGATTTCTGGCCTGTTCCACGGAAAATTGGTGGCGGGAATGACAGGCGCTGCAAGACCCTTCCGAACCGTCGGGGTTGATTCTGCCGATGCCCGTATTGGGCCAGGTGGCGGTATCGAGTTTGCCGTCTTCAAGAACCTTCACCTCGGATCCGTGGCATTGCCAGCAGCCGTTCACGGCCGCGGCGGATACGCCTTTCGGGAATCCCGGGGTCACGAATCCCCGGTTCCCTTCGACCACTTCCGCCAAGCGGTTATCCGCGGAACCCAGAATCCGGGCGGCTTTCGCATGATGAGATCTTTCGAATTCGGTAACTTCTTGGCCGTGACACTTGGCGCAATCGCGGGGTGAAACAATGGTTGCAACCGTGAAGCCGTTGTGCTCGAAGGCGTCCGGCTCCCCTTGTTTGGCCTCATGGCATTCAAAACACGCCACGTTAGCGCGAAAATGCTTGCTCGCGCCCCATTGCTGAACAATCACCGGGGTTTGTATCTTGTGGCACTCGAGGCATTGTTTGGATTGTTCGGAAAGCGTTTCAGGCACTACGGCGATGGAAAATTTCATGGGCCTATTCTAGCACTTCTTTTTGAGCTGAAAAGGAAAAAAAGAGAGGATGACCGGAAGCAGTTAAAAGGGTATAATCATCCTCAAAACAGGAGGGCTTTTACCATGAATTGGGGCATGAAAAACAGATTATCCAGAATCATCAATCCCAGGACGGGCCGCTGCGTCATGCTGGCGGTCGATCACGGGTATTTTCAGGGGCCGACCACAGGGCTTCAAAATCTCGGAAAAATGGTGAACCCGCTGCTTCCCTATGCCGATGCCCTTATGATCACGCGCGGCGCCTTGAGAAGCTGGATCCCTCCCACGGCAGACAGGCCCATTGTTCTCAGGGTTTCAGGCGGGCAGAGCATTCTGAAGGAACTTTCCAACGAAATCATCACAACTTCCATAGAAGATGCCATACGCATCAACGCCTCGGCCATCACCTGTTCCGTGTACATCGGCGGGGAATATGAAAAACAAACTATCGATAACCTGGCCCGTCTCGTGGACCAGGGCGAGGCTTACGGAATCCCGGTGCTTGCGGTCACGGCCGTGGGCAAGGAAATGGTGAGAGACGCGCGTTATCTGGGTCTGGCCTGCAGGATTTGCGTGGAAGTGGGCGCCCACATGGTGAAAACCTATTATTGCAAGGATTTCCCCGAAGTGGTCGAGGCCTGCGGCAATATCCCCGTTTTGATTGCCGGCGGAAAAAAGATAGAAGAAAAAGCGGCCTTGGAAATGGCCTGCAGTGCCACCAAAGACGGCGCTTCCGGCGTTGACATGGGCCGTAATATTTTTCAGTCGGACAATCCCTTAGGCATGATCAAGGCCGTGAAAGCTATCGTTCATGAGAACGCCACGCTGGCCGAGGCCCTTGATATTTACAGGACCCCTCATGAAGGTAGCCGTATACTACAATAATCGCGATATCCGGATCAGCGATATCCCCCAACCCAAAATTTCTGAAAACGAAATTCTGGTCAAGGTCAAGGCCAGCGGCATATGCGGCACGGATGTCATGGAATGGTACCGCATCAAGAAAGCCCCCCGCGTTCTCGGCCATGAAATAAGCGGTGATATCGTGGAATCACAATCGTCCAAATACAAAATCGGCCAACGCGTGTTTGTCAGCCATCACGTCCCCTGCAACCAATGCAAACATTGCCGGGAAGGCAATCACACGGCCTGCGAAACTCTGCACACCGGCAATTACGAGCCGGGCGGCTACAGCGAATTCATCCGCGTCCCCAAAATCAATGTGGAATGCGGCACTTATGTTTTGCCGGAGAACATTTCCTATGACGAAGGAACCATGATTGAACCGCTGGCCTGCGCCATCAGGGGCCTCAAGGTTATCCAGGTGAAGGCCGGACAAACTGTGCTGGTTCTGGGAAGCGGCATTTCGGGGCTGCTCAACATCCGGGTCGCGAAATTCCTCGGCGCCAAGGTGATTGCGACCGATATCGATGAATACCGTTTGAAGAAAGCAAGGGAATGCGGCGCGGACGAAGTTTATAACGCTAAGGAAATGCCGCGGCTTGTCGCGGATAAAGTACTTGTTTGCACAGGCGCGATGGCGGCCGTGGAGCAGGCCTTTCAATGCGTGGAACGCAAGGGAACGGTTCTTTTATTCGCCATTCCCAATAAAAACATCGAAATCCCCACCGTGGATATGTGGCGGAATGAAATCACGGTAACGTCATCCTATGGCGCGGCGCCGGTTGATTTGGAAGAATCCATCCGGTTGATTGCCTCGGGCAAAATTCGCGTCAAAGACCTCATCACCCACAAGCTGCCGCTTACTCAAGTTCAGGAAGGATTCAAACTCGTTTCTGAAGCCAAGGACTCGTTGAAAGTAGTTCTCGATCCTACCGCCTGACCAGCTAGTCGATTCCCTTTTCCGCCGCCTGCCTGAATTTTTCATGAATCATGTCGCGAACTTTCCGGAATTCACCCACGACGGCCTCATTTATCTCTTTGTCATGGGGTGGATCGGGAAAGCTCCAATGAAGTTTTTTTGACGCGCCTAAAAACACGGGGCAGGATTCTTTCGCGTTGTCGCAAACCGTGATCACATAATCGAATTTCCGGTTTTTGAATTCATCCGCGTGTTTTGACCGATGGCGCGATATATCAATCCCGATTTCCTTCATCACCCGGATGGCGGTTTCATTGACTTTCGAGGGCCTGGTCCCGGCGCTTTCCACATCAAAGCGTTTCCCGCCGTAATGCCGGAGCACGCCCTCCGCCATTTGAGACCTGCAGGAATTGCCCGTGCACAGGATAAGAATGCTTTGCGGGAAAAATCTTTTTTTCATCCACAGCGCGGCGTTCACCAGACTGATAAGCACGGGCACTTCGACCAAAGGGCCTATCACCGCGGCAAAGGCCTGCCCGGAATCAATCCCGAACACCGCGACGGCCACGGCAATGGCCAGCTCAAAATTATTGCTCGCGGCCGTGAACGAAAGCGTGGCCGAGCGCGGATAATCCGCCCCGGCTTTTTTGCTCAGGAAAAAGGAAATGAAGAACATGGCGGTAAAATAAATAAGAAGCGGGATGGCTATCCGGACGACGTCGAAGGGGATTCTGACCATGACCTCTCCTTTGAGCGAAAACATCACGAAAATGGTAAACAGGAGCGCGGCCAGGGTGACGGGGCTTATTCTGGGGATGAAATTTTTTTCATACCAGCCGCGGGTTTTGATTTTTAGAAGAGCGAAGCGAGTGACCATGCCGGCCAGAAAAGGAATGCCGAGGTAAATAAAGACGCTTTCCGCGATTTGCCCGATCGAAACAGGGACTAAAACGCTTTCGAGTCCGAACCATTTGGGGAGCAGGGTCATGAAAACCCAGGCGTAAAAAGAGAAAAAAACAACCTGAAACAGGGAATTGAAAGCCACCAGGCCGGCGCAGTATTCCGTGTCGCCTCCGGCCAAATCATTCCACACAATAACCATGGCGATGCAGCGGGCCAGTCCAATCAGGATGAGCCCGGTCATGTATTGGGGATGGTCCCGCAAGAACAAAACAGCCAGGCCGAACATCAAAGCGGGCCCGAGTATCCAATTCTGGAAAAGGGAAAGGGCCAGGATTTTTTTGTTTTTAAATACATCCCCCAATTCCTCGTATTTGACCTTGGCCAGGGGAGGGTACATCATCAAAATAAGTCCGACCGCGATGGGGATGTTAGTGGTGCCGGCCTGAAAGCGGCCCCAGAAACCGGCCATGGCCGGGAAAAAATGCCCGGAGGCCACGCCTGCCAGCATGGCGGCGAATATCCAGAAGGTTAGATAACGGTCTAAAAAGGATAATTTTTTGTTCATTTCCTTTTCGTTTTCGGAGATTTTATTTGGCAGCAACCGCCTTCGATTTTGATGGCCTTGAGATTCACCAAAGCGTCAGCCACCTTTTGGCGCGCCGAAGAAAGAATACGGGAAACCGTGGAGCGGTGAACTTTCATCATGCCCGCTATCTTATCCTGCTCGTAGCCTTTGAAATCCGCAAGCCGGAGGGCCTCGAATTCGTCAAGCGTGACACTCACGCCTTCGAGTTTTTTGACCGGCGCCGAGCGCGGCCTGAAACACCTCTCGCCCGGCTCGCAGCGGACCAGCCTTGTTTTTTTGGGACGCATACCCTCTCCGTAGTTATGCACGTATGTGCATAACTATTCTACGGGTTGCAGGCGGGGAGTCAACCGGAAAAACGGTCGGGTCGGGACGGGGTTTTCATCAAGCCCAAATCAACCAGCTGCCGGCTGCCGGAATACTTAACGCTGGCCGGGGCATGAAAGTTGGGCGGGGTATCGCCGAGGGTTTTCAGGTAGGCTTTGTACTCTTTGGCGTTTTGCCAATGTTCTTCCCGCGCGGCTGCTTCTTTGACGCGGGCGGAAAAGTCCTGGAGGTATTTGAAATGCAGAAGCGCGCCGCGCATGTTCGCAACGCGCGCGCCTTCGATGAAATGCATGCCAGGGCTTAAGTGCATGCCGCGGTTAAACTTGAATAAAGGGAATTTAGACAGACAGGGTTTGATGCCGAACACGCGCTGGCGCATGCCTCCGTAAAGAAGTCCCGGCCCGGAGTGATACATTTCCCAGGCAGGCACATAATCTTTCTTTAGCTCCGTGGTGTAA
>Ga0209211_10009273_pt1 | contig 13164 bp, 11 predicted proteins | sample RifGroA2_FD_183992 | JGI IMG/M metagenome (GOLD analysis project Ga0209211, IMG submission 183992) | Groundwater microbial communities from Rifle, Colorado, USA - Groundwater A2 (SPAdes) (version 2) | ecosystem: Environmental > Aquatic > Deep subsurface > Groundwater | place: Rifle, Colorado...
TCCTTTCCTTTAAGGCGCAACTGGCGCGGGTCAGCGGCAAGGGCGTTAATGCCTAACTTCAGGAAATATTTGCTTAACTCAGGAATTTCAACCGTGCCTCCGGCGTAGTCGCGGTTCTCTAAGAATGCCACATTAAGGCTCTTTCTGCCAACGCGCTTGGCATGGAGCTTTATTTCTTCAGCCAAAAGATGCCGGGGATCAGCCTGAAATTTTAGGGAATATGGATATATGGTTTTTTCAAAGCCTATCTTTAGCAGCTTCTTTATAGCCTCAGAAACCGCGGGGATGTAATGTATCCCGCCGATTCCCACGGTATTGGTCTCCAGGAATTTTATATCGGTGATATTCTCCCGCTCATCAAAAGAGATATTGGTATCCCACCTGCCAAAAACAACCTGGTGCTTCTGAAGCCTGTCTTTATTAGTCAGCTGAAACCACTTCCATTCCTCACACCGTAAAGGCATTATCTCCTGAATCTTTTTATTGGTAAGATACAGCGCGAATAATTTATGGTTAGCCGCCTTAAAGGCGTAGATAATCCGGTGAAAAAAGGCCAGCTCTCTTGGCTTTATAAACCAGGGCCGAAGCACCAATTTGATATCACGCGGCCGGCCGTAATCATTAAGATAGCGGATATTCAGGCGCTGTATTTCGTGATTGAGGACTTCCGAAAGGCCCCTTATTTCTTGCGCGTTGAGGGAATTAAAATAGCGGGTTAACTTCCGGACTATCTGCTTTCTCATAGAAAATATTATAATACACAACCTTAGAAAACGCAAAATCTATTGCGGCGCGCGCCGCGGGGTGTTATATTACAGTATATGAAAAAAAACATCCTGCGGGCGATGATACATAAACTTAAATCAAAAGGCGCCCTCTACGCGGACATCCGCTGGGTAAGAAAGCAGCATGAGAACATCTCGGTATTTAACCGGGGCCTGGAAAACCTTTCGCATCATATTGACGAAGGCTACGGCATCCGCGCGCTCTATAACGGCGCCTGGGGCTTTGCCTGCGGGAGCATTTTTAGCGAGAAAGAAATTGAAAAAAATATAAGACTCGCTCTTGAGATTGCCCGGGCCTCAAGCGTTGTCAACAAAGAGAAAGCCATATTCCCCTCACATCCGGCTGCACATGCCAGCTATACTTGCGGCTATGAAATAAACCCTTTTGAAGTCTCAGTTGAAACCAAATTGCATTATCTCTTTTACACCAATGAAATACTCCTGCAATCGCCAAAAATAAAATTCGCCCAGTCTACCCTTGATTTCTATAAAACCGATAAATTCTTCGTGAATACCGAAGGCTCGGAAATTGAGCAATCCTTTATTGAAAGCGGCGGTTTTTTTGAAGTAGCTGCCTCTGAAGGGGCTCATATACAAAAGCGTTCCTTTCCAATTTCACATCACTCGCAGATTCGTCAAGCCGGCTATGAATACATCAAAGAGCTCAATTTTCCTGAGAACGCGCCGCGTATACGGGATGAGGCAATTATACTTTTAGGCGCTCCTGACGCGCCTACGGGTGAAACCACTATTATATTAGACGGTTACCAAACGGCGCTCCAAGTCCATGAATCCTGCGGACACCCGGTAGAACTAGACCGCGTGCTTGGCGCTGAACTTAGTTATGCCGGGGGAAGTTTTTTGACCTTAGAAAAATACGGCAAATTCCGCTATGGCTCTAAACACGTTACTATCAGCGCTGACGCTACCCTATCCGGCGGGGTGGGAAGCTTTGCCTATGATGACGAAGGGATAAAGGCGCAAAGAATAGAGTTAGTCAAACACGGTATATTCTCCGATTATCTTACTTCCCGTGAAACCGCTCTTGCCGTTAAAAAAGAAAGCAACGGCTGTATGCGCGCTGACTCCTGGAACCATATCCCTCTCATCCGGATGACCAATATAAACTTAGAGCCGGGCAAGCCCAGCCTTCCTGAACTCATCGCCGATACTAAGGAAGGATTATACCTATGCACCAACAAAAGCTGGAGTATTGATGACTTGCGTCTAAACTTTCAATTCGGCACCGAAATCGCCTGGCAAATCAAAAATGGGAAATTAGGCCGCGCCTATAAAAATCCGGTCTATGCTTCTACTACCCCTTATTTCTGGAATAACTGTAGCGCTGTGGCGAATAAGGACTCCGCGTATCTCTGGGGAATCCCCACCTGCGGCAAGGGCGAACCCGGCCAGGCAATGCATGTCGGGCATCTCACCGGCCCCGCGAGGTTTGAGAAAATTACCGTGGGGATAAAACGATGATTACTTCAGGACATCTTAAGGAACGATTAGCGCCTTTTACAAAAACTAAAGAAGCGGATAAGGTTGGAGTGGTATACTTTCGCACCGGCCTGCAGGTAAGCCGCTTTGCCAATTCCGCAATCCATCAGCACCTAAGTGACGAAAATCAAATCGTCTATTTCCGCGTGCTTTTGGACAACCGCATGGGGCTGGCCTCAACTAATTCCCTGGATGAACAAAACCTTACCGAGACCTTCAAAAAGGCCCTGCGCATGGCAAGGCTAAAATTAGACATCCGGGAAAATAAAACCATTGTTTCGTTTAAACCGCTTAAGACATCAACCGGCGTCAATTTTAAAAAAACTACTCATACTTCAGCGCTCAGCCGCGCGGAAATACTGCGAAAACTATTTACCGATGCCGAAGATATGAAAGTAACATTCTCAGGGAATTTTTATAACGGCCTCACCCAGTTGGCGGTTATCTCTCCGGAAGGAAAAATGAATTATCAGGATTATTCCTTCACCGGGATAAAACTCATTGCCGCGCGGGGAGAATCAAGCGCATACGCCAGCCGCGTGGATTATGATATTGAAAAATTAAAACCTCAGGAAATTGCCGGGGCAGCGATTGAAAAATGCCTCTTAGGGCTTAAAAAGACGAGCCTTGAGCCGGGCTGTTACGACGTAATTTTAGAGCCCGCGGCGGTAGCGGAACTTATCACCTGGCTTAACTATATCGGCTTTGGGGCTAAATCCGTAGCCGGAGAAACCAGTTTTCTCTATAATAAGGCGGGAAAACGCGTCAGCGGAAAGCGCGTAAGTATTTATGATTACGGCAGGGACAAATTCACCTTTATCCTGCCTTTTGATTTCGAAGGCGTAAGCCGCGAGAAAACATACCTGATTAAAAAGGGCATTGCCGGACAACCCTTACGCGACAGCTATTACGCGAAACTTCTCAAAACTAAATCCAGCGGCCATGCCAATTTCCCTGACGATGTTGACGGCCCTTTAGGGCACAATCTGGTAATGGAAGGAGGGACAGCGCCTGAAAGCCAAATAATACAATCAACCAAAAAGGCAATTTTGATTACCCGTTTTCACTACATTAATGGTTTTCTGGATACCCCGCGGGCGCTGATGACCGGAATGACCCGCGACGGGACGTTCTTGATTGAGGAAGGGAGAATAAAATGCGCCCTGAAAGATATGCGTTTTACCGAATCTATCCTTGAGGCATTCTCACGGATTACCCGCGTCTCTAAGGAAAGAAAACTCATTGCCGACCACTTAGAAACTTTAGGCTCGATCTACGCCCCAAGCCTTTATATCAAAGATTTCACCTTCACTTCTTAACCCACCTAATTTTATTTCGCCAAAAATGGATTGTTTATCAACAAAATTCCGCGCTTATACTTTTATCAGATTATATTCTAAATTCCCCAGCCCTTTGGATGAACCGTAGTTGAACATGTCTTCGTATACGCCGGCGTCTTTGAAATGCCGGTGATGATCCTGGTTTATCAGGTCTACTACTGCCTTATCTAAGCTTAAGATATCGGTAGAAGCCAGGATTCCGATATCTTCAGAAATCATTTTCTCGTCTTTAGTAGATATGCAGTCGCATTCTTTGGTGATATCCAGGGCCAGGGTAATAAAGATTTTATTTTTGAATTTGGAGAGGATGGTTTTGGCGGTATCAATCATCCGGCGGCAGAATACGCGGGGGTCTTCCTTCCAGTTGATGGATACGGCATCAAAATTACAGGCGCAGATGCACTCGGCACAGCCTACGCAGAGCTCCTGATTTATGAAGGCCTTATCGTTCTTCCAAATAATGGCTCCTGCCGGGCAGACGGCGATGCAACAGCCGCAGGCAGAGCATTTTTTCTCAATAATACCGGGTTTAAGCGAAGAATGTTGGAGCTGTTTGGTGGGCCGGCAAGACATTCCCATGGCCACATTCTTGATCGCTCCGCCGTAGACGGAAACAATGTGCCCGGTAGCATGGGTTAAGACCACCAGGCTGTCTAACATTCCCACGAAGGAAGGAACTTTAATTTTGGGGATGAATGGTGAGCCGGTTTCATATTCCCGGCCGTCCTGGCCCAGTAGACCGTCGGCAATTATAAATGGCGCGCCCACCTTAACATAACCAAATCCTTTGTCTTGAGCCAAGGTGAGATGATCAAAGGCATTCTGGCGCCTTCCGCTATATATAACCGAGGTGTCAAAAAGAAAAGGCTTAGCCCCGCGTTTTTTTATTCCCGTGCTAACCACCTTAACTAATTGCGGGCTGATATTATAGACGCAAGTCGAATCCCCGATAGTAAGCTTAACCGGAACCAGCTCATCTTTTTTATAGGCCAAAAACGGGCCAAGCCGGTCATAGAGTTTCTCTAAAGCCGAAACTCTTTCCTGGATATCCTTAGAATTAAACGGGATAAAATAGACTTCACTTTTCATTTAAGAATCCCCTCGTAGGTGCGATAAATCGCACCGCTACTTTTGCTTATAACCTAATCATAAATATACAGCTTGGCAGCACAGGTGACCCCGTTAATCACGCTGTTGGCGGATCCGCCAGTCACGCCTGCGGCGGACTCCGCCAGAGGCAGGAAAGTGGGAGATGCCTGGGGATTAATTTTGTTTTCTTCTCTGACGTATGGCTTCGTAAGCGAATATCGCGGCGGCGGTAGCGGCATTAAAGGATAAACCGCCGGTGTGCATAGGGATGGAGAGCCCAAAATCCAATTCTTTAGCCAAAGACTGCCGGATGCCTTTGGCCTCGGAGCCGATTATCAGGCCTAAGGGAAAGTTTAATCTGACTGAGGCGATGTCCTGGCCTCCGGTGGTCATTGCCCCGCCAATCCAAAAACCGCGCTCCTTGGCCAGAATAACTGCCGGCAGTAAACCGTTGACCTTGGCCACCGGAACATAATTTTCCGTGCCGGAGGCTACTCTTAAAGCCGCGTCAGTTACCTCCACTGAATCATGCTTAGGAAGCACTACCGCGAATCCTCCGAAACAGCCGCAGGTTCGCAGTATCGCCCCTAAATTTTGCGGGTCATTTAAGTTATCTAAGAATAAGATGATTGGGGGTTTTTCTTTTGCCGGTTCCTGGCTTTGGCTATGGGAAGCCAAACCATTGCCCTCTGGCTGAAGAATATCCTCCAGGTTGGCATATTGAAATTCCTCCACTTCGGCAATCACGCCCTGGGAACGGATATTCCGGGAAAACTTATCAAATCTGGCCTGAGGGAAACAATTGAAAGGGATGCCCTTAGACTTACAGAGACGCCTGATAGCGCTTAAATCTTTGCCCTCCTCCAGGAGTATCCTTTTTATGCTTTTAGGATTTATCTTTAAACGCTCAAAAATCGAATTTCTGCCGTATAAATTCATAAATAATAATAAAGCTCTCTACGCAATCACATCTCCAACGATTGATTCCACGATTACCCCTGACTTCTTTAAAAACTCCACGCCCTTATCCAAATCCTGCTCTTGGCCGTCTAACTCCAGAACCAGCTCCCCCACGCTCTCGGTAACCTTGGCCCGGCGAATATTGGGCATAATGTTGTATTTGGTAGCCATGGTAAAAGTCAAAGGCTCTTTAATCAAGTCCTTGGGGAAGGTAAGTTTTATTATTCTTTTTGCCATCATTATCTCCTTATTAACGCAAAGGCGCGAAAGACGATAGAATCATCTTTACACCGCGAAAGCGCGAAAGAGAATTTCTATTACCTTTCGCGTCTTTGCGGAATTTTCGCGTTTTTTGCGGTGTGAATATTTTTACATCTCCTATTTGATGGAACAATCATTTTTAGACTTCAGGGAGCAGAATTCCTGATAGTCAATTAATTTAGTAATCGTGGGATGGTCGGAACAGACCGGGCAATCCTTATCCTTCGGCACCTTCACTGTCCGGAAAGTAGAATCCAGGGCGTTAAAAATCAGCATCCTTCCGGCTAGAAGCTGTCCTGCCCCCAGGATAAACTTCAATACCTCATTAGCCTGTAAAACCCCTAATACCCCGGCCACTGCCCCTAAAATACCACCTTCCTGACAGCTGGGCACCGCCCCCGGAGGCGGAGGCTCGGGGAATAAACAGCGATAACACGGCCCAACTCCCGGGACAATGGTCATAATCTGGCCGTCGTAACGAAAGATTCCGGCGTGCACCAGCGGTTTTTTGGCAATCACACAAGCGTCATTTACCAAATAGCGAGTAGGGAAATTATCCGAACCGTCCACCACAATATCATACTCCTTAATAATATCCAGGATATTACTGGAATCTAAGCGCAGGTGGTGGGTAACCACATTCACATCCGGGTTTAGGGCCTTGAGGCGGGCTTTACCGGAAGCCACCTTTGGCGTGCCTACGCTTTCGGTAGTATGCAAAATCTGTCTCTGTAAGTTGTTTAATTCCACATTATCCGAATCCACAATGCCAATGGTCCCCACCCCGGCGGCCGCCAGGTAAAAATCGCAAGGAGCCCCCAGTCCCCCAGTGCCTATAACCAAGACCTTAGCTTTTAAAATCTTCTCCTGGCCCTTGCCGCCGACATTAGGCAGGATTATCTGACGGGAATACCGGTCAATCTGCTCATTAGTAAAGGCCATTATTTACTTTCCTCCGGCAATCGCGGGAATAATAGAGACCTCATCCCCCTCGGACAACGCGGTCTCATCCTGTTTTAAAAAACGGATATCCTCGTCATTGACATAGAAATTAATAAATCTGCGGATTTTGCCGCTTTCATCCAGCAGACGGTCCTTCATCCCCGAGAATTGTTTATCTAAATCCGCGATCAGTTCCTTAATGTTTCCTGCCTCAGCCACAACCTCCTGCTTATTCTGAGTAACCTTCTGCAGGGGAGCCGGAATCCTCACCTTAACTTTTGCCATCATTTCTTTCCTCCTCTTTAACCGCTAAAACGCAAAATAAAAATTAAAGAATAATCCTTACACCGCAAAAACGCAAAAAATAGATAAGAAAACTTGCCGGTCAACAGACAGATTTTGCGCCTTTGCGGTATCCGTTATTTTTAACATATTTCGCGCTTTCGCGTTTAAATATAATACTCAATCACCTTATTCTCGGAAATCTTCTGGTGCGAGCCGTTTTTGATATGCTCTTCGAAGCTGGCTAAGTTTGGTTTGATTTTCACCAACTTAGGCAAGAATTTAGTAACTACTTCCAGGGTCTTAAGGCCGTTTCCGGTAATGCAGATTACTATTGACTCGTCCTTAGGAATAATCCCCTGTTCAATCAACTTCTTGGCTGAGGCCAAGGTAACCCCTCCGGCAGTCTCGGTAAAAATACCCTCGGTCTTCGCCAGGAGCTTTATGGCCTCAACTATTTCTTCATCAGTGGCCTCTTCGGCAAAACCGCCGGATTTCCTTACCGTATCCAGGGCGTAATAGCCGTCAGCGGGATTTCCGATGGCCAGGCTTTTAGCAATGGTCTTGGGTTTGACCGGCCGGATTACATCGGACTTTTCCTTAATCGCGGTAACTATCGGAGCGCAGCCCTGCCCCTGGGCGCAGTAGACTTTGGTATCCACCTTATCCAGAAATCCCAATTCTTTCAATTCCTTAAAGCTCTTCCAAAGCTTGGTAATCAGCGAACCGCCGGCCGAAGGCACCACAATATGTTTAGGCAACCCCCATTCAAGCTGTTCGGCGATTTCATATCCCATAGACTTGGAGCCCTCAGCGTAAAAGGGACGGATATTGATGTTCACAAAGGCCCAGCGATACCTGGAGGCAATCTCCGAACAAAGACGGTTGACCTCATCATAGTTTCCTTCAATACCGATCAGGTTGGGATTATAAATCTGTGAGGCTACCACCTTACCCATCTCCAGGTCAGCCGGAATAAAGATATAGGCCTTCAGCCCGCACGACGCGGCCTGGGCCGATACGGAATTAGCCAGATTTCCGGTTGAGGCGCAGGCCACGGTATCAAAACCGAATTCCTTAGCCTTAGAAATAGCCACCGATACCACCCGGTCTTTAAAAGATAGAGTAGGATGATTTACAGAGTCGTCTTTAAGGTAAAGCTCTTTCACCCCTAAGGCCCGGGCTAAATTATTCGCCTTAATCAAAGGAGTATATCCGGAATCCAATCCGACTGCCGGCTCTTTATCAATAGGCAGGAGTTCTTTATAGCGCCACATATTTTTGGGACGACCCAAGAGAGTTTCTTTGGTTAAATTTTTCTTGATAGCCTTATAATCATAATTTACCTCCAAAGAACCAAAGCAATACTCGCAGACAAACAAAACATCTTTAGGATATTCCCGTCCGCACTCCCGGCATTTCAGTCCTAATACGTAACTCATCGCGTCACTCCTTCATCAACAAGAAACCAGTAGCGGTTGCGCCTGCCTGTCGGCAGACAGGTAAGGCAACAAGATTATAAGTTCAGCTGACGCTGACCACTACACGCTAACCCTGGCTATAGATCAACCAACTTCTTCACCCGCACCTTATAATAATTCTCGGTCCGCTTAATCCCTAAAATCTCCTGGCCGTCATTTTTAAGGCTGACCGGGACATTCTGGATCGGCTCGCCCTCATCTAAACATATCTCAACTATATCGCCGATTTTAATATTCTCTAAGTATAATTTTGCCTGGACATAGTTCATCGGGCAGCGTATCCCTTTTAAATCCAAAACCTGGGCTTTAACTTCCGCTGGTTCAATTTCAACTTTTGCCTCCTGTTGAGAGACAGGGGCGGAGTATTTAGGAAAATTAAACTGGGGATCCATATTTTTATATACTGCTTGTATATGCTCTAAGAATTTCTTGGTATATAAGAATTTTTCTTCCTTCTCTTTAGGGCTTAGGCTATCGGATAAAGAGACATATACTTCTTTAAGCTGGGAGAATTTACCATCAGCCAATCCGGCCTGGATAAATTTCTCCCCAAAATCAGTCAAGGCGCTTAATTCATCCCGGGGATCAGCCCCCCGCACCACCAAAAGCGCCCGGGCGCTGAAGAATAAAGTCTTCTTTATTTCCTGGACCGAATAATTATCTTTACGGGCGGCTTCCAGATGAATTTTGGCATCGCTTAAATCCGTATCAATCATATCCATAACCCCTGAGCCGCATTCACCCGGCCCCATGCCCTCTAAGGAAAACTCTTCACTTCTGCCCCAATCAATATAATAATCCTTATTCTCTGAATAAGGCGGAACATAGCTGTAGCGCTGGACAACCTCTTTGGCTAAAACTTCCGCCTGCTCATCAAAATAATCATAGATGTCCGTATTTTCATCTATCTGGCTATTGATCTTATCTAAGAAATCCTTAAAAAACAATAGTAGGTTCTTAGCCGGTATCATCAGCTTGGTATCTTTAGCCAAGCGGGTCTGGGTAATGCCTTTTCTGCCTCCTAAGAGCAGTTTATAAAAGGGAACCGGATGCCCGCCTACCCGGCGCACCATTCCGTGTAAAGAAATAAGCCCCAGGGGATGCTGGCCGCAGGCATTGGGACAGCCGTTTATCTTGATATTTATCTTTTTGAGCACTGCCTTCGCGATAAAATTATCTTTGATCAACTTCTCCAGCTCCTCGGTCAAAGCCGGTGAATTGCATAACCCAAGATTACAGGTAAGCGCGCCCTTACAGCAAACCACATCCTGGAGGCTGTCCGGATAAAGAAAATCCTTTAAAATATCTTTCAGCCTTAAAAACAGCTTATGGGTATCGGCTTTTCGGATATTACAAAGGCAAAGATTTTGATTCTGGGAAGCCCGGTATTCCAGGCCGGGAAAATCATTTTCCAACGCGGCGATTTTCTCTAATCTATCCGCGGGAAGGTCACCCCGGGGAATTCTTAATTCCACAATCACCAAGCCGCTTTGTTTCTGTTCAATAAGGTTATATTTTATAAATTCCTTAAACTCTTTATCCTCTACCTTAGGAATATCTCCGGGACTCACCTGAAAAGATACCGGTTCAATATTCCTTAAGTTAATGTATTCCGCCTCTTTTAATACTCTTAACTCCTCCTGATACCACTTCTTAAAAACATCCATACCGTTATCTTTAATCAAAAACCTTAAGCGGTTATGGTGCTTATTCCGGCGATCTCCGTGCTTGGAATACACATTTTTAACGGCGCTCACGCAGTAGCCTAACTCACCTTCGGGAATAAAATCCTCCAGGAGATGCCCGGTAAGCGACTCCGCTCCCATTCCTCCGCCGACAAAGACCTGAAAATATTTTTGCCCGTCTTTTATTTTAGCTAAGAGTCCGACATCATTAACCAATATCGCCGCGCAGTCCTTAGCGCATCCGGAGAAGGCAACCTTAAATTTGCGCGGCAGGTTAAAGGAACTGTCCTGGGCCAAGAGGTATTCGGTGAGTGAAATGGCGTATCCGGCGGTATCAAAAACCTCATCCGGGCATATCCCGGAGAAAACACAAGCGGTAACATTCCTTACGGTATTGCTTCCTCCGCCCCGAGGGGAAAGCTCAAAATCCTTCAGATACTCAATAACCTTAATCGTATCTTCAATCTTTACTTCATGGATTTGGATATCTTGCCTGGTGGTGATATGAGTAACCCCGTTCCCGTAGGCGCGGGCGCAATGCGCGATGGCCTTAAGCTGTTGGGCGCTGACTTGTCCGGCGGGAATCCGAATGCGGCTCATAAAGACCTTGCCCCCGCGGTGGCTGTAAAGCCCCCAGGGCACCCGCACGCCGGTAAAGCGCGCCGGGCTGATTTTTCCGCTAAGCAGGTCTTCCAAAGAATTCCGGTAATTTTTTATGCTCTCTTTTACTTCATTAGGCAGTTTAAACATTTTATTCTCACTCAAAGTATTGCTGCATACTCCCGTATCTTTCCCCGGTATCCGGAAATATAGTAACTACGGTTTTATTTTTTCCTAAGTCTTGGGCTATTTTTAAGGCGGCCCAGGCCGCGGCCCCGCTGGATAATCCCACGAACAATCCTTCTTCTTTGGCTAATCTCCTGGCCGTCTTAAAAGCATCGTTATCCGAAACCTTGATAATCCGGTCAATAACTTCGCGGTTTAATATCTCCGGAACAAATCCCGCGCCTATCCCCTGGATTTTATGCGCACCCGGCTTTTCTCCGGAAAGGACCGCCGAGGCTTCCGGTTCAACCGCGATAATTTTTATCTTGGGATTTCTTTCTTTTAAGACCTCCCCCACACCGGTAATGGTCCCGCCGGTGCCTACCCCGGCCACAAAGGCGTCTATTTTATTTCCCAGAACATTCAAGATTTCCCTGGCGGTGGTTTCGCGGTGTATTTTGGGATTAGCCTTATTCTTAAATTGCTGCGGCATAAAGCTATTCGGGGTATTCTTCAAAAGCTCCTCGGCCTTTTTGATTGCCCCGCTCATTCCCTCTATCCCCGGGGTAAGCACTACTTCCGCGCCCAAAGATTTCAGGATATATATCCTCTCTATGGACATAGTTTCTGGCATAGTCAGAATCACCCGGTAACCCCGGACCGCTCCCACCATGGCCAGGCCGATGCCGGTATTGCCGGAGGTCGGCTCAACAATGGTTGAGCCGGATTTAAGCAAACCCTCTTTTTCGGCCTCCTGAATCATAGACAGACAAATCCTGTCCTTCACTGAACCTCCGGGATTAAACTGCTCTAACTTGGCATAGATGACCGCCGAATCCTTATCCGGCAGGCGGTTAAGCCGGATTACCGGAGTATTGCACACAAGCTCTAAGACATTATTGGCAACTTTATCTGAAAATGGCATATCACCTCTCCTTCGACTCTACAACGGTGAGCGAAACTGCCGAAGGCAGCTGAGTCGAACCGCCGCCTCCCATAAAATAAACAAATTCTATTTTATCATTATTCCCGATACTTGTCTGCTCAAATTCCTGACGGCTGAGGATTTTCTCGTTTAACTCCACCGTCACCACTTCCGGGCGGATATTTTTCTTCTTTAATAATTCCGAAACCGTCAATTCTTTTTCCTGTTCTTCTTTTTTTCCGTTAAGGACTATGGTAATCATGCCAACCTCCCTGGTATAATCAGACATCCCCGCTTCTTTCTCATTAATAGGATGTCTTTTAGGTATTTATTTTAGATGGTTTAATGCTTTTAAAGTTATTTCAAAATCATTATCCGTATGCGCCGCCGAGATAAAACACACCTCATCGCCTGCCGGTGAAAGATAAACCCCCCGGGCTAATAAATTATGGAAAAATCCGTTGAACTGCTTTTTATCTTTAAAGCTGAAATTAAACATTGTCCCAAAACGGTTTAAAACTGCGTTTGCTTTCTTATTTTCGATTATCCTGTCTATTCTTTCATAAAAAGACCCGGCTTTTTCATTAAGCCTTTTATAAAAATCTGGTCTTTTTAGAATCTCTAAGGTCTTAAGCCCGGCATTGACCGCCACCGGGTTCCCGGATAAGGTGCCGGCCTGATACACGCTTCCTAAGGGAGCGAGGTGGCGCATAATTTCTTTTTTTCCCCCCAAGCAGGCCAAAGGAAAACCTCCGCCGATAATCTTTCCCAAACAAGTCAAATCCGGGGTAATCCCAAAAATATTCTGGACTCCTCCAAAGCAAAAACGAAAGCCGGTAATTACCTCATCAAAAATAAGCAAGGCTTTATGCTTTAAGGTCAGCTTACGCAAACCCTCTAAGAAACTTTTTAAAGGCAGGATTAAACCGGTATTGGCCGCGATTGGCTCCACAATCACACAGGCAATATCCCTATCTTTTGCTAAGGTTTCTTCTACTTGCGCTAAATTATTGTAATCAAGATTATAGACATCCTGGCTTATATTTTTTGGGATACCGGCGCTTTTTCCCGATAAAAAATAATCACTGTGGCCGTGATAACATTCCTTAAATTTAATGATTTTATTCTTCCTAGTATAACCCCGGGCAA
>Ga0209211_10009276_pt1 | contig 13162 bp, 18 predicted proteins | sample RifGroA2_FD_183992 | JGI IMG/M metagenome (GOLD analysis project Ga0209211, IMG submission 183992) | Groundwater microbial communities from Rifle, Colorado, USA - Groundwater A2 (SPAdes) (version 2) | ecosystem: Environmental > Aquatic > Deep subsurface > Groundwater | place: Rifle, Colorado...
GGAGATCAAGGAATACTTACGATGAGTCTGTCACTACGCTTTTGGCGCCAGCGCCCCCCCTACTCTCGTCAGTTCGCGTACTTACACGTCGTGCCCCTGCCCAATAAGGGAAACATGGGCTAGGGCGTGATGCCGGACCTGGACCGCTTCCGCAGGGCGCAGGAGGATCCCCACGCCGGGTTCGCCGCCGCGCTCGCCGAACTGCGCGCGGGCCGCAAGACGAGCCACTGGATCTGGTACGTCTTTCCCCAGCTCGCGGGGCTCGGGAGGTCGCCGACCGCCACGCACTTCGGCCTCGCCGACGCCGGCGAGGCCGCCGCGTACCTGCGCGATCCGGTGCTGGGGCCGCGCCTGGTCGAGGCGGTCGCGGCGGTGCACGCGCACCTGACCGGCCACCGCCCCGCGCGGCTCCAGACGCTGATGGGGTCACACGTCGACGCCCTCAAGCTCGTCTCGTGCCTGACCCTCTTCCGGCACGTCGCCCGCGCGCTCGACGCCACCGCGCCGCGCCCGGCGTGGACGGCGCTGGCCGCGCACGCGGACGCAATCCTCGCGGCCGCGGCGGCGCAAGGGTACCCGCCATGCCGCTTCACCGAGGCGAGGTCTTCCGGTAGCCGCGAGCCGCCGCCGAGCGGTCGATGTCCTTGACCTGATCGACATTCATCTGCGTGAGCCGCACCGCCCCCTGCGCCACGGCAGCGGCGATCGTCGGGAAGCTCGTATACGATTCTTCGACCACCTCGCCCGCGTAGTCGCAGATCCGCCAGCGCCATTCGGGACGGGTCGGGGTGGAGAATGCCGTGACCTGCATGCCCGCTCGCCTTTCTCTTTACGGTCTCCAGGGGGTCACACGGCCTCGACGCGCGCGATCCGGACGCGGCCTACCTGGGCGAGCATGCCCAGGACGGAGACCGCCGCCGCTTCCGACATGCCGAGCCGGCGGCCGATCTCCTCAGGGCTCACTCCGCCGGGCTCGCCGAGACAGGCGAGGACGGCGTCGTCAAGCTCGCTCCACCACTTCTCCACCTAGTAGCGAGCGCCGCGCCCGCCGCCGCTCCGGTAGCCGCCGCCGCCGCCGCCCGGGCCGCCGGACTTGGCGAGCTCCACCTTTAGCGTCCGGCCATCCATCTCCTGGCCGTTGAACTTCTTGACCGCCGCGTCAGCCTCTTCGGCAGTCGCCATCTCGACGAAGCCGAACCCGCGCGAGCGGCCGGTGTCCTGCTCCATCACGACCGTCGCCGACTCGACTCCGCCCGCCTGCTCGAACACCTCGCGAAGACGCTCGCTCGACGCGGAAAAGGGCAGGCCTCCGATGAACAGTTTGTGCGCCATCGCGCACCTCCTCAAGACATCTCCCGCAGTGGAGAAACACGCTCTGGAACAGCGGAAGCGGGCGCCAGAGACGAGGTCTGATGAGGAGGGGGGTCCACGGCGAACCGGCGACCGAACCAGACCCATGGAGTATGACACAGGCGCGCTCGCGCCGTCGCCTTGCTTTCAACAGGCGATCCTCGCGGTGAAGTGACTCAGCGGCCGACGATCGCAGCGACGGTCTTGCGCAGCAGCTCGACCGCGCCGAGGATCGTCGCGATCACCACCACAACCGCCCCGGCGACGCTCACGGCCAGGATATCGTTCACTTGCACTCCTCGAAGCCGTCCCTCGCGAGCGCCGTCACGATGTCCTCCGACGCCGCCACCCACCCGCGCTTCTCGGCGGCCCAGGTCATCCGGCCCTGCGCGCGACGCGCGTCGAGACCCGTCAGGCGAGGTGGCTCCGGAAGGAAGCCACTTCGGCCATGCCTCACTTCCCTTCGCCGATGGACACGGTGAAGTTTATGGTCTGCTCCTGATAGGGCGACGGGATGTACGCGAGCTCCAGGCGGATCTCCTTCAACCTCTTCGCCTTCAGGGCCTCGGCGGGAAAGTCCACGTCCATGGATTGGGTCGCATCCTGCCCGGGGTCGAGCCGCTCGTTGTTGTACGTGGTGAACTTGACGATCGGCTCGGTCCGCGTCTCCTCGAGCTTGATGGGCCGCCCCTGGACATCGATGTACATGATCTTGCCCGCGACGAGCCGGACGGACTGATTGGCGGACGTGTTCTTCAGCTTCAGGGTCCCGGTGAGCTTCGCCGGCGACACGACCCGGTCGGAGCCCTGCTCGACGCGCTCCGTGACTTTCATGTCCGTGAGGTCACCCGTGAGGAGGCCAGCCTTCACCATCATCGACGCGGGCGTCACCGCGTAGGTCCTGTCCTCGACCATCGCCGCCGAGGTGGCCGGGCCCTGCGCACACCCGGCGGTCATCACGGCCACGGCCGCTGCGAGCACTGTCACTCCCATCCCTGTCGACATTGTCGTCTCCCTGCTCGGGCGCTGATCGTCAGCGTCTGGTTGTCGTTCGTTGGCCGCTTGGTCCTCGCGACGCGGGAGGTCCCCCTGCGCGGCGCCGCGCGCCCCGCTTCTGGCGAACGGCCTTGGCCTGGCCCTCGATGTTCGCGAGGAGGCTCGCGTGGCCGTCTCGCTTCAGCCCCTCCTCGATGAGGGCGCGGAGCACGATCTGGAGGCTCACCGGAAGCTTGAGCGCGGTCGTCGTCTTCCCCGCCAGGATCCGTGCCCGATCCAAGACGTTCTGAGACAGAATGAGAAGGACCTTCGCCTTGTTCTCGAGCATCACGCCTCCCATGCGAGGTCGTCGCGGCTCACAACCTCCTTCTCGATCAGCCGCGCGGCCGTTCGACCGCCGTGTCGATCCATGCTCTCGCGACGTCGACCGCACAGCGATCCGCTTCGTCGCGCGTCGGGAACCTCGTCGTCTTGGTGGAGTACAGCGGCGTCTGGCGCGCCCAGCCGTCGTCGGTCTTCAGCGAGACGACCGCCCGCGGAGACCAGGCACTGCTGTTGACGTGGTACGACTCCGGTTCGATCCGGCAGCCCTTGTACAGGATCTCCCCGGCGGCCGGATCCAACGGCAGCACGGGGCGCGCCGGCGCGCCGTTCGTCACGCTCGGCCTCGTCACCCGCCGCCACACGCTCAACGCCGGCCTTCGCCGCTCGGCCCTGCAGCGGCTTCCGATGATGTGGCGAAGGCGAGACCGCCGAGGAAGAGCTTGACGGGCATGATGAAGGACTCCTCTGGAAAGCGGGGGAAGCAAGCCACGTGTCACCGGGTCCAGACGCCTGGTGCGTCAACCATGAAGACCGGATGACGGCAAGGTCACTCTACCACGAACGCCACGCATCGAGTGTATATTTTATATAACTTCTATCGTGCCCCGATCTCCTCGACCAGTGCGCGGCGTCGCTTCCGCGAGCACTTCGAGGTGAGCTCCTGCTTCAGGTCGCGCTTGATCGTTACCTGCGGGGTAGCCTCGGTGGCGGTCGTCGTAGACGCGAAGGACGATAACGTGGTGTCCTGCTCCAGGCGTTACGGCTCTATCACCTTCCAGGATCAGCCGAACAAGCTCTTCCTTCCGATGGCCGTCGTCGAACAACTATGCGGCTAGACGAACGCGATCGCCTCGATCTCCACGCGCGCGTCGGCCACGAGGCGCGCGCACTCGAGGGTGGTGCGCGCGGGCGGGGCCTCGGGGAAGTACTCGTTGAAGACCGCGTTCATCTCGAGCAGCTCGCCGAGGTCGGCCATGTAGATCGTCACCTTGACGACCCGGTCGAGCGACGAGCCGCCGGCCTCGAGCACGGCCTTGAGGTTCTCGATGACCTGGCGGGTCTGCGCCCGGATGCCGCCCTCGGCGAGGGTGCCCGTGCGCGGATCCAGGCCGAGCTCGCCGGAGGCGAAGACCCAGTCGCCCGCCCGGATGCCCTGGGAGAGCGGCACGCGCGCCGGCGGGACCCTGTCGGTGTGGATCACGCGCTTCGGCATGCGTCCTCCGGGGCGCGCTACCCGCGCGCCGCGGCCAGGGATCGCAAGACACGCTCGCGCGTGGCCGGCAGCCGCGTCAGGCGCACGCCGGTGGCGTCGGCGATGGCGTTGACGATGGCCGGCGCGGTCGGGATCAGGGCGCACTCCCCCAGGCCCTTGGCGCCGAACGGCCCCTTCGGGTCCGCGCGCTCGACGAAGATCGCCTCGACCTCGGGGACGTCGTGCGTGGTCGGGATGCGGTACTGCGCGAAGCCCCGCGTGACGCCGGGGACGAACTCCTCGGTCAGCGCGAACCCGATGCCCATGACCACGGCGCCCTCCACCTGGCCGCGCGCGCCCACCGGGTTCAGGACGCGGCCGACGTCGTGCGCCGCCACGACGCGCCGCACGCGCACCGCGCCGGTGCGCACGTTCACGTCCACCTCGGCCACCTGGCTCGCCGCGGCATAGGTGGCGTACGGGCGGCCGAGGCCGGTCGCGGGATCGAGCGGGCAGGTCTCGGGGTCCCAGGTGCCGCCCTCGCGGAGCCGGGCGCCCCGGGCCTCGACGCGGCGCGCGAGCTCGCCGAGGGCGATGCGCCGCCCCGGCGCCTCGCGCGCGACCACGTGGCCGTCGCGGATCTCGAGGATGTCGCTCGGCGCCTCGAGCTCCTGCGCCGCCGCCTCGATGATCGCGCGCCGCAGGGCGCCCGAGGCCAGGCGCACGGCGTTGCCGACGTAGAAGGTCACGCGGCTGCCCGTGCACGAGCCCGTGTCGCGCGTGAGCGCCGTGTCGCCCCGCACCAGGTCCACCTGCGGCAGCGGCACGTCGAGCGCCTGGGCCGCCACCCGGCGCAGGACGTAGTCCGACCCCTGGCCGGCGTCGGGGGCGCCGGCCAGCACGCGCACACGGCCCGTGGGGAGCAGCTCCATGTCCGCGTGGCTCGGCTTCTCACCGGTGGTCGTCCCAATGCCGAACCACATGGAGGCCACACCCACCCCGCGCCGCAGGTCGCCGCTCGCGCCCGCGGCGCGCGCGCGACGCACCGCCTCGTCGTAGTGGGGGCGCAGGGCCTCCAGCGTCTCGACGACCGCCGTCCCCTCGCCGACGGGGAACCCGGTGGCCAGCACGGCGCCGGGGCGCAGCGCGTTGCGCACGCGCAGGTCGATCGGGTGGATGCCGAGGCGCTTGCCCGCCTCGTCCAGCAGCGACTCGAGCGCGAAGGTGGACTGCGGCGCGCCGAAGCCGCGCATGGCCCCGGCCAGCGTGTTGTTGGTGTAGACGGCCTCGCCCCCGAGCCACACGTCCGGGATCGAGTAGGGACCGCTGCCCGAGATCGCCGCCCGCGTGATGATGAAGTTGCCGGCCGACGCGTAGGCTCCGCCGTCCGCCAGCATGTGGAGGCGCAGTCCGGTGATGCGCCCGTCGCGGTCCGCCCCGAGGCGGCCCTGGATCTCGAAGGCGTGGCGCTTCGTCGTGCTCGTGAAGGACTCCTCGCGCGTGTAGACGCAGCGGACGGGCCGCCGCAGGCGCCACGCGGCGAGGCCCAGGATGCACTGCATCGCCACGTCGGTCCGGCCGCCGAAGTGGCCCCCGAGGGCGACGGACACGATGCGCACCCGCTCCTCGGGCAGCCCGAGGGCGCGCGAGACCTCCAGGCGATGCAGGTGCGGGTGGCTCGAGCCCGTCTCGAGCACGACGCGCCCGTCGGCGTCCACCCAGGCGAGCGCCGCCTCCGGCTCCAGGTAGGCGTGCTCGTTGAAGGGCGTGCTGAAGGCGCCGTCCACCGTGACGGCCGCCCGCGCCAGGCCGGCCTCGGCGTCGCCGCGCCGGATCGCCTGGCGCGCGAGCACGTTGCCCCCGTCGTGCAGGCGGGGCGCCCCCGGCGCCAGCGCCTCGCGCGGCGAGTGGACGGCCGGCAGCACCTCGTAGCGCACGCGCACCCGCGCCGCCGCCTCGGCCGCCACGGCCTCGGAGACCGCCACCACGGCGGCCACGGGATCGCCGAGCATCCGCACGCGGTCGCCGGCCAGCACCGCCTCGTCCTGGATGATGCGGCCGTGGTGGTTGAAGGGGACGTCCTTCGCCGTGAGCACGGCCTCCACGCCGGGCAGCGCCAGCGCCTCCGCGGCGTCGACGCCGAGGAGGCGGGCGTGGGCGTGCGGGCTCCGCACCACCTTCAGGTGCAACATCCCCTCGCGCACGAGGTCCGCGCCGTAGCGCGCCGTGCCCGTGGCCTTGGCCATCTCCTCCCAGCAGTCGCCGAGCGGCAGGGGCGGTGGCGGCACGGCCTCGCCACGCAGCAGGGCCCCGGCCCGCTCCACCGCCTGGAAGATGCTCGAGAAGCCGGCGCACCGGCAGTAGTTGGCGCCGAGGGCCTTGACCATCTGCTCGCGACTCGGGCGCGGGTTGGCGTCGAGCATCGCCTTCGCCGTCATGATCATGCCGGGGATGCAGAAGCCGCACTGCACGGCGCCGGTCTCCGCGAAGGCCTGCTGGAGCGGGTGCGGGCGCTCGGGCGAGCCGAGGCCCTCGATGGTGAGCACGGTCGCGCCGCGCACCTTCCCGACGGGCGTCTGGCAGGCGCGGGCCACCCGCCCGTTCACCAGCACCATGCAGCTCCCGCAGCGGCCGTCGTCACAGCCCACCTTGGTGCCGGTCAGCTTCAGCTCGTCCCGCAGCACGGTGACGAGCGGCGTCTCGGGCTCGGCGGCGGTCCGCGCGGGACCGCCGTTGAGCGTGAGCTCGATCATGGAGCGCCTCCCCCCGGGCCGTGTCGCGGTTGCCTGGGCGATCCTAGCACGCGCCTCGCCAGCGGTCCTCGCCTTGACAGTCCGCGCGCGCGGGCTCTAGGATGCGCGCGGTGCTCGAGGGCCCGTGAGCGAGTGTTCGCCCGTGGATGAGCTGGCGATCCTGAAGACCCGGCTGACGGCGTTCTGCCGCGCCCACCTCGACGATCCGCAGGCGAGCGTCCTCTCGGTCGAGCGGACGCCGGGGCACGCCGGGTTCTCCTTCTTCGTCGCCGTGGAGGCGCGGGGCGCGCGGACGGACTACGTCCTCCGCGTGCCGCCGCCGCACGTGAAGCTCGAGGGCACCGCCGACGTCCTCAGGCAGGCGCGCGTGATCGCGGCGCTCCAGGGCACGGGCGTGCCCGTCCCCGTCCTCGCCTGGTCGGGCGACGATCCGCGCTGGTTCGGCCGGCCCTACTTCATCGTGCCGCGGCTGCGCGGCGACGGGCTCCGCACGGACCCGGGCGAGTGGGCCGGGGCGTTCTCCGCCGAGCGCCTGCGCCCGATGGCGCGCCAGGCGATGCAGGCGCTGGCGCGGCTCCACCGCCTGGACTGGCGGCGGTACGTCCCGGACGACGGGCCGCCGCTCGACCTCGCGGTGGACGTGCAGCGCTGGGACCGCTTCCGGGAGCGCGCGGCGGAGCCCGCCATGGTCGCCCTCGGTCCCGAGGTGAAGCGCCGGCTGCTCGAGCGCCTGCCGGCCGCCCCGCACATCGGCATCTGCCACGGCGACTACCAGTGGGCCAACCTCTTCTACACGGACGAGAGGCTCGTCGCCGTCCTCGACTGGGAGCTGTGGGGCGTGGGCGCCATGCTGACCGACCTGGGCTGGATCCTGCTCTTCGCCGACGACGCCGCGTGGGCGCACGAGGGCCGCGGCCCCTCGCGCCTGCCCGCGCCGGCCCAGCTCCAGGCGATGTACGCGGACGCCTTCGGCGCGGCCGTGGAGGACGTCGCCTGGTACCGCGCCCTCGCCGCCTACAAGTTCTCGATCATCACCGGCTTCAACCTGATGCTGCACCGACGGGGCAAGCGGCACGACCCCTACTGGGAGATCCTGCGGCCCTCGGCGAGTCGCCTGCTCGAGCGGGCGCTCGAGCTGCTCGCCGGACGGCCCTAGCCGCCACGATCGACAGGAGGAGAGCACGTGAAGGCACGGGCGCTGGTGCACGAGTTCGGCATGGGTGTCGACGTCCACGGGCGCGACAGCACGAAGGCGGCGTGCCGGGCGGTGGCGGACGCCATCCGGCATTCGAGCCTGCCGCTGCTGCGCCCGTACCTCGAAGGCGGCGGCCGCATCCTCGTCGACGTGACGGTGGGCGTGCCGGACCCCGACGCCATCGACGTCGAGCGGGTGCAGCGCGAGCTGCCCGTCGGCGAGGTCACCGTGTGCGCCGTCGAGGGCGGCCTGCGCGTCCCGGGCGCCGACACGCTGCTCGCGTGCGCCGCGATCACCGTGTGCGTGGTGGAGGAGGAGGAGCGCTAGTCGCTGCTGTCCACACGAGAACCGGGATCCCCATCTGCGGCACAACGGTGCGAGACGCTTTCGTCTCGACGAGGACGAGCCGCCGATGGCCCGCCGGCACCACGAAGTCGACTTCCAGACCCTGCTGGTCCCGGAAGCAATACAACTGGCGCGGCCGTCCCGTGCCGCTTCGGGGGCAGCCGGGCGCCCCGGGGTCTTCGCCGGCAGGCGTTGCGCCATACTGGTCCCGAGGCGACCAATGAAGTTCACGCGGATCACGACACGCCCTGACGTCTGCACGGGGAAACCATGCGTCCGCGACCTGCGGTTCCCCGTGTCGCGACTGCTGGGGTTGCTGGCCGCCGGCCAGAACCGCGACGAGATCCTGCGGGCATACCCATACCTTGAGGCGGCGGACATCGACGAAGTCCTGCGGTACGCCGCGAGCCTCGCGGAAGACGAGATCATCGAGCTGATCGGTTGAAGTTTCTGATCGACATGCCGGTGACGCCCGACGCTGGGCCGCATCTTCGGGCCGCCGGTCATGATGCGATCCACGCGGTCGATCTCGGACTCGCACGGTCGTCGGACAACGAAGTGCTGGCCGTGGCACGGCGTGAGGAGCGAGTCGTCATTACCGCCGACCTCGACTACCCATCGGCGGAGACTTGACGGCGCCGCGCAATTCGGGTGGACTTCTCGGATGGAGAAGCTGCTCGCCGGGCTTCCTCCGCGCCACGCGCCGACCGTGGAGCGATCCACCGAGCCGCGACAACTCGACCTCTTCCTCGATGGCCGTGACGCGTTCCTGGTCCATGAGGTCCTTACGAGCCTCGTCGGGCGGGACCTCGGGCGTGCCGAGACCGGCCTCGAGCGCCTCCGGGAGGAGCACCCGTTCCACCCCGATCTGCCAGCGCTCGCCTTGTTGGTCTCGGCCCTGAATTCCCCGCCCCCGTCACCGACCACCCTCGCGAGCGTCACGGCAGGCATCGAGGCGCTCCAGCAAGCCGTCGCTCCGACGGCCCAGCGCGTCCTCGGGGAGGACGCCGCGGCCTTTCTCCAGCCGTCGTGGCAGGCGCTCGCAGCGACGACGGCGAGCCTCCCGTTCGACGAGGCCCATCCGCGCGCTCACCGCAGTTGGCTCTGCCAGCAGTACGGCGACTGGGCGGCCGTGCGTGCGGGGGTCGAAGCCGAGGCCGACTGGACGACCAAGTCCCGCTTGGTTTTTCGGCTCGGCCTGGCACGGCACCATCTCGGCGAACCCGAGGCCGCGATCCGGCTGTGGCTCCCGCTCTGCTGGATGGATCCCCCGCTCTTCCGGCGGCGTGCCGGGACTCTGCCGAGCGCAACCTTGCGCGAGGGGTGGCAGGCGTTTGAGCGCGCGGTGTCCTTCGACGAGTGGCTCGCCGACGCGGCGGACCCGACGGGGTGGTTTCCCGCCTGGCTGCTCCCGCGCCACCGGGGCCTGGTCCACCTGTTCGAGGCCGACGAAGTCCCGGACGCGGGCACCGGCGCCCGAGCGTTCCGCCATCTGCTCTCGCTCGTGCCCCTCGAGTCCCAGGGGCTCAGCGATGTCCTCGTCCACCGGCGCCGCGCGCTGCAGCAGCTCAGTCCGGGCTTCTTCCGCTACTACCTCGACGTCGTGGGGCGACGCGGGTCCCGGGTCTGATTGCGGATCCGCCGATGACGTCGCCCGTCCACACCTCCTTCCAGCGCCTCCCGGCGCGGACCGCGGGCAGGAGGAAGCGGATGCCCCACCGGGCGTCTCCGTGGGTGGGTCGAGGCCGTATAATCCCCGCATGACGGTCGGCACCGTCGAGCGGGTTCTCCGGGAGTTCTTCGCGGCTCAGCCTGGCGAGATCAGTGCCGCCTACCTGTTCGGCAGCGTGGCACGGGGAACCGCCGGCCCTCGGAGCGACGTCGACGTGGCCGTCCTCTACGCGACCGCTCCGCCCGCCACGCTCGAGGGGTTGCCGCTCGATCTCGAAGGCCGGATCGAGCACCTCGTGAACCGCCCGGTCCAGGTCGTCGTCCTGAACACGGCGCCGGCGGGCCTGGTCCATCGCGTCCTCCGGGATGGTGTGCTGCTCCTCGATCGCGACCCGAGCGCCCGGATCCGCTTCGAGGTCCGGGCGCGCAACGAGTTCTTCGACCTCCAGCCCATCCTCGCGCGCTATCGGCGCCGCCCCGTCCCGGCACGGTGACCGACCCCGACCTCCTCGCGCAGAAGCTCGCCATCATCGAGACCTGCGTCCAGGAGCTCCGCACGCTGGCGCGCCCGGCGGAGATCGTCCGCGACATCCGGGAAGCCCGTTTCGTCCTGCACACGCTGCAGATCGCCATTCAGGCGGCCCTCGACGTGGCGTCGCACATCGTATCGGACGAGCGGCTGGGGGAACCCGAGACGAACCGTGAGCTGTTCGATCGCCTGGCCCGGCACGGTTGGCTGCCGGCGGACCTGGCGGCAACCATGGGGCGCATGGTCGGGTTCCGAAACATCGTCGTTCACGGCTACGGCGGCGTGAATCTCGAGGTCGTGAAGGACATCGTCGAGCACCGGCTTGCCGATCTGCTGGCCTTCGTGGCCGCCATCCGGGTCCGCCTGCCGTAGCTCCGGCGTATCCGTCGTCTCGCCGCAGGAGCCATCGCGGCCGAGACGGCGTCCGGCTTGGTCGGCCAGGCCTGGTCGCCAAGGCGCGGGAGGCCGACGACGCCCTGTGCCGAAGGAGAGCTTCAGTAGGAATCTGGTGGCCCCAACGGGATTCGAACCCGTGTTTCAGCCTTGAGAGGGCCGTGTCCTGGGCCTCTAGACGATGGGGCCGGCCAACCAGCCTATGCGTGCCGCGGGGATGGCTGGGGGAGGAGGATTCGAACCCCCGCTACGTGGTCCAGAGCCACGCGTCCTACCACTAGACGATCCCCCACCGACCCGCAAACGCGTGTTCAGCTTACCACACTCAGCGGACGACGGTCTTGAGCGCGCGCGAGGGGCGGAAGCGCGGGACCTTGGCCGGCGGGATCTTGATGGCCTTGCCGGTGCGCGGGTCGCGGCCGTCGCGGGCGGCGCGCCGGGTGACCACGAAAGTGCCGAAACCGGAGATTGTCACCCGCCGGCCTCGGCGGAGCGCCTCGAAGATGCTCGTGAGCATCGCGTCCACGGCGCGCTCGGCCGAGGTCTTCGAGCCGCCGGAGGCCTTCGCGAGGATGGCGACGAGGTCGGCCTTGGTCACCCCTTCTCTCTACTCGCGTCAGGCGGACGGTGTCAATGACGTCGTCACGCGGCGCACGGCGTCGAGGAAGAGCGCGGGCTGGAACGGCTTCTCGATGACCGGCACGTGGCCGTCGCGCAGGAAGTGCCAGGCGCCCCGGTTCGCCGTGTCGCCGGTGATGAACACGAAGCGGCGCTGGAGCGAGGGGTCCTCGAGGAGCGCGCTCCGGTAGAACTCCTCGCCGCCGCCCTCCGCCATGCGCAGGTCGGAGACGATCAGGTCGTAGCGGCGCGCGCGCACGCGTTCGAGGCCCTCGCGCCCGCCCGAGGCGACGTCCACCCGCCAGCCGGTCTGGCCGAGCAGCACGCAGACCAGGTCGAGCACCGCGGCGTCGTCCTCGACGACGAGGGCCGCGCGCCCCTGCACCACGAACGGCTGGGCTTGGGCATCGGCGTCCCCCGCGCGCGGCAGGGCGCTCGGCTGGACCGTGGGCAGCGCCAGCGTGAACACGGTGCGCCCGGGCCGGCTCTCGACGCCGAGGCGCCCGCCGTGCTCCTGCACGATGCCGTAGGAGACGCTGAGCCCGAGGCCCGTGCCGCTGCCCACGGTCTTCGTGGTGAAGAAGGGCTCGAAGACGTGCGGGAAGGCCGCGGGCGCGATGCCGGGGCCGTCGTCCTCGACCTCCGCCTCGACGGCGCGGCCGGCCTCGGCCACGCGCGTGCGCACGGTGATGTGCCCGCCCTGCTCGCCCTCGAGGATCGCCTGCTCGGCGTTCAGCAGGAGGTTCAGGAACACCTGCTCGATCTGGTGGATGTCGCCCGCGATCGGCGGCAGCTCGGGCGTCAGCTCGCGCACGACCTCGATGCCCGAGAGCGCGAGCTGGTTCTGGCGCAGCCCGAGCGTCTGCTCGACGACCACGTTGAGGTCCACGGCGGTGCGCTCGGGCGGGCGCTGGCGCGAGAAGAGCAGGAGGTTCCGGACGATCTTCGCCATCCGGTCGGCCTGCGACAGGATCAGCTCGATGGGGCGCTGCAGGGGCTGCGGGATCTCGCGCGCGAGCAGGAGCTGGCCGTAGCCGACGATGACGCTGAGCGGGTTGTTGAGCTCGTGGGCGACGCCCGAGACGAGCTGGCCGAGCGCGGACATCTTGGCCGCCTGGACGAGCTGCGCCTGGGTCTCGTGCAGGCGCTGCAGGCTGTCGCGCGCGCTCGCGTACAGGCGCGCGTTCTCGAAGGCGAGCGAGGCCTGGTCGGCCAGCGCCTCGAGGGCCTGCAGCTCGGCGCCGCTCGGCTCGCGCCCGGGCGCGGCGCCGACGGCGAGCGCCCCGATGACGCGCTCATGGGTGAGCAGCGGCACGCCCGTGGTCACGCGGAAGCCGCTCGCCTCGACGCGCGCGCGCACGGCCGGCGTGAGGCGGACGGCGGGGTCGGCGAGGATGTCGCGCGAGACGACCACGCGGCGCTCGGCGACGGCGCGCCCGGCGATCCCCTCGCCCGGCTCCAGCTCGAGCGCCGCGACCGCCGTGGCGTCCACCCCCGACCAGGCGAGCGCCCGCAGGCGCCGGGTCTCGGGGTCGTGGCGGTAGACGACGGCCGCGCGGGCGTCCACCAGCCCGGCGATGCCCTGGGCGAGCAGCTCGGCGATGCGCTCGGGGTCGAGCGTGGCGGTGAGCTCGCGCCCGAGGCGCGCGAGCAGCTCGTTCACGTCGCGCCGCCGCGCGGCCTCGCGGTAGAGCCGCGCGTTCTGGGTGGCCACGGCGGCCTGCGCGGCGAGGAGGCCGAGCACCTCCTGCACCTCCTGGGTCGGCGGCCCCTGGCGGGAGATGTACGTGAGGACG
>Ga0209211_10009277_pt1 | contig 13161 bp, 9 predicted proteins | sample RifGroA2_FD_183992 | JGI IMG/M metagenome (GOLD analysis project Ga0209211, IMG submission 183992) | Groundwater microbial communities from Rifle, Colorado, USA - Groundwater A2 (SPAdes) (version 2) | ecosystem: Environmental > Aquatic > Deep subsurface > Groundwater | place: Rifle, Colorado...
GAATTTGGGAGAAATTGGACATACGAAGACAGTATAGTATCTAATTACAGGCTGGTTAGATTAAATATGGCGATTCGTATGATCAGGGATCATCCTTTTGTGGGCATTGGTTTCCAGCATTTCAGAATCAGATTTTATGAATATTATCCCCATAAACAGAAAATTCCCTTTGATATTATGATTGCGGATAATATGTATCTCACTATCCTTGCGGAAACCGGAATTATCGGATTTTTTGGATTCTCTGTATTTGTTTTTTCCTTGGTCAAAAAAGGATGGAAAAAGTTTATGCTATTGAATTACGAATCTGATAAGCGTAACATGTTGCTAGGGAGTTTAATGGCTTTTATAGGTTTACTTATAAATATGGCTGGGTATGAATTATTTTATTGGTCCAATCAGTATGTCTTGTTCTGTATAATAATAGGATTCATAAATGCCTGTTTAAATAACCAAAAAGCGAAGGTAAATTAAACTTATGTTAAGGCTTAAAGACGTAATAGGAAGGATGCCTCGATGTTTGTCTGCCTCGCCCCTGCAGTGGCATCGTCATTTCCTATGCTCCGTATTTATGATTTAAGCGCAGATGTATAAAACAGAAAATAAAGTAACTAAAGATATTTCCATAATTATTCCTCTTAATAATGAAGAAAAAAGCATAGTTCCTCTTTTTCAACAGCTAAAAAAAGTTCTAAATACCTTAGATAAAAGCTATGAGGTTATTTTTGTTGATGACGGTAGCGAAGATGGAACGTATCAAAAGCTTTGTGAAATTTATAAGAGCAATAATTATGTAACTATTATAAAGTTAAGTATAAATTTTGGCCAATCTGTTAGTTTAACGGCAGGCTTTGATTTCGCAAGAGGTAAGATAATTATCACCATGGACGGAGATTTTCAACACGACCCTGTGGACTTACCACGTTTTATAGAGAAGATATGTATGGGTTATGAAATTGTAAATGGCTGGAAGAGGCAGAGGAATGATAATATTATTACCAGGCGAATTCCTGCTTTGATTGTTAATAGCATAATCAGGTTTATTTCTGGTATAGACATTCAAGATAGCGTTTCAACTTACAGGGCATATAGGAGAGAAATTATGGATAATATTAGATTGTATAATGGTTTCCATCGGCTTGTTCCGATATTAATTAAAAAAACAAAAGTTTCCATTTGTGAGATAGAAATAAAGTGTAATGAAAGAAAATACGGTAAATCGCATTATGGTTTAGGAAGAATCAAAAGAGTTATCATGGATTTTTGTTTATTATTGGTTATGCAAAATAAGCTTAAAGGCGATTCCAATCCTGTGTATTCAATTAGTGAAATAAAATTTTGTGGTTAAAGAGTTGGATAATTTTATCCAAAAGAACTGTGTAGTCGAAAATACTTTTGGTGATTTTTTAATCTTAAACACCGATAAAACATTATATCCGGCATGAGGAGCATTGTTGTATTATTAACAAAATATTCAGCATTAGTTAAGGCCATATTTTATAAAAAAAGATTTTTTAACGCCCTCTCAACAGTAGTTTCTTATATTTTAAAAAAAGACAGATTTTTGGCATTGCCTTTGTTTGTGCAAATTGAGCCAACTAATAGGTGCAATTTAAATTGCAGTCTATGTATAACGGGATTAGGCAAATTGAGGCGCCCTAAAAGAGATATGTCTTTTAGGGAGTTTACTCAAATCATAGACCAATTTGAAGAAAGTATAATTTATTTAGTGCTATACAATTTAGGAGAGCCCTTATTAAATACTCAACTCTATGATATGATTAAGTATGCAAAAAAGAAAAAGATATTTGTAAGACTGAGCAGCAATGGATACTTTACCGAAAAAAAACATATAAAGGATATTGTCAATTGCGGCCTAGATGAATTAATTATTTCTTTGGATTGTGTATCTCCACAAAATTACTTAAAATACAAAAATAGTCACAGTTTCTACGATGTTATTAATAACATCGAATTGATAATTAAAGAACGCAAAGGAAAGCATGGCCCATTTATTAATGTTCAATTGTTGCTTATACGGGATAATGAAGAAGATATATCTCAATTTAGATGTTTGGTGCGCCGCTTGGGAGTAGATAAGGGATTAATAAAAAAACCAAGAGTTAATTTTCCCGGCGTAATACCAGATACAAGTTTTCTCCCATTAAACAGTAAATATATCCGCAAGAGTTACAAAGATTTTAATAGAATAAGAGAATGTATCCGTCCTTGGATATCCACGGTTATCTTATCTGATGGTTCTGTTGTTCCCTGCTGTTTTGATATGCAAGGCGAATATAATTTCGGAGATACTATTAATTTAAATTTTAGGCAAATATGGAACAGTGATAGGTATATTTTGTTTCGTAGCCAAATCTTAACCGATTCAAATCATATATCGCTATGTCAGCAATGTAGCGTAAAAGATTTCTTCGATAATTTTGTAGGCAGACTTTAAAAATAAATTTTAATGAAACGAATTATAATTCATGCTGATGATTTTGGTTTAAGTAAGAGTATAAATCAAGGCATAATAAAAGCTTATCGAGAAGGCGTGCTAACTAGTGCCTCCTTGATGGTGAATATGCCCGGTTTTGAGAATGCAGTAGATTCCCTGAAGAATAACTCGGCATTAGATATTGGCCTACACATTAATTTATTTAGAGGAAAACCCGTTATTCCTTTCCATGCAATCAGAACCCTTACTGACGAAAATGGTTTTTTCTTGCAGGGAGTTTTTAAGATAGTAAAAAGAATTTACCAGAAACGCCTGAACTTAACTGAATTAGAGCTTGAGTGCGATGCGCAAATGAAGAAAGCCCTGGATAATGGAATAAAGATAACCCATATTGACAGCGAAAAACACCTTCATTTGTTTAACCATGTTTATAGAATCATTGTGAAATTAGCAAGAAAATATGGAATTAATAAGATTAGAAATATAAATGAATATCCCTATATTGCAAGGTTTATGTTAGATAGAAACCATATTTTTAATTCATCTCTATGTAAGGCAACGGCACTACAAATTCTTTCGATGCGCGTAAAGAAGATAAATTCTATTAATTATATAAAATCAACTGATTATTCATTTGGCCTATTAGGAAGCATGACGTTAAATAAATATGAGAGATTATTTAATTATCTTGAAGAGGGAACTACAGAGATATTGTGCCATCCCGGTTATATCGATGAAGAATGGCGGCAGCCGCCCTTAAATAGAGAAAGATACTATATCAATATAAACAGAGAGAAGGAGTTAAACGCGTTGCTTTCCCCTGCGTTGAAGGAAACGATTCATAAACTAAACATAGGATTGATTAATTATAAAGAATTATAATAAAAAATTTGCAGGCATCACGGGTTTTATGCGTCTTAAAAGCCATAAATGATATGACTTTTGATAGGATAAAAGTATTAAAAGATAAGATGTGGTATTGTGAAAGAAAAGAAAATATTTTCATTATCATAGCATTGCTATTTTCTTTTTTAATAACTTTATATGCTCAATACCCTTTGCTCGTAAATAAATATGCAATAAATGATGATGTGCGTCACGCGGTTTATTTTTATTCACGCTATCAAGATAAAGAGCTTTTTAAAAACGACTATATAACAAATTTTTATTCACAATGGAGCCCCTGGGGACTAAACATTTTTTATTTTATAGTAAGCTTTTTTTATGACCCCGTTCAATTTACAAAAATTTTACCTTTCTTTATATGTGGACTTTCGGCATCCTACATGTTTAAAATAGGGAAATTATTGAGAAATAATATAACAGGTTTAATAGCTAGCACTTTGTTTGTATTGGTGTCTTGGAGTAGAGAAATCTTTGAATCTTTCGGCACGGGAGATGGAGAAAGTTTCGCTGTATTATTCTGCGCTATGTTTTTGTATTATCTTTTAAAGAATAATTCATATAAAATCAATATAGTTTTAATACTCCTTTCTTTATTTTATCCACCAATTCTGTTAGTTAGCTTATTAACATATTCAACTTGTTTACTTTTCGGCTTCTTAAAGAGTAAAAAGATAAATAAGAATGAATTAGGATTATTTGCTGGTATAGTATTCATAATTATTTTGTTTTTTTCATTAAAGTATGCAAATGGCCGCTTAAGTCTGGTTAACTTGGATACCATGCAAAAGATGGAAGAGTTCTATCCTGGTGGTCGCACGCCAGTGTTTTTCTCTTCTGTTTATGATCGATTAACTAACTATCAAAGCGGCTTGGCATTTGATTATCCACTGAAATTTCTTTTTCTTGCTGCCATCGGGATTGTGTTTTTTTTAAAAAAGAGGGCTTTAAATTTATCATATAAATTTTGGTGCTTTTTATCTGCTTCTTTAGTTTGTTTTACTCTTGCGAATATCTTCATGTTTAAACTTTACGGGCCGTCAAGATACGTGAGGCATCCATTGCCCTTTTTTTTGATTATATTTGTTTCTTATAACCTTGATAAAATTTTTGACAAAATTGAATCAGCGAACATTAAATCAATAGCAATTTTTCTATTTTTAGCAGCAACTTTTATCTCCTTCTTCCCAAAAATACAGCGATACTTTATTGTTGCTGTGCAGCCAAATCTTTATAATTTTCTTCAGACCCTGCCTAAGGACATTTATATCGCCGGCCATCCTAACAGCCTGGATAATGTTCCTACATTTGCTAAAAGAAAAGTTTTTATTAATGAAGAAACATCCGAACCATATTATACTAACTACTACCCTGTTATTAAGCAACGCACTTATGATTTTTTTAATGCGTATTATTCTGACTCTATAAATCAAATATATGATTTTTGCAAAAAATACAGCATAACTCATATAATTGTTTATAAACATCATTTCTCTCAAGATTATCTTGCTAAAGGAATGTTTTATCTTAATCCTTTTAATGGTTACATTAAAAACTTAGTAAAAAATAAAAAAAGCTTCGCATGGATGGATATTTCTACCAAAAAAAAGATTTTTGAAGAAGGAGATGTTTTAGTGATTGATATCGCAAGATAGGCTACTAATGGAGGAAGACCAATTAGGATGAAGAATCTAAAGACATTAATGGTAATTTCTAAAGTAAAATTTTTAAAGAAAAGAATTCCACTCGCAATTCGTTGGCAAATTACAGATAGGTGTGTTTCGCAGTGTAGATATTGTAGTATCTGGAAAACTAATGTTAAAGAATTATCTACTCAGAAAATTCTAGAGATTTTGAGAGAAATAAGTATTTGTGGAACAAGAAAAATTTCTTTTAGCGGCGGAGAACCTCTTCTGAGAGATGATGTAGGTGAAATCATAACTTACTGTAAAAAATTAGGAATTTCTCCTGAAATTAACTCTACTGGCTATTTTTTAGAAAAGAGAATAAAGGAAATCAAAGATTTAGATTTGCTCAAAATAAGTTTAGATGGGCCAGCAGAGATTAATGAATTATCAAGGGGCAAAAAAGAAAGTTATCAATGGGCAATCAACGCAGCTTCTTGTGCACAAGCCAATAATATACGTTTTATTTTCACCACCACTTTAACTAAGTTTAACATTGACTATGTTGAAGATGTGATGCGCTTAGCAAAAAGTTATAATACCTTAGTAGCTTTTCAGCCATTAAAAGAAATAGGGTATGAAAATATCGCAACTGAGAATTTAGATTCGCTTGCGCCTACGCAAGATGTATTTAAAAAAACCATAAATCTGCTCATTCGTTATAAGAAAAAGAAGGAATTATCAATGCGAAATTCTTTGGGTGGGTTAAGGCATATATACAATTGGCCATGTTATGAGAAAATAAAATGTTGGGGAGGAAAGATATTTTGTATGATTTCTGCAAGCGGAGAAGTTTCTCCTTGCGATCGTATCAGATATACTAATCCTCTTCCTAATTGCGCTGAAATTGGTTTTCAAAAGGCCTTTAATAGCCTTCCGCCTTTGCCGTCTTGCGCAGGATGTGGTTTTTGTGGAAGTATAGAATTGAATTATTTAATGTCTTTTAAATTCAACAACTTAGGAACAATGAGAAAAATAGTGACTTGAAATGAAAGTGTTATTTGTTGGGCCGCCGCACCAGTATCTCTATTCAAGAATTAGCAAATCTTTTGGTAAAACTCCACCCATAAACCTTGCTTCTCTTGCCGCCTTTTTATTAGACAGAGGATTCGAGGTAGAAATATTTGATCCCGCCGTTAAAGGAGTAACATTAGAGGAATTATCCGGATATCTTCCTAAGGAGTTTGATGTGGTTGGGGTGAGTTCTTTAACACCTACCATTAAAGAATCAGCAGAAATTTTAAAAATAGCAAAAAATATAAACCCACAGTGTATTGCAATTATGGGGGGACCGCATATTTCAGCTTTACCAGAGAGGACCATGTCAGAGTTTCCAATTATTGATTATGGGATTTTAGGAGAGGGTGAAATAACATTATATGAACTCTTAAAGACTTTAATGCAACATGAAAATATATCTAAAATTAAAGGCCTTGTTTATAGAGACAGCGGTACAATAAAATTCAACGGCATAAGAGAGCGTATAAAAAACTTAGATTCCCTTCCTTTTCCAGCTTATCATCTTTTACCTATAGACAAATATGAGCTTAAATTACATCATTTTTGGTCGCAAGAAAATATTGAATTTAGTCCATATGTTAATTTGTTTACATTACGAGGATGCGCGTATAATTGTAATTTTTGCGGCATAGAAACAGTTTGGGGTAATTCCATATATTTTAAATCAGCAGAGTATGTGTTAAAAGAGATAGATTTATTAGTAAGGAATTATAATGTGAAATGTATAGAAATAAGCGATTCGTGCATTTTGGTTAATAAACCAAGGTTACACAAAATATTGGATGGTTTGATAGATCGGGATTACAACTTAAATTTTACCTGCATGTTGCGTGCTGACTACATAGATGAAACGACATTAAACAAACTAAAGAAAGCTAAATTTCGTTTGCTTCGGTTTGGGGTAGAATCCGGTTGCCAGTTTATTTTAGACGCTATGAATAAAGGATATACAATTAGCCAAATTAAAGAAACGTTTAGATTAACACATAGGGTAGGCATTGCGGCAACTGCTTGTATTATTATCGGATATCCCGGAGAAACTTATGAAACATTTGAAGAGACGCTTAATCTTTTAGATGAAATCAAACCTACCGCAGTTGATTTTTATATAGCCGTTCCTCTTGTAGGCACAAAGCTTTACGAGCTGGCGTTAAGAAATGGTTATATCTCTAACGGAGATTGGTTTAATTGGACATTCTTGCCCCAAAAACCCGTATTGAATACGCCTTATTTGAATTCATGCGACTTGAATGTATTACTTAAAAAAGCATATATTAGATTTTATTTTAGACCCCGCTTCATTTTGAAATGTATAATAGATGCGCGTTCTCCTAAAAAAATAAAATTTTACTCCAAGGGACTCATTGCGCTAATTTCTATCTTGCTTAAAAAAATGTAGCATAAATGTTAGGATAATGAAAAAAACTCTCAGTATAAGGGAATCATGTTTTGCATTATAGCATTTATTTTTACTATTATTCTATTGGAAGTATAAATTGGTGGATAATTTACACATCCTTAATTTTTATGATTTTTCCCATATTTTTGATAACAAAAATTAAACTGCTTTTATTGATTGATGTCATACCGGTGAAAAACAAAACCAGATAGTTGTAGATAAGATTTTTAGCTTAATTAAAAATGAACTTAAGAAATAAAATAGCAGCTCTCAAGGCAATCGTAAAAGTAAAGTTATTTTCTAAGAGAATTCCGTTTATAATTAGCTGGCACTTGGTTAATAGATGCAACCGGAAATGTAAATATTGTTTTAGATGGAGTGTGCCCTGCAAAGAATTAACTACGCAGCAGGTTAAATCAATAATCAATGATTTTGCAAAAACGGGAACAAGAATCATTATATTTAGTGGCGGAGAACCGTTGCTAAGAGACGATATTGGTGAAATTATAAATTTCTGCCGTAGCAAGAACATCTTTACTGGATTGGCTTCAAATGGTTTATTGGTTCCTATGAAAATAAAAGAAATTAAAAACTTAAATATTCTTAAACTAAGCCTTGACGGGCCTAAAGAGGTTAATGATTTCCTAAGAGGAGATGGTTCGTATGATGATGTGATGACTGCCGTGGAGTTGGGTAAAAGGCATGGATTGAAAATAAAATTCAATACTACTTTATCAAAATATAATCTAGAATATATTGATTTTATCTTGCAGAAAGCAAAGGAGTTAGATGTCGGAGTAAAGTTCCAACCCTTGAGCTATGTTCATGCCTGTGACCAGAACATAGATTCCCTTTTACCCGGAGAAAAAGAATATAAAGATGTTATGAAGAGGCTTATTTATTTAAAAAAATCTAACAAATATATAATTAATTCTCTTTTTGCGCTTGATTATTTATACAATTGGCCAAATTATAAAAAATTAGAATGTTGCGGGGGAAGAATTATATGCTGCATTTCACCTAACGGGTATCTGTATCCTTGCACAATGCTGATGGAGAAGGTAAATGCGCTTAATTGTTTTGATATTTCTTGCAAGGAGGCAATTAACCACCTAACTAATTTTCCCTGTAAGGGTTGTTGGTGCACCAGCACTTTGGATTTAAATTGTCTGATGACCCTCCGGCAGCATGCAGTTTTGAATTTTAAAAGATTATTCGCTTAAATACTTCTTTTCAAAATAATATCTTTATGAATTTATCGTGGATTTTCCCTGAAAATAAGAATAGTTATAAGAGAAAAGAGAGACTCTTAATTATCTCTATAATAATTTTTTCAGTTATAATTAGCATATATTGTCAACGTCCTTTATTTATTAATGATTATGCCATAAATGATGATGTCAGGCAGGAAAATTATGTATTTATTAAATATGTAGATAGAGAGCTCTTTAAAAATGACTTTATAACAGATTTTTACGCAAAATGGGCGCCATGGGGACTAAACATTTTTTATTTTATAATAAGCATGTTTTACGATCCCATTAAATTTACAAAAATTTTCCCCATTTTTTTATGTCCTATTTTATCTGTTTATATGTACAAGATAGGAAAGTTAATAGGGAGTAATAGCATTATTGCGGGTTTATTAGTGAGTTTTTTATTTATTCTAACTATTTGGAGCGCGGAAGAGGGTATATATATTGGATTAGGCGGGGCATCAAACTTTGGGCTTATATTATATATTTTATTTATATATTACTTCCTAAAAAAAGACTTATGGAAGATAAGTATTATTTTATTACTCCAGTCTCTATTTTATCCCCCCAACTTATTAATATGTCTATTGACACTTTTACTCTACATTCTTCATAATTGGATAGTATATAAAAAGGCAGAAAAAAAAGTAATTATTCATTTCATTGGCTCATTGGTTGTTGTTTTGTCATTTCTTTTATTAAAATATACAAACGGTAATTTACGCCTGTTTGGTTTGTCAGAAATAATAAATATGCCAGAATTTTATCCGGGTGGTAGAAAACCATTATTTTTCCCCTCTCTTTATGGACAATTAACTAACTGTGAAACTGGATTTGCAGTTCTGTATCCGATAAGATACCTCTTCCTTGTTTCTCTTTTATTAATAATTTTTTTGAAGAAAAAAATAGTGCGATTTCCAGAAGAAATATGGTTATTTATTTTATCTTCTTTCATTTTGTTTATAGTTGCAACTATAATGATTTATAGACTTTATGGTCCGGCAAGGTATGTGAGGTTTACTTTGCCGTTTCTTTTGATTTTGTTTGTTTCTTTAAATATAGAAAAGCTTATAAACAAGATGAGGCAAAAGAATATAAGATTAATAATCTTATCAAGTTTTTTCATATTTAACATTTTTTTGTTCCTGCCAAAGCTGAATAGCGATTATAGCATTGCTCCTTATCCCGACCTTTATAAATTTCTCGAAACACTTCCTAAGGATGTTTTTATTGCCGGATACCCTACTTCTATGGATTTCGTTCCGGTATATGCAAAAAGAAAGGTATTGATTAATGAAGAAACGGCGCGACCGATGTATAAAGATTTTTATCCGACTATAAAAGAAAGAACCTACGATTTTTTTACCGCATATTATTCAGATTCCCCGAAACTAATTTATAACTTCTGCAAAAAGTATAATATAACGTATATTGTTGTCGAAAGTTTGCATTTTACTGAAGATTTCTTAGCCCAAAAGCAAATTTATCTTAATCCCTTCAATGATTATATTAAGAAAATAACAAGAGATAAACGCGAATTCGCATTACTACGCGTTCCAAAAACAGAGATTATGTATGAGAAAGGCGATGTTTTTGTAGTGGAAATAAAAAAATCTAATTTTTGGTTGCAATAATTAACAGGTATATTAAGGAAAAGATGAAAATTGCAGTATTATCACACTTTTTTAGGAAGAAAAATAAAGAAATATTTGGCATTTTAATAGTTGCAATTTTGACAGCTTTATTTTATTTTCCCGTAATAAAAGATCTTTCAGGAACAATAATAGATGAAAATGATTGGTGGAGAAATGTTCATAACGCCGGACTTTCCAGGAAATCAGTTGTGCAGTATCATCAATTGCCTCTCAGAACTCCTTTTTTGGGAGGAGGGTATCCGTTAATCGCTCGTCCTTCAGACCTGACTTTAAGCCCTTTTTTTATATTTATTCTTATCTTTGATGAAACGGGTGGACTTAGGGCGCTGGTGTATTTTATATTTATTATGGGCGGCCTTGGTATGTTTTATCTAACGTACTCTGTTTTAAAATATCATTTTTGGGGAGGAATTTTCTCAAGCCTGACATTCATTTTATGTAATTGGGGAATTTATGAAGTAGTTGATGGTAATTTACAGAAAATATATTACTTTCTTCTGCCCTGGGTAATGGCATTTTTTATACAGTCAAAATATAACAAAATATTCATTGTGCCCTCAATTTTTATTTCAAGTATTATTTTATTTAGTAGTGCTTTAACCGTATTTCCTATTTATCTATTTATATTTTTATTTGCCTGTATTAATACTGTTGAAATAAAAAAAAGATTAAAAATTGTAATGCATGGCTCCTTTTTGTTAACCTTTTTATTAATTGTAATAGCAACGTGCTGTCTCTGTGCTGTGAAAATTTTACCATTTCTCCAGCTTTATTCTATGCGAGTAAAAGATATCCATTCTCAATATGGCATTACATACCAGGAGGCATCCTCTGCCATTAAAGCCTTTGGTTCTTGTTTAAATTTAGAACAATTATGGAGATCCCTATTAGACCCTGCTTTTCGAGAATATTCTGTAATGTATGTAGGAATTATTCCGCTAATTATTTTAGTGCTATCAATATTGATTTATAGAAAGTTTGTATTTAGTTATATTATACTTCTTATAATTTTTATTCTAATTGCATTCGGTCCCAATAGTCCATTTGATTTATATAGAGTCCTTTGGTCTTTGCGCCCATTCGGGCATACTATGTTTAGACTTGATAAATATTTTGTTTTTTTTATCCCCTTTTGCATTTCCCTTATTGGCGGGAGCTTCTTTTGGTTATTTAAAGGAAAAGGGAAGCTTCTGCAATTATCGGCATTAATGATAATTACATTTAGCGCTGGGAATATGTACTGGCATAATAGGATGATTTTTAAAGATATAGTTTACGAGAAAAGGCCTGAGTTTAAGAAATATAACACTTTCTTTCAGGTTGAGGTTAAAAAAGTCGAAGCTGAAAGAAAATGGCCTAATTTTTCTGAGATTAAAGATATACGCTCTTATCAACCTTTCTGGATATTGCTTAAGCAAAATATAGGAGTGACTAATTTCAACTGGAAAGAGGGTGTTGAAATTAAAGAATACGCCATTCCTAACTATACTCTTGATAGGTGGTTACAAAAAGGTGAATGTGTTTATGCTAAGGGTTATGAGAATATATCCAGTTATAATGAAATTGATTTAGTTTCATCCGGCGGGATTAATCCTTTGTATAAAGGAGAGGCATTTTTTACCAATGATAAGAATGAGGCAAGAATAGCGAGGTTTAGTCCTAATATAATTGATATAGTTTTTGAGCTTAGTAGCCCGGATAAGTTAATAATAAACCAGAATTATCATAAAAGCTGGAAGACAAATAAAGGCAGAGTTATAAATTGCCAAGGTTTATTAGCTGTTGAGCTTACAAATAGAGGCAAAGGTTCTTTAAGATTATCCTATATGCCATTGGATTTCTTCGCAGGTTTGTTTATAAGTCTGACTACTTTTTTTGGCTTAATAGGATATTTACGAAATATCTGGATAAGAAGGCGATGTTAAAAAAAATCTTAAACAAGAAGGATATCATATGTATTTTATTATTGGTATTGATAATAAGCATAGCGTATTGGCCCCTTCTAAAAAAAATGAATCAAATAATTATTGGATGGGGGAGATATTATATTTTGGCATTGCCCTTAAGCCAATCCGTGCTTAGATATCACCAGTTCCCTCTAAGGACTCATCTCTTCCAGGGCGGTTATCCCTTTATTGGAGATATTGAGAACTGTAGCCTAAGCCCATTTAGTTTATTTATATATTTATTTGGAGAGGTCGCAGGTGTTAAAATAATAGTATTTTCATATATGCTGATCGGGGCCATAGGCATGTTTTATTTTACAAGATGTATAGTTAATTACAATTATATCGGGTCATTTTTCTCTTCGGCATTATTTATTTTATCACCCTGGTTAGCTTTTCGTATCATTGATAGCGACTTATATTATTTATGCAATTGTTTTATTCCATGGGTTCTCGCATTTTTTATTAAGTCAGCCCAGAATTATAGATATTTAATATTAACTGCGATTATACTGAGTTTATATATTTCAACCGGCGGCCTTAACTTTTTGATTATCACACTTTTCATTCTCGCTTTTTCAATTTTAACTTTTTTTGATTACGGGAAAAATAAAAAAATAAGAATAAACAAAAGCTGGGTTATCAACTTTTTTACAGTGATAATCATTACTTTTTTACTCAGCGCAGTAAAAGTAATACCTATGGCGAATTTAATAAAAACAAGAAATTTTCCATACTTTCATACCTCTCCCAAAGTAGAGCAGAAATACGGTGCAATTGAACATGGGGAAAACGGAAATGTTACAGAAACTCTTTCTCAAAGGTGTTTTACCATAGAC
>Ga0209211_10009280_pt1 | contig 13157 bp, 12 predicted proteins | sample RifGroA2_FD_183992 | JGI IMG/M metagenome (GOLD analysis project Ga0209211, IMG submission 183992) | Groundwater microbial communities from Rifle, Colorado, USA - Groundwater A2 (SPAdes) (version 2) | ecosystem: Environmental > Aquatic > Deep subsurface > Groundwater | place: Rifle, Colorado...
TAACGCGCACCGCGAAGGCGCTCGGGATCAGCCTGCACACCCTCTGGCGCAAGCTGAAGGTCTACGAAGGCGACGCACAGCGGCGTCCCTGATAGGCGGCATCCCGCCAGGCAGCAGAGAGCCGGCCCCGCTGGCCACCGCCCGGCGTGACGGGGCCGCGGCTGGATGCGGCCGTTGGACGGACACGTTCTGTCCTCCGAGCGGCTGGCAGGCCGCTTGCATCACCCCCTCCACGGAGTGCCCGGTGAGCCAGATCGTCAATGTCGTGGTGCTGGACGTGGCGCTGGATCGGGTGGCGGCGCGAGCCGCCGTCGCCAGGCCGACGCAACGGGGCGGGGAGCCGAAGCGAGGTAGCCGATGTCCAGATGGAAGATGGTTCTCGCGGGTGCGCTGGCGGGGGCGCTCGCCGTCGGAGCCTGGATGCTCTGGCGGCCCGCGCTGCCTCCCCCCGGCGGTCTCGAGGTCAGCGGACGGATCGAGGGAGACCAGGCGGCGATCGGCGTCAGAGTCGGGGGGAAGATCGTGAAGCTGGCCGTCAGGGAAGGGGACAGGGTGGCTGCCGGCCAGCCCATCGCCGAGCTCAGCTCCGAGCAGGCGGGCGCCCAGCTCGAGCAGGCCGAGCACGCGCTGCACACCGCCCGGGAGCAGTTGGGAGAGGCGCGCGCCGGGGTCATCTCGGCGCAACGGCAGGCTGAGAGCGCCGAGGCCGCCGTGACGCTGGCCGAGCGGGAGTCGGCGGCCCGGGCCGAAGAGGCCGCGGCCGGGCTTGGAGCCACCCGGGCGCAGCTCAAGCAGGCGGAGGCCGATCAGGACAAGGCCTCCCGGGATCACGGGCGATCCCGCGAGCTCTTCGCCAGGGAGCTGATCGCCTCCCAGCAGCTCGATGAGGCGCGTGCCGCCGACGCGGTCGCCGGCGCCAGGGTGGCGGCCGCCCGGGAGCACGTCGCCCAGGCGCAGGCCGCGCTCGATCGGGCCCGCGCCTCCCGGATCGCGGTGGAGGTGCGCCGGAGCGAGGCCCGCGCGGCGGTGGGGCGCGTCAGCGAGGCGCGCGCAGCGGTGGCGACGGCCGAGGCGCGGATCCAGACCGCAGCCGCGGGTGTGAAGCTCGCCCGCGCCAACCTGGGTGACGCGCGTGTCACCGCTCCCTTCTCCGGCACCGTCCTCACCAGGATGGTGGAGGCGGGCGAGGTCGTGGCGGCGGGGACGCCCCTGGTCACCCTCGTCGACCTGTCGAGACTCCACGCCAAGGTCTATGTCGCCGAGCGCGACCTTGGCAAGCTGAAGCTCGGCGATGCCGCCCGCGTCTACACCGACGCCTTCCCGGGGCGCTACTTCGGCGGCGCGGTGGTCGAGATCTCGCAGCAGGCGGAGTTCACGCCGCGGGATGTCCACATGAAGGATGAGCGGGCGACGCTGGTCTTTGCCGTCAAGCTCGCCCTGGAGAACCCGGCGGGCGTGCTCAAGCCGGGGATGGCGGTGGACGGCTGGATCAGGTGGATGGCCGGCGCGCCGTGGGCCGACGGGCGGGCTGACTGATGCCCGCGGCGATCGAGGTCGAGCGCCTGAGCAGACGGTTCGGCGCCAGGACGGCCGTGGAGGGCGTGGATCTGGACGTGGCGCGGGGCGAGATCTTTGGCCTGCTCGGTCCCAACGGCGCCGGGAAAACCACGCTGCTCCGGCTCCTGGCGGGCCTCTTGGATCCGACGGCCGGGCGTGCGACGGTGCTCGGACTGGATGTCAACCGCGACGCCACGCCGCTCCGGCAGAGAATCGGTTATGTCTCCCAGGAGTTCACGCTCTACGGGACCCTCACCGTCGAGGAGAACCTGGACTTCTTCGCGGACCTGCACGGCGTGCCGGGCGCGCTCGGGCGCAGCCGGAAGGAGAGGCTGCTGGCGTGGAGCCGGCTCGCGCCCTTCCGCGCGAGAAGGGCGGGCCACCTGTCGGGAGGGATGCAGAAGAAGCTCCATCTGTGCTCGGCGCTGATCCACGAGCCGGAGATCCTCCTGCTCGACGAGCCCACCGCCGGCGTGGACCCGGTGTCCCGGCGGGAGCTCTGGGAGATCCTGCATGATCTCGTCGAGCGCGGCCTCACGCTCGTGGTCGCCACGCCCTACATGGACGAGGCCGAGCAATGCCACCGCGTGGCCCTCATGCACCAGGGACGCGTGATCCGCTCGGGTCCGCCCGAGGCCCTCAAGGCCGAGGCGGGGCCCGGCGCATCGATGGAGGATGCCTTCGTTGCCGTCGTGGCGGGCACGGGCCGGGCGGCGATGGGCCGGGGCGCGGCGCCGGCGCCGCGCGTCCAGGCGGCCACGGCGCGGGACGCAGTCGTGGTCAGGCTCGACCGCCTCACGAAAGCCTTCGGAGGCTTCGTCGCCGTGGACCATGTCTCCCTCTCGGTACGCCGCGGCGAGGTATTCGGGTTCCTCGGACCCAACGGGTCGGGCAAGACCACCACCATCCGGATGCTCTGCGGCGTCCTCCCCCCCTCGGCCGGGCTCGGCGAGGTGCTCGGGTACGACACCGCCCGGGATGCCCGGGGGATCAGGGCCCGGATTGGCTACATGTCCCAGCGCTTCTCGCTCTACGACGACCTGACCGTCGAGGAGAACCTGGCCTTCTTCGGGCGGGGCTACGGGCTCTCGCGCCGGCGGCTGGCCGAGCGCTCGGCCTGGGTGCTGGAGATGGGCGGGCTGAGCGGACAGGAGCGCCGCCTCGCCCGCGAGATGTCCGGCGGGGTGAAGCAGCGCCTGGCCCTCGGGTGCGCGATCCTCCACGAGCCCGAGGTCCTGTTCCTCGACGAGCCGACGGCCGGGGTGGATCCCATGGCGCGGCGGGAGTTCTGGGACCTCATCGGCACGCTCGCCGCGGCGGGCACCACGGTCTTCGTGACGACCCACTATCTCGACGAGGCGGAGCGCTGCCACCGGCTGGGGCTCATGTATCAGGGGCGGCTGATCGCGGAGGGAGATCCGCGAGCCCTGAAGGAGGGAATGCGGGCGGGCGTCATGCTCGAGCTGACCTGCCGGGCGCCGTTCAGGGCGCTTCGCGCGCTCCGGGCCGTGCCAGGGCTGGGCCAGACGAGTCTCTTCGGGAGCCGGGTGCACGTGCTCGTGGAGGATCCCGCCGCCGCGGAGCCCGTGATCCGCGACGCCCTGGCGGGCGACGGGCTCCAGGCCGAGGGCCTGCGACCCGTCCCGCTCTCCCTGGAGGATCTCTTCATCATCTTCATCGACATGGAGGAGCAGAGGCGGAGGGAAACCGGTGGCTAGCCTGCGGCGCCTCCTGGCGGTGGCCAGGAAGGAAACCCGCGAGATCCTGCGGGACCCGATCACTCTCGGCATCGCCATCGTGTTGCCGGTCCTCATGATGATCCTCTTCGCCTATGCCATCACGCTGGACGTCCGGGCGATCCGGCTCGCGGTGCTGGACGAGGACGGCAGCCGCGAGAGCCGCGAGTTTGCGGCGGGCTTCCTGCAGTCCGGCTACTTCCGGCTCCACCGGGTCGTCCGGAGCCTGGGCGAGGTCGAGCGCCTCCTCGACGGGGGCGCCGTGCGGGTGGCGCTGGTGATCCCGGCCGGCTTCGCCCGGGATCTGGGGCAGGGGCTGTCCGCGCAAGTGCAGACGCTGCTGGACGGCTCGTTCGCCAACACGGCGATCATCGCGCTGAACTACGTCGATGCCATCACCGAGACCTATGCGCGCCGCGTCCAGGAGCGCCGGCTGGCGGTCCGGGCGGGCGGGACCCGCGAAGCGGCGGCCGCCGTCCGGCTCGAGCCCCGGGTCCGGTACAACCCGGGCCTGCGGAGCGAGTACTTCGTGGTCCCGGGCCTGTTCGCGGTGATCCTCATGGCCTTCCCGCCGCTGCTGACGGCGCTGGCCGTGGTCCGGGAGCGCGAGCGGGGGTCGATGCTCCAGATCTATGTCTCGCCGGTCCGTCCCTGGGAATTCCTCGTGGGGAAGCTCCTGCCCTATGCCGGCATCGCGTTTCTCGAGATGCTGCTGCTACTCGTCGTCGGCCGCCTCTGGTTCGGCGCGCCGGTCCGGGGCAGCCTCGCCCTGCTCCTCGGCCTCTCCCTCGTCTACGTCCTCTGCACGGTGGGAATCGGCCTCCTGATCTCCACGGTGACGCGCACCCAGGTGGTGGCGCTGCTGCTCTCGATCGTGCTCACGCTGATGCCGGCATTCCTCTTCTCCGGCTTCCTCTTCCCGATCGCGAGCATGCCGGCGGCCTTCCAGTGGTACGCGCGTCTCTTCCCGGCTCCCTACTTCCTGGAGATCGCCCGCGGGATCTCCCTCAAGGGGGTCGGGCTCGGGCGCCTGTGGCCGGAGGCGGCCATCCTTCTCGCCTACGGGGCGGCGCTCCTGGCGGCCGCCTCGCTCATGTTCCGAAAGAAGATCGGGTGAGCCATGGGGCCGCTGGCCGCGCTGGTCAGGAAGGAGTTCATCCAGTTCTTCCGGCGCAAGCCGCTCATCGTGCTCGTGATCTGGACGATCTCGGTGGAGATCGGGATCTGCGCCTACGCGATCACCTACGACGTGACCCAGATCCCGATGGCGGTGCAGAACCTGGACGGGCTGCCCGCCAGCCGCGAGCTCGTCGCCCGCTTCGAACCGACGGAGTACTTCGACGTCCGCTACCGCCCGCGGAGCGCCGCGGCGCTCGACGACCTCCTCGAGTCCGGGCGCGCGACGGTGGGCCTGGTGATCCCACCGGACTTCTCCCGCCAGCTCGAGCAGCGGCGTCCCGCGTCGGTGCAGCTGCTCCTGGACGGATCGAACTCCAACTCGGCGCTGATCGCGCTGGGATACGCCACCAGGATCGTGCGCCAGTACTCGGGCGAGGTGGAGATGCGGAGGCTCGCGGGACCCGGGGCCAGCGTGGCGCCGGCTGTCCGCAACGAGCGCCGCGCCTGGTACAATCCCGCGCTACGGAGCGTGGACTTCGAGGTCGTCTCGATGCTCACGCTGGCGGTGATGATGATCGCCGTCATCCTTCCCGCGGCCGGGCTCGCCTGGGAGAAGGAAGCGGGGACGATCGAGCAGCTGCTGGTGATGCCCTTCGCGTCGTGGCAGCTCATGCTGGCCAAGGTGATCCCGACCTTCGTGGTGAGCCTGGCCTCGCTGGCCCTCGCGCTGTGGGTGCCCTGGTGGTTCGCGGTCCCGATCCGTGGCAGCCTGCCGCTCTTCTTCTCGCTGTCCGCCCTCTTCCTCTTCAGCAGCCTGGGGCTCGGCCTCCTGGTCGGGACCGTGGCCGGCAACCTCCAGCAGGCCCTCCTGCTGGGCTTCTTCATCATCTTGCCGATCATGGTGATCTCCGGTGTCATCGTCCCGGTGGAGAGCATGCCCGGGCCCATCCAGCTCCTGTCGGTCCTGAGCCCGCTGCGATATTACATGGAGATCGGCCTCGGGATCTTCATGAAGGGCGCCGGGATGGACGTGCTCTGGCCGCAGGCGATGGCCATGGCGGGCCTCGGGCTGGCGATTCTCGGGCTGGGCCTCTGGCGGTTCGGGCGACAGCTCGGGTGAGCGCGGGCGCGGGTGTCCGGGCGAGCCCCGCGAGGGCGCGCCGGCGGCGGGAAGTGGAGATGGGCGAGGTCGTGGCGGCAGTAACGCCCCTGGTCACCCTCGCTCCCGCGGCCCGCTCCGGCATCCGGCCGGGGGACGTGATCGTGGCCTTCCAGGGGAAGCCGATCCGGCGCGCCGACGAGCTTCCGCGGCTGACGGCGAAAGCGCCTCCTGGAAGCGACGCGGAGCTGAAGGTTCGTCGCGGCGGGACGGAGCTCGCCCTGAAGGTTCGGCTCGGCGAGCTCCCCGAGGCACCAGAGCGATGACACCCGCGGGTCGTGGGGGGCGCGACCGTCGTCCGCCGGGTCGAGAGCGTCAGCCGGGGCACATGCGCAGCCCGGCTGCAGCGCCGGAGCGGAGCTTGAGGCGCTGTTCCTGAAGCGGATCCGTGAGTGCCACATGGTGAGCTGAACGGAGGAACCCTTTCATGTCAAGCGAGCCACATCACCAGGCGTCATTGCCTCGATCCCGCCGGCGGTTCACGGTGGTCCTCCTTGGCGCCATCTCGGGGGCCATCGGGGGGATTCTCGGTATCCCCCTGGGAGGCTTCTTCGGGCTTCCGGCGCTGAGGAGCCGGGAGTTCGCCTGGGCCGAAGCGGGACCGGTGGACGGCTTCAAGGTCGGCGAGATCAGGTTCGTGGCGCTCATGCCGCTCCGGCGCCCGGTGTGGCCGGAGGAGGCGCCGAGGATGGGAGCCTTCGTGTCCCGGAAGGCCGACGGCACATTCGAGGTGTTCCACAACCACTGCACGCACGTCGGCTGCCCCGTCAACTGGAATCCCGCCGCGCAGCGTTTCTTCAGCCCGTGCCACGGCGGGGTGTTCGACCGGAGCGGGCGTGTGCTCGCCGGGCCGCCTCCGCGCCCGCTGGACCGTCACGAGATGAAGGTGGAGAAGGGGGTGCTCTACGCCGGCGAGATCTATAGCGTAAACGAGCGGCTCGAGCGCGTGGGGCGGTACCACTCGTGAGTCTCGGCGCATGGCTCGACGACCGGCTGGGTACCCGGTCGCTCGCGGCGGGGTTCTTCTACCGGCGCATCCCGAGGGCCGTCGGATGGCCTCACACCCTGGGGAGCGCCACGCTCTTTCTGCTGCTGGTGCAGACCGTGACGGGCATCTTCCTGGCCTTCTACTACGTTCCCTCCGTCGAGCACGCGTACGGGAGCGTCCAGTACATCACCGAGCAGGTCCCCTTCGGCGCCTACGTGCGGGGGCTCCATCGCTGGAGCGCGAGCCTCGTGGTGATCTTCGCGGTCCTGCACCTGGTCCGGGTCTTCTTCATGGGCGCCTACAAGTACCCGCGGGAGACGTCGTGGGTGGTCGGGGTGCTGCTCCTCGGAATCATCTTCGCCTTCGGCTTCACCGGCTACCTCCTTCCCTGGGACCAGAAGGCCTACTGGGCCACGGTGGTGGGGACGCACATCGCCGAGTGGGCGCCCGGAGTGGGCGATGTGGTCGCCCGGCTGCTCAGGGGCGGCCCCGAGGTGGGAATCAGGACCCTCGGGCGTTTCTTCGCCTTTCACGTCCTGTTTCTGCCGACGTTCCTCTGGCTCCTGGTGGCCGTCCACCTGTTCATGGTCATCCGACAGGGCATCGCCCCGCCTCCCGTCGGGCGCCTGGCCGTGATCCGCCCTGAGGAGTACCGGGACCGCTACGAGGAATCCAAGGCCGAGGGGGCCAGCTTCCTCGAGCACCTGACCCGGGATAGCGTGGTGGCGCTGGCGCTTCTCCTGATCGCTTCGTGGCTGGCCTTGAGATACGGGGCGCCGCTGGAAGAGATCGCCGATGCCACGACGACCACCTACGTTCCCCGTCCGGAGTGGTACTTCTACTTCCTCTTCGAGCTGCTCTGGGTCTTTCCCGGACGCTGGACCGTGCTCCCCGCCTTCTGGATCCCCGTTCTGGGCTTCCTCGCGCTGCTCCTGCTCCCGTTCCTGGACCGAGGGCCGGCGCGGAGCCCGCTCCGGCGCCCCGTGGCATCGCTCGCGGCGACCGCCGTGCTCGTGGGCGTCCTGTTCCTGACCTACAAGGGCGCGACGGCCCCGGCCCCGCCCGGGAGTGCTCCGGTCGCGGGCGCCATCCTTTCTCCCGAGCTCCAGAAGGGACGCGAGGTCTTCGAGGCCCAGGGATGCGGGGCCTGTCACACGGTCGCCGGCCAAGGCGGCGCGTCGGGGCCGGACCTGTCTAGCATTGGAAGCCTCCGGGACGCGGCATGGCTGGGGCGTTTCGTCAGAGATCCCGAAGCGGTGAAGGCCGGCTCGGCCATGCCCGACTCCAAGGATCTGGGGGGGGAGGATCTGAGCGCCTTGGTCGGCTACCTCTCCTCCCTGAAATGAGGACAGCCATGAGGACAGACCGCGTGATTCTCACGATCGGACTTGTCGGGATCACGCTCCTGGCCGGCCGGGCCTGGGGCCAGGAGACCTACGCTCTCTGGGGAGACCCGCAGAAAGGACGGAAGGTCTATGCCGAGCACGGCTGCGCCACCTGCCACGCGATCAACGGGGTGGGAGGGGGCCTGGCGCCCGACCTGGGCCGGCCGCCGGTTCGCCACAAGACGGTGACCCAGATGGCGGGCGTGATGTGGAACCACGCTCCCCAGATGCGCCAGCTCCGGGAGTCCAAGGGGCTGGCTCCCCAGCCCCTGACAGAACCCGAGATGCTGGATCTCTTGACCTACCTCTATTCCCTTCACTTCCTCGACCAGCCCGGCAGCGCAAGGCGCGGCGAGCGGCTGTTCGCCAGCAAGGGGTGCGCGACGTGCCATCGGGTGGCGGGAGATCGGCCCGGGATCGGGCCTTCGCTGTCGCGGTTCAGCCAGTATGCCTCTCCCATCCTGTGGGCCGAGGTCATGTGGACCCACGCGGTGAACATGGAGCAAAAGATGAAGGAGCTGGGGCTGGAGTGGCCCACCTTCAAGGAGAACGAGATGGTCGACGTGATCACCTACATCCGGGCGGCGATCCAGCCTCCCAAGCGGTAGGGAAACGGGTTACACCTTTCTGACGCCGGTCCTGGGGGTTCTTGTGTTCCGGGAGTCGCTGGGACGACTCGAGGCGTTTGGCGTCGCCCTGACCGTCGCGAGGGTGGCGTGGGTCGAGTGGCCGAAGCGATGAGTGGCGTCGACGTCGGAGATGCAAGGCGGGGCGACGACCTCCAGGCGCCTCGTCGATCGGCTGATCGAGTACTATCACAGCGAGTATGCGGGGGCCCTTCTGCTTCCTCGACGCTCGTGCCAACCGGTAGCCATGGCCACGATCGAGTCAGCCGACGGCCATGATGAGGATCGATCCGGCCTGACAGGAGGAACCGATGAAGCCAGCGATGACTGAAGCGCTGGCGGGCGAGAAGCTGAAGACGGCTCCGTCGGCCACGGCGGGCAAGGGCGGGGACGGGACCGGCCCGGAGCGGATCGAGCTGCCCGTTTCCGGAACTCACCTGTCCCGCGTGTGTCCAGGCCGTGGAGGGCGCCCTGCGGGCAGTGCCCGGGGTGAGGGCGGCGACCGTGAACCCTGCCACCGGCCGGGCCTTCGTCAGCTACGACCCGCGGGAGACCAAGCTCCCATCGCCGCACGCGGCCATCAAGGGGGCCGGCTACCGGGTGGGCGGAGCCGCGCGCGGCGCGGCCCGGGAGGCCGGAGTACCATGTCTTCAGCGAAGGCGATGCGGAACCCATGACAGAGGAGGCAAGCGTGATGCCGGGAAGGGGCTGGGAGGGCCGACGGCTCGTGCTGGCGGCTGTCGGCATGGCCGTGGTGATGCTGCTCGGCACGGGCGGGGTGGCGGGAGCCGGTGAGCGGGATCCGGGAATCCGGAAGGTGTCGGTCGGGGCCGGCCGGAGCTACACCGACGTGAGCCCCGCCGCGCTGGCCAGGCTGCTCGAGCGCAAGAGCTTCCCGCTCATCAATGTCCACATCCCCTATGCGGGCGAGATCGCCGGGACCGACCTCTTCCTCCCCTTCAACGAGGTGGAGGCAAACGCCCGCAAGCTGCCGGCCGACAAGAGCGCGCGGCTGGTCGTGTACTGCCTGAGCGGGCCCATGAGCGACATCGCAGCGCCCGCGCTGGTCACGCTCGGCTACACGGATGTCTGGAATCTCGACGGGGGGATGGTCGCCTGGACGGAAGCGGGGTACCGGCTCCAGCGCAAGCGGCGGTGACGTGCCGCGGCGGCGCAGCGGGCCGCAAGCCGTCGTTCGCCGACGATCGCGGGAGGCCTGTGACGGCATGACAGGGAGGGCGGACATGAGACGGGTGTGGACCTGGGCGCTGACGGGGCTCGCGCCGTGGCTGCTGCCGGCCGCGGCCGCCGCCGAGGAGCGCGGCTACGGGTGGGGCTGGGGGATGCATCCCATGTGGGGCGTGTGGGGGCTGGGGATCGGGCTCATGATGCTGGTGTTCTGGGGCGCCGTGATCGTGGTCATCGTGCTCGGGATCCGCTGGTTCGTGAGCCAGGGGAGACCGCCGCAGTCAGACCGGGCGCTCGACATTCTCCGGCAGCGGTACGCGAGCGGTGAGATCGGCAAGGAGGAGTTCGAGGCCAAGAAGCGTGACCTCGGCTGACGGCAGCGTGGCGGAGGCCCGCAATGAGTGACAGGCAGGTGCATCCGCTGGCGGGGAAGCCCGCCCCGCCCTCGCTGCTGGTGGACGTGCCGCGGCTTCTGGCGGCGTACCACGCCCAGCGGCCGGACCCCGCCATCGCGGCGCAGCGCGTCGCCTTCGGCACGTCCGGGCACCGCGGCTCGTCGCTCAGGGCGGGCTTCACCGAGGCCCACATCCTCGCCGTCACCCAGGCGATCTGCCTCCACCGCCGGACCCGGGGGATCGACGGGCCGCTCTGCCTCGGCTGGGACACCCATGCGCTCTCCGGGCCCGCCCGGGTGAGCGCCCTCGAGGTGCTGGCGGCCAACGGCGTCGACGTCATGGTGGACGCCCACGACCGCCCCACGCCGACCCCCGTGATCTCCCAGACGATCCTGGCCCACAACCGCGACCGGACGACGGGGCTCGCCGACGGCATCGTGATCACGCCCTCGCACAACCCGCCCGACTATGGCGGGTTCAAGTACGACCCCCCTTCCGGGGGCCCGGCCGACACCGAGACCACCTCGTGGATCCAGGACAGGGCCAATGCGCTGCTCGCCGAGGGATTGCGCGGGGTGGCGCGGATGCCCTACGAGCGGGCGTGCCGCGCGGCCACGGTGAGGCGCTTCGACTACGTGGACGCCTATGCCGGCGCCATCCGGGACGTGATCGACACGGAGACGCTGCGCGGGACCACGCTCGCGATCGGGGTGGACCCGCTCGGAGGGGCCAGCGTCGGGTACTGGGAGCCCATCGCCGAGCGCTACGGCTTCAGGCTCCGGGTCGTGAACCCGGCGGTGGATCCCACCTTCGGCTTCATGACCGTGGACTGGGACGGCGAGATCCGGATGGATCCCTCCTCGCCCTTCGCCATGGCCCGGCTCATCGGGCTGCGGGAGCAGTTCGACGTCGCCTTCGCCGCCGACCCCGATGCGGACCGGCACGGGGTCGTGAGCCGGAGCGCCGGGCTCATGGACCCCAACCACTACCTCGCCGTCTCCATCTCCCTCAGGGCGCTCGCCCTGGATCTCCGCTGGTCGTGGAACCACAGCGCCGACGAGCTCTGGGCCTGGCTCGACCCCGCGCTCTGGGCGCTCACCCACAATCCCTGGGCCGTCCTGCACGCGGCCTCGCGCGTGAGGCTCGAGGCGCTGCTGGAGCAGCCGGAGCACCGCCAGCGCGTCCAGGCCCTGCTCGATGTCAGGCAGCAGTACCTGAGCGGGCCGTCCTGGTTCCGCGAGAGGCACCCGGACGCGCCGCTCACGCGGGTCGCCTACGTGAGCATGGAGTTCGGGCTCAGCGAGGTGCTGCCGATCTACGCCGGCGGGCTCGGCAACGTGGCGGGCGACCACCCCGGTGGTGGCGGGCTTCGACCGGTTCCCGCCCGCCCTGATCGGGCGCTTTCTCGGACGCTACGCCGAGGGAGTGGGTCCGGTTCTCCCGCCGTCCCGAGGCGTAGGGGCGCGTGGTCTTCATTCCCGACTACGACCTGCTCCTGGCCGAGCACCTCGTGCAGGGCGTGGACGTCTGGATCAACACGCCGCGGCGCCCCTGGGAGGCGAGCGGGACGAGCGGCATGAAGGTGCTCGTCAACGGCGGGCTGAACCTCTCGGAGCTCGACGGCTGGTGGGCGGAGGCGCATGCGCCCGAGGTGCGCTGGGCGCTGGGGGACGGCCGGGAGCACGGGGACGATCCCGCCTGGGACGCCGCGGAGGCCGAGGCGCTGTACGGGCTGCTCGAGCGCGAGGTGGCGCCCGCCTTCTATGCCCGCGACGGCCGGGGCGTGCCGCGGGCGTGGGTCGAGCGGATGCGCGAGAGCATTGCGCGGCTCACCCCGCGGTTCTCGGCCAACCGGGCGGTGCGCGAGTACACCGGGCGGTACTACCTTCCGGCCGCCGCCGCCTACCGCAGGCCCGCGGTTGACACGGGCGCGCTCGGGGCCGAGCTGGTCGCATGGCGGCGCGGCCTGGCGCGGCACTGGCCGAGGCGCGCTTCGGGGAGGTCCACGTGGCCAGGCACGGCGACAGCCAGGAGATTGCGGTCGAGGTCCATCTCGGCGGGCTGGATCCCGACGCCGTGGGCGTGGAGATCTATGCCGACGCCACGGACGGAGGCGACCGGGTACGCCAGTCCATGGCGCGGGGGCCGAGGCTCGAGGGGTCCGGCGGCGGATACACGTACCACGCGGCCGTCCCGGGCTCGCGCCCGGCCGGCGACTACACGCCGCGCCTCGTGCCGCGCCACCCGGCGGCCGCAATTCCGCTGGAGGCTGGCGAGATCCTGTGGCAGCGGTGACCGGGGGGAGGTGAGGGAGACCCGAGAGGCGTCGTCCCTGGACCGGGGCCGAGTGGCCCCGACCAGGCTCGCGTGGCGCTCGATGCCCCGGGTCGGAGGAGGGTGACGCGCATGAGACATCGCCGAGCCAACAGATGGTGGCAGTGGACGGGGGGGCGGACGTTCCGCCGCCCCTGCGGCGGTCCGGGGCGGGCTCGCGATCGCTCGGGGCTGGGACCGGAGGACAAGATGTCAGTCTCGGGGAACGTCCTTGACAAAGCGGCAGCCCTCGGTGGAGGCCGAAGGGGCGGGGAGGCCCTCCGCCCGGGCAGGGGCAGGAACTGCGAGCAGGCCGTGGGGCGGACGTGAGGCGCCATTGCCTCACTCGGATAGCTCCCGATGGTCAGTCGACGGGCGGGCCAGTGATGCGAGGCCCGGATTTCAACGCCTTGGGCTCAGGCGGGACCAGCCTTCCCCCTGGGTATGTTAATTGCTAGAGTCTACGCCGGAACTTGATATGAGCAGACGATCGTCGATGACGAGCTGGGCGGGGCGTTCACTTCCGATCGCCATAGTCCTTGTTGCCCTGGCCCTGAGCCTCTGCCTCTTCCAGGTCACCAGCACCGGCGCCCATCATGCCGGCATGTCGCCGGACATGTGCTCCGGGTTCTTCCTCGTGAGCTTCTTCGTGACCCTGCCCTATGTCGCCCAAGTCGGTGCTCTGGCGGCT
>Ga0209211_10009281_pt1 | contig 13156 bp, 14 predicted proteins | sample RifGroA2_FD_183992 | JGI IMG/M metagenome (GOLD analysis project Ga0209211, IMG submission 183992) | Groundwater microbial communities from Rifle, Colorado, USA - Groundwater A2 (SPAdes) (version 2) | ecosystem: Environmental > Aquatic > Deep subsurface > Groundwater | place: Rifle, Colorado...
CCCGGGCCATTTGCGCCAAACGGATAATTGTTCCTTCAACTTCCCGGCCATAAGCCGCCATAAGGTCCGCCAATTCATCAATAATAATTACAAGATAAGGCATAAAAGAATTTTCTTCCCGTTTTTTAAAAATAATATTATTAAAACTTAAAATATCTCTTGCGTTATAATCGGAAAGAACCTCATAACGGCGTTCCATTTCCTTCACCGCCCAGCGCAAAGCATTGATTGATTTTTTGCCATCGCTTAAAACCGGAGTTAAAAGATGAGGCAAATCTCGATAATATGATAGTTCAACCCGCTTAGGGTCAATAAGTATAAATTTTAATTGCTCCGGGCCATTCCGCCAAATAAGCGAAGTGATTATACTATGAATGGAAACGGACTTGCCGGAACCGGTGGCTCCGGCAATTAAAAGATGGGGCATTTTTGAAAGATCGGCAAAAACCGGCATGCCGGCGACATCGCGTCCTAAAGCAAGCGTTAAAGTACCGGATTTTTTGAAATTATCTAAGTCGAGCAAACTGCCCAGCCGGACTAACGCGATTGATTTATTCGGCACCTCAATGCCAACCAAGGCCTTGCCGGGTATTGGCGCTTCAATTCTTAAAGGATGAGCCGCCAAAGCCAGCGCCAAATCATTGTGAAGAGTTACTATCTTTGAAATTTTTACGCCCTGAGCCGGCCTTAATGTATATTGGGTAACGGTAGGACCGATGTTTACTTCTCCCATTTCAACGTCAATGCCAAAATTTTGAAGCGTCCGTTTTATGATATTGGCATTAGCTTTGATATCACCCGACATCGGCCGGCTTTCAATTCGTTCCAATAAATCTATTACCGGCGGATTATACGCACCGCTCTTAAATTTAGGAACTTTAAACTCTTCCTCTTCCTCTATAGATTTCTTGACCGCCGAAGCTTTTACCGGCATGGCTTGATTCACAATTACCGGATTAACTTCCGATGATCCGAGCTTTTCTTTTTCTTCAACCAACTCATCCTCATCTTCCTCATTTTTCTCATTTTCATCTTTCCCTATTTTTAAGGGAATATTTAATGCCATTACTGCCGAAATTAAAACAAAAGAAACTAAAAGCACCAAGGAAGCCCAGAAACCAAAGATTTTATTTAAAGAAATCGCTATGCCGTAACCAACCAATCCGGCGTAATTATTTTCCGAATAAATTTCCAAAATTCCCAATATTGAAACAAAAAGCAGAAGCGCGCCAAAAATAGTCGCAAAATACAAATGTTCTCGGCGAGATTTTAAAAATTCATAAGTCACAAGCAGAAAAATAGCCGGTAAAATAAAATATCCCCAGCCAAATAAAAACCATAAAGATTTAAGCATCATCTCGCCAAAAGGCCCGGCTTTATGCCAAATGCTTAAAATCATAATAACGGCAAAACTAAAAAAAAGAATGGCTAAAATAGCTTTTTTGGTTTGCTCTTCCAAATCAAAAAGCGGTTTTTTTGGCGCGAACGCGGCAGATTTTTCTTTTAATTTCTTCTTCTTTTTTGCCATAAATTTCTCCAAGTTTATTCTAAAATAAAATCCCGCCAAAAGCAATAGCTTAAAGCGGGCCAAAAACATTATTGTCTAGCGAAGCGAGTGAAATGAAAAGCTAAAATTTTCATTTCCGAGCAAGTGACGGCAACAAAAGGTTAATACCTTTTATTTTATGTCTCAAAATGCTTTGAGACGTCTTCAACAGTAAGCCCCTGGCTATTCAAAAGTTTAACGTTAAAATCTTTGTCGGCTTCAAGCAGTTTGGCTCCTTCGTTTTCACCATAACTCTTAAGAAAAAAAATTAGTGCATCAAGATCTTTTGGAAAACAATATCCGCCGAATCCGCGGTAACCGCCATGATTAACATCAAGATGGGAATCGCCGATTCTAAAGTCAGCCGCCATGCCGCGGCGGACATTTTCATAATCAACTTCCATTTTGTCGCAAAGCAGATTTAGCATATTCGCGAAATTCACCTTTCTTACAAAATGAATATTGCCGCCGTATTTGATAATTTCGGCTTCGGTAGCGGTAATTCTAACCGGCTTATATGTCTCAATACCCCAAGGCGACATAAATGGCGCTTTAGGAAGCAGAGAAAGAACGAGATGAGCCGCATCAAGGCTTTGTTCAGTAAATCCGACTATTTGGCGATCCGGCCTCGCGAAATCTTCCCAAGCCCGTTTTTCCGTGAGAAATTCCGGATTAAATAATAGTTTCCACTGTGAATACATATCTTGAAAGTACTGGGTTATGCCTGGCTGCACCGTTGATTTAATAACCACAATTTTGGATAGCGACTTATCAATTCTCTCCAGAGCATTAATTACTGCCAAAAAATCACAACCGCCATCATTGCCGCGGCGAGGTGTTGGCACGGCAATAAAAATAATATCGGCTTTATTAATATCGTCAAAATAATCTTTTTTAGGGTCTATGTCATACAAAAACAAGTCAAATTTCCTTTCATAGCCATTTTCTTCAAACCAGCGCTTTAATGGCGTGCCTACCATGCCGACGCCAATTATTCCGATTTTCCAAACGTTCATTTTCAGAGCTCCCATTCGGCGGATATTAAATTATTAAAAAACCTTATCGGTATTATATACCTGAAACTCTTAAAATTAGCAAATAATTTCAAAATCAATTTTTCAGCCGCGAAGCCCAAGCGAAATGAAAAAAATACCTATCAAGTGACGCGGCGTCCGAGTCGTATTGATTGCCGCCATAAAAAAAATCACATATGGTTTCGCGCAAACGCGCAATTTCTTTGGCGCGATTTTTCCACCTTTTATCAGAAAGTGTTAGGTCAAAAAGTTCAAGAGCGCGCCAAGCTGCCACTTCCCAATGCTTTTTTTCACCCTTCTGATGCCATCTCATAGCTCTAACAACCTCGCTTCCTATATTAGCCAATTGCAATGAAAGCGATAATTTAAACCATCTTTTACTATCAAAATTGCGTTGAAGATAAGTCATTTTACTCGGTTAAATTTTTTATAATATTTTTTATTTTTTCCTTGATTTCTTGGTTTTCTATGTCTTCAGAGCCATTTTTCAAAAGCTCCGCTTCTTCATCGGCATGCAATTCCCCTCCCAATGCCATTATGCCGCGTTTAACATCGACAACTGCTTTAATTAAATCCCCAAAGCGTTTTTCGGCCAATTGTTTAAGCTTTGTTTTTGAAATTTTTTTTATGACAATAATTATATCTTCCATTAAATGGATTCTAACATAATTTATCTTGGAAATAAAATAAAAAAAACCGCCGGATAAATCCAGACGGCAGAAAACGGTTATTATTTTAGCCAGCGGGAACTTTTTCTGGCTCAACTTCAATAACTAAAACTGTATATTTATTATCTTTTCTATCAGAATTCCAGCGGTGATCAACCTTTGCTAAAACCTTATACTGTTCAACTAAAGTCAAATTGACTCCTTGTGGAGTGAGCACAATTCTATTAACGTAAAGAGTTGATGCGTGTTCGCCAACAACTAAAGGTTTAAGCTTTTTATTCAAAAAATCAACTACCGTATCATCAGATGAGTCCGATTTTTCCAAATTAAGCGTAAATACTAAACCATGTGAATCATGAACGTCTTCGACCTTAGCTTTCATTTTTACACCTCTTTTTAGGAGTTAATAAAAGAACAAGGTTAAGTATTTAATATATATAATACATATAAAACTATCTGTCAATATTTGCAGGGGTGCCAGGATTCGAACCTGGCCTAACTGTTTTGGAGACAGTTGTGCTTCCGCTGACACTACACCCCCATTCTGTCGCAAAGTGGCAGAAGATTATTTCTTTCCTTCTTTATGAATTGTGTGCTTGCGGCACCACTTGCAAAATTTTTTAAACTCCAGTTTTCTTTCAACGAGTTTCTTGTTTTTCTGCGTATGGTAATTAATGCGCTTGCAATTACCGCACACTAATTTTGTTATTTTTTCTTGAGCTTTCATATTTTTTTGTTTTTTCTTTAGATTTTTTAACTATAAATAAACAAATTTACCAGAGCCAGCAGAGGGATTTGAACCCCCGACCTTCGCTTTACAAAAGCGCTGCTCTGCCGCTGAGCTATGCTGGCCCATTTTTCGGCCATTTTAACATGATTTTCTTTTAAAAGCAAAGTTGTTTTATAACACATATTTAAGTATTTTTGCTATACCGCTTCTTCCAGTTTCAACGAAAACAGCTTAGAAACACCATCGCCATCCATTGTAATACCATAAAGAATTTTTGCGGCTTCCATGGTGGCGCGATTATGGGTAATTAAAATAAATTGAGTGTCTTTTGCCAGATCTTTTAAGACCTTAGCAAAGCGCGAGGCATTAACTTCATCCAGCGCCGCATCAATTTCGTCTAAAACAAGAAACGGCGGCTTACTCGCGGAAACTATGGCAAAAAGAAGCGCGATGGAAACCAGCGACCGTTCGCCGCCGGAAAGTAAATTGAGGTCTTTAATCCGCTTTTGCGGTATGTTTATGGTTATATTCGCTCCGGAACCGCTCTCGCCAAAGTCATCGATGGTTAATTTTGCAGACCCGCCGCCAAACATCAATCGAAAATAATGGTGAAATTCTTCATTGATTCGCGCAAGTCCAACTTTAAAATTATTGTTAATTCTAATAGTTAAATCTCCGATTAAATTTTTAAGAGATTGCGTGGCGCTATTTAAATCGTCAACTTCGGCAGTTAAAAATTCATGGCGCTTGCCCGTTTCTTCATATTCCCGCATCACCTCTTCGTCAATACTGCCGATATCGGAAATTTCCCGTCTTAATTTAATTATTTTATTTTGAAGTTCCGTTATTTGAAATTCCGTTAATGTTGGAAACTCGGTTTCCAACATTTTCACGGGTTCAACTATGGCAAACGTGGCGGAAAATTCTTCATAATTTTTTCCCGAACCCCACATTTCCGATTTGATGTTGGCTTCTTTTAATTTGATTTTTTCGTCTTCCAAATCAAATTCTCTTATTAAATCTTCGGCCGAAAAATATTCTCGCCGCGCCAGTTCTAATTCTTTTTGAGAATTAAGATAATCCGTCCGCCAATTATTTTTTTCCGAGCGAATTTTTGCTATGGCAACTTGGATTTGTTTTGCCCGATTTTCAAGTTGTTCCAATTTTATTTTAAACTCCCCCATGTCTTTTTCATAAGGATTTTTATCCGCCCTATCTAAATCGGCTAAACTCACTGAAGCCAAGATTTTATCGGTTTCACTCTTTGCTAAATAGTTGCCGATATTTTGAATTTCATCTGCTAAAACCTTGATTGCTTCTCTAAAATCGCCAATGGTATTGAGTCCCAAAACGGCATTCAGGCGTTTTGCCCAATATTTTATTTTTATCGCTAAAACCGCTTCAAGAGTTTTGGTATTATTATCACCGCTTCTATTGGCGTGTTGAGTAAGGCCTTCAAGCCGTCCAATTTCGCGCACAATGATTTGCCGCTCCACGTTTAATTTCTCCGAATCCACCTCCATTTGTTTTGTTTTGTCGCCGGTTTGCGAAATTTCAGCCATCTGAACTTCAAATGATTTTTCCTTATCTTCAAAATTTTCACGTGCCACGATTATCTTTGATTCCAAAACTTCTCTGGCTTTTTTGTTTTTATTTTTATCGCTTAAAATTTCAAAAATTCTCGCTTTGAAAAATTCATTTTCAAAATTATTTAAATCGTTTACTAAAAATTCGCGTTTTTTGAATTTTTCAACCTGCCGTTTTAAAGAGCGAAGATGGGGAAAAATTTCACTTAAGAGGCCATGAGTTTTTAGGATGTTGGCACCGGTTTCCGTTAATTTACCTTCAGCTTCCAATTTTTTAAGCTGAAACTCGCGTAGACCCAAAGCGTCCTCCAAAATACCGCGGCGTTCTTCCGGGTTGGACTTAAGAATTTCATCAGCTGAACCCTGATTAACTATGGAGTGGCCTCGAAGCCCAAGTTTGGAACGCGCCAAAAGCTCGGCAATATCTTTAAGCCGCACCAAACTGCCGTTTAAATAATATTCATTCGCGCCATCCCGATATACTTTGCGACCGATAATCACTTCCTCAAAATCAATGGGAAAAAATCCATCTTTATTATCAAAATGCAAATTAACGCTGGCTTTGCCTTGGGCCGATTTGGTCGCCGAACCGGCCCAAATTAAATCAGCGCCGGACTTGGAGCGTAAATTTTTAAAACTTTGTTCTCCCAAAACCCATCTTACCGCATCAACCACATTGGACTTACCGGAACCGTTCGGCCCAACAATAGCGCTGACGGCAGTCGGAAATTCTAAATCGGTCTTGTGAGCGAAAGATTTAAAACCGGAGATTTCTAATTTTTTAAGTCTCATACTAATGCCAATTTTTTTCCTTAAGAGCGTTTTCGGCAGCTCGCTGCTGGGCTTCGTTTTTTGAAGAGCCAACACCCTCCGCGATCAGTTCTTTTTCAAGATAAACTCCGACTTTAAATGTTTTAGCGTGATCCGGACCGCTTTCTTCAAGCACTTCGTAGGTCGGCGTGATGCTTATCCTCTCCTGTGCCGCCTCTTGAAACAAACTTTTGGCGTCGCGCCATAATTTATTTTTTATAATATCGCCGAGCTCCGGAATCAAAACTTGTAAAATAAAATCCTTAGCCGACTGATATTCTTTATCAAGATAAAGCGCACCGGTAAAGGACTCGAAAGTGTTCGCCAAAATATATTGCCGTCCGCGGCCGATTTCTTTGGTTTCGCCTTTTGATAAATATAAATAATCGTTAAAGTTCAACCGTTCGGCGATTTTTGCGAGCATCTGGGTATTAACCAAAGCCGCCCTTAAATTGGTCATTTCGCCTTCGGCTAAATCGGGATAATTTTTATAAAGATATTCGGTAACCGCCAATTCCAAAACCGCGTCACCCAAAAATTCCAGCCGTTCGTTGTGGCCCAGTTCAAAAGCCGGATTTTCATTTAAATACGAACGATGAACAAAGGCCTGTTTCAACAGGTTTTCGTTTTTAAATTTTATTCCGAGATTTTTTTGTAATTCTTTAAAATCCATAAAAATTTAATATCTTTATTTTCACACTTTCCTCGCTCACCCAGCGTGCTCGCTTCAGGGATTCGCCCTCGCTCGGTCGCCAAAGGCGACCACCGTGCCCGCTCGGGCTCATAACCCGCTTTGAAAACAAAGATATTAAATTTTTTATAATTTATTATCTTTTTCTTCTTTTTTCTCCTCTGCTATTTCTTTTCCTCTCCTTGGGCCGCCTTCGTCTTTTCCCGGTTCGCCGATGGCGCGATAAATAGTCCCTAAAACGCCGTTAACGAATTTCCCCGAGGTCTCGCCGCCAAAGCTTTTTGCTAATTCTATCGCTTCATTAATCGCCACCTTAGGAGGCACTTCCTCGCGCTTGCCAAATAAAAGCTCATAAATGCCAAGCCGCAAAACGTTTCTATCAACTAAACTCACCTGTTCAAGCGGCCATTCCGGCGCTGTTTTGGTAATAATTTCGTCAATTTTTTTCTTATTTTCCAAAACGCCTTTTATTAAATCTCTGGCGAATTTGTCGTCTTCTAGCCCCGGCGCGAACTCATTGATATTTCGCTCTAAAATTTTATCTATTTTTAATTCTTTTCCGCCTTTAAAATCCCACTCGTAGAGCGTCTGCATCGCGATTGAACGTGAAAGATGCCTATTGGCCATAAAATTAAAATAACACAAAAATTAAAAATATAAAAGGATAGACCATTGGTATCTGTCAAATCTAAATTTGACATATTATCAACCGATCGGAAATTAAGTTGTTAAATTCTAAATTTTCAAATTCAATCATCTGCTGCCAAAAAATATGCCGACGATAACACCTATAAAAACCGCCGCGCCGCCGATTAAAAACATTCTCAAGCCGCTTTTGATTATATTTATATTAGAAATTTTTGCTCCGATAACACCAAGAAAAAATAAAGCTAAAAGAGATAAGCTGATTGAAAACCAAACAGCAAGTCCCGGCGCCAGAATAAGATACGGAAATAGCGGAATAAGTCCGGCTATAAGATAAGAAAAAAACATAATGAAAGCGGCCATAAAAGAACGGCGGGGCGACACTTCGGCTTGCCTTATATAACTTTCGGAGGAATATTCCGAAAGAAAATCGCCCATAGCCATGGAAAACGCTTCAACTAAAATTAAAATCGCGCCAGTCAATAAAATGGTTTCTCGGGCTACGCCGGCAATGGCAACTCCGGAAAGCAAACCGACGGTTGAAGCCAAACTGTCTTCAACGCCAAAAACAAACGCCCGCAAGTATTCAGCTAAGACATTTTTTGAATATCGTTCAAACATGACCTGGTCATTGTAACGCAATTGAACTAAAATTGTCATTATTATAATTTCTATATTGCTATTTCTTTTGTATCACAACTTCCCTATAGGATTCTTATGATACCAATAGCAACGTGTAAATAAGTGTCTAAATAAAATAACAATAAAAAATAAAATCCCCACTTTCGCGGGGGTAAAAAATTTTAATTTTTTTTATCTCTGTTACTGACAAAATCTTCCCAAATTTTCTGGAATTTCTCTGAAGATTCGAGCAATTCATCAAACTTTCCTTCCGCAATTATTCTTCCGTGTTCAAAGAAATAAATTCTATCAAACAGCGGTAAAAGATGTAAGCTGTGCAAGGAACAAATAATCGCCTTATCGGTAAACGCTTCAAAAATATTTCTGAATATTTTTTCTTCGGTAATTACATCAACACTACTAGTCGGCTCATCGAGAAGAACAATCGCTTTGTCATGGCTGGCTAACAAGCCGCGAGCTAAAGCCAAGCGCTGTTTTTCTCCTCCGCTCAAGTTAACACCTTTTTCTTTTATCATTGAATCAAACTTATTGGGCAAACCCATCGCAACATCGGTAAAACAGGCCATATCAGTGTATTCAACAATTTTGGTCATATCGTAATCGGCACCAACGGTAATATTATCCAGTATCGTTTCTTGAAATATCTCCGGATCTTGTGGAATTAAAGCAATTTCGGAACTGATTGCCTTAAATCCGCTTTTAAGAAGTTTACCGTCCAGGTAAAGATTTAAGCTGGAAGGATGGTATAGTTCGCGGATAATTTTAAGCAGAGTGCTTTTGCCAGAGCCGGTTTCTCCTATTAATGCAATCCGCTCGCCCTTTCTGATATCAAGCGAAATATCATCCAAATGCAGATCTGATTTCTCTTCGCCATGATACGAAAATGACAAAGATTCAATTTCCAGTTTATTCCAATTATCGTTAAAAACCAGGGATCGAATTTTTTGCTGCGCCTGAAAATTATTGGCGATTTCCTCGGCGTTAGCTATCTTAGCTTTTTGCCGGACTATATCACTGTATCTCCAGGCAAATTCGTAAAACAAACCTTGGATATTCGATATATAACTATAAAGCGCAAAGATTGTTCCGATCATTATTGCGGTGTGATTGCGATAACTTCCATAAAAATAGGAAAATAGCACCAAAACCGTACTTATAGAACTGAATAAACTTACCAAAAACCATTTTATTTCAGTAGTTTTACACTCACTTTTATAAACCGAGAACGGCTCCGCAATCTTTTTGGCAATGGCTTTTTGGACCTGTTTTTCAACTCTTAAGATAATAATTGTCGCGATGTTAGTCATGGCATCAATAATTTTTTCTGAAATTTTATTTCCGGCTTTGTTGAGATATTCGTATTGAGGAACAAGAATTTTGTCATACTTTACTACTACATATCCGGCAAATAAAATCACAAACAGAATAAGATAAGCAGATGGCGGATGAAAATAAATTAGGGCTATATACGAACCGACAAGCTGAATGATCATTTGCATAAATGCAAATGTATTTTCTGAAAAATAAAGGATAGACGAGCTGCCTCTTTCAATTTTATCGGAAGTATCGCCCGTATGATGCTCAACATGCCATTCCATCGGAAACGCCATTGTTCCGGCAAGCAAGAATTTCTTATAATTCGCCTCTGCAATAAAGGCGTTTTTTCTTTCCATCACTCTTGCCGGCCCGTGAAAAACCCAAAAAATCAATTGGATAATCGGAAGCAGCAACATCAGAAGAAATAATGTCAATAAATCATTGCCATCAAGTAGTTGTTTTTTTTGTGATAATTTCCTGAATTACGTTCATAATCTTGGCAAAGACCAATGGCGTTATTAAACTAACCACGTTAGCCATAACAAACATTGACAAATATAAAACTAGATTTTTCCTGTTGCCAACGGAATACTGCCAAACTTTTTTAGCCAGATATATTAGTGGATTGTTTTTTAACATTTTTTCTCCTTTCCTTTATTTTCAAACATTTTTAAGGTTCTGTAAATTAAAATCCGCCCCTCGGCTATGCCTCGGGGCGGATTTTAATCTTATTTAAGCTAAAAATTAACTAAAATAGAAATACAAACCGTCCCGGCAAAAATTGCCCGCACTGCGAGTAAAAATGTATATAATCAGTTTTTCTTTTTTGCTCATAACTTTTACAAGATAAAACATATATAATTTCTTGTCAAGCGGCGAGCCAGCCGCCGTCAACGGAACCATTCTTTAAAAGTTTTCGGCCAGCCGATTAGTAAAAGCAAAGCCAATGGAGCACCCCAGTTTGCCGATCTTTCAACAAAATCCCAGATGGGCATTCCGACAATCGGGCGCATAAGCGCCGTCCAAAACCCCCAAAATACCATCCATAACAAAGCGATGCGAATCGGTTTAACTAAAATCAAAAACGCTAAAGCAATATCCATTAAGCCAACCAAAAATAAAAGAGTAGTTGCTGTTCCGGCGTCAGATACGCCAAATTGAGTAAACCAACCAATCCAATCTTTTTTGCCTTGTAAGGCGAAAACACCGTGCCCGACAAATTCGCCGGCAACGGCAATGCGTAAGACCCACTCAATAAGTTTTGTGTTCATATTTTTTTAAATTAATTATAATTTTATTAATTGTTTGTTTATCCACTATTTGCTATTACAACTAATTTTAGTATAATTAAAAAATAAAATCAAAAAACTATGAAAAACAAAGTGTTAGTTTATGCAACCTACTTGGCGCTCACAACCGCCTTAATTTCCGGATTCAGTAATTTTTTAAATAAAATCGCGGTAACGGCGATTAAGGATCCGATTGTTTTTACGACTCTTAAAAATATTATCGTCGCCGTTTTTATAATAGGCGCGATTCTAATTTTTAAAAAACTTCCGGAAATTTTGTCGCTAAATAAAAAACAAATAATAAAACTTATTTTAATTGGCGTTATCGGCGGTTCGTTGCCTTTCGCTTTATTTTTCACCGGCTTAACCATGACAAGCGCCGTCAACGCTTCACTAATTCATAAAACACTGTTTGTCTGGGTGTTGCTATTGGCAATCCCCCTATTTAAAGAACGCATATCAAAAATGCAATGGCTTGGAATCGGCGCAATTTTTGTCGCCAATCTAATTATCGGCGGATTTACCGGATTTAAATACAACACCGGAGAACTGATGATTTTGGCCGCTACAATTTTGTGGGCAATTGAAAATATAATAGCCAAAATTGCTTTAAAAAATATTTCGAGTTTAACCGTTGCCGGCGCCAGAATGGCAATTGGTTCTTTTATTCTTTTAAGTTTTGTTTTTTTGAAAGGCGGAGCTTCCGTCGTGCTTTCCTTAAATCAAACTCAATGGCTTTGGACGCTTATTCCTGCGGTTTTGCTTTTTGGATACGTGATAACTTGGTATGCGGCTATTAAACGCGCGCCTGTCACTTACGTGGCAACACTTCTGGTCCCGGCAACTCTGGTCACAAATGTTCTTTCGGCAATTTTTATCACTCGCGCTTTTACCTTGACCCAATTTATCAGCGCCGGTCTTTTTATCTTTGGTGCGATCATCGTAATATTCTTCGCGAAAAAATCTGTTGCCATACCGCAATCAGAATTAGAAATCGTTAGATAATGGATGGCTTATTGCGATGCAGCAAATATTCATTCGGACCCAACCGGCTTCATTACTGCGGCCCTGATGCCAACCGCGAAATTTTAGGATACATTCAAAGCGGCGCCAGCGATCTGGGCCTTAAAGATTTAATGAAAGCGTTCAAAACTTTATTTCCTTATCTAAAATTTATCGCCGTGGCAAATAGCATCCGCGACCCTTTTGATAACCGGGTTGTTGAGGCCTATTGGCTTGGCAATGAACTTTTAGAAACCGTTGAAAAGAAAAATTTTTACCGCCATCTTTTGGAAGACCATGAACTGAAGAGACGGATTGGCAATAAGGCATTTGAAGAAATAACCGCAAAAATAAGCGAGGGCGCCGTTCCCCATCATTCTTTTCATGTTTTCAACGTCTGGAAACGCACGGGATATCTTGAACGCGCGCACACTTTAGAAAGCATGAATAGTTGCCGCATCAGCTGGGGCAGGGTGGAAAAAATTGACGGCCCGTCGGTTGATGTTTCATCCGAACCTTTAGTTTACGAGAATGGAAAAATTTTATTAAGCGCCCCAATAACCAAAAAAATAATCCGCAATATTGGTTCGGATTTTGATATTGAACAGCTTAAAATCGGCGATATTATAACAATGCATTGGGACGTGCTATGCGAAGTAATAACTCCTCGTCAGGCCATGATTTTAAAAAAATATACATTAAAACATTTGAAATTAGCCAACGAAACTATATGAAAGTTTTTGTTTTCGGCAACCCTGATTTGGATTTTGATTCGTTGCCAATGCTCCTTCTACCGGAACTGCAAAAGAAACTGCCGGAAATTGATTTTGAAATAAAAGACCCGAACGAAGAATGGGAAGTATCTGAAAGCGAATTGATAATTATTGATACTGTCGTTGGAATTGATAAGCCAACGGTTTTTGAAAATCTGGAAAATTTTTCCGCTCCGCCGCGCGTCTCCGCCCACGATTTTGACGCCTACACCAACCTTAAATATCTGCAAAAACTCGGAAAAATAAAAAAAATAGAAATCATCGGATTGCCATCGATGATTTCTAAAGATGTCGCGATTGAATTTGCGATTAAGATTTTATCCAATTCACTTTAAGGAAATGGGAGGCGCAGCTCATGCAGGGATCGTAGGCCCTTATAAGTTTTTCGATTTCAAAAGCGATTTTTTCCTTTTCCATATTGGG
>Ga0209211_10009282_pt1 | contig 13155 bp, 19 predicted proteins | sample RifGroA2_FD_183992 | JGI IMG/M metagenome (GOLD analysis project Ga0209211, IMG submission 183992) | Groundwater microbial communities from Rifle, Colorado, USA - Groundwater A2 (SPAdes) (version 2) | ecosystem: Environmental > Aquatic > Deep subsurface > Groundwater | place: Rifle, Colorado...
CATTGCAACATTTCCCTTTTTCAGCTCGCTTAACTCATCGATATCCTTGGTCATGGAATCAATCACGCGAAGCGCGATATAAACAGAGAAAACCGCTGCAAGAACACCTACAAGAAGTTTAAGCACTGAAACAAACAATGAAACGATTAAACTTGGAAAACTCATTCCCGGCACAATCGCGGAAAGCGCGGCAGAAACACCGCTTTCTATTATAATTGCAATGGAAAGAATAACCCCGCCAAAAAGAATACCTATGGCAAAGTTCCCACGCTTTATCTCTTTCCATTCATCAACATCACGGGTTAGGCGATCAAGAAGATTTGTTCCAAGATAGATTGACCCTATCGCAAGAATAAGTCCTATAAACAATTTGAAAAAAGCCAAAGCAATGCTACCAAGAACAGTTTCAACAGACAATGAAATCACCATCCGCATCTATGCGGTCATGTTAAGCTTTGAACAAGAATGAGACTAACTTTATAATCCCTACTATAAACAGGCTCCCGATTACCACGGTTTTTGGATCAACTTCTATACCGGCCATCCTTTCATCTGAAGAAACCCCAAGAATACCTGCAGATGCCATAGGCATAGAGACCTTTGATTGTTTCCAGCTCATTGTTAATCACCTGTCGTATTTTTTGTTGTATTTTTTAATGTGTCTTTTTCAAGATTGCTGTTTTTCTCTTTTTTTGCAATTCCTATGATGGAACCGCTTCTTGAAACCGACACCGTATAGGAATATGAAGCGAACGGAGAATCCCATACGACCAGCCACCCGCTCTCATCCTCTGAGGTTAGTGGAAGAACGTCTTTATAACTCTTTATATACGCTTCCACTTCGGATGTTCCAGACAGTGTATGAGACGCGATTATGGCTTCTTCGGAGAATGCAATAACGCATTTCTTGTTCTCCACTCCTGAGCAAACCTTACAGTTCAATGTGACATAATCCGGGGGCTGGGTTACGAAATTCTGCGCTGGATAATTATAGTAAATGTGAACACGTTCTGGACAGGGGGTAGAATCTCCCTTGGTTGCTTTTGCCTTTATCTCGAAATATGTGTCCCCAGCTGTATTTGTTCTGTTGGTCACGCTAAGGATTGACATGGATGCACCCGGATACTTTGACGCCAGGTCATCCATTACAAATTTCTTTGCATCCGCAATTTCAATGTTCTTTTTGTAGAAATTGCTCACGCTTACCAGGAACACCGCAATGATTATAAGAAATGCAATGAGAATGAGCTCTTTTTTCATATGCCAGATATTGTCGGTTAAGATTTTTATTGATTGGTATTTTTCAAAATAATATGGAACTACTGCTTCAGGTCCATTATCGCTGCTGCAATATCCCCTTTTGATTTTTTCAGGGATTCTGTGGCCTTTTCCTTATCAACACCCGCTTGCTCCATCACCATTTTGATATCTTCTTCACTTATACGGGATTCGGAATGAATAGTTCCGGCGATTTGATAAGACTTTTGGCCCTGCATTGAAATTTCTGTAATTTGTGGATTTTCAATAATAAGGTTCTCGGAATCAGTTTCTATAACTACGCGCGACGCGGGAATCTGCCTTGAATTTATTCCCATCTGCTTCATCATGCGCTCCATTTGTTTTGGGTCCGTGTTTGGAAGCATAAAATCAGCCGCAAGACGAATTACTTAAACTCTTCAAGCTTCTCGCTCTTGCGCACTTCAACGCGTTTCATGTATGTGATTTGCTTCAGTTTATTGAAAATCTTGGATGCAAGTCTTCCGTAAAGAACGTCCTGCATAAGCTGGTCATAACTTAAGTCCTCTGCGGCTTTCAGAACTTCGTCCCGCATGGTATTGAGCAGATTCTTTTTTGTATTTGCACTCACACGTGCGCCTGTGACTGCAACCAACTTAACATTTACGGCACCGTCGTCCTTTGTCTTGACAGGAAGCGCAAGGTGAATGAGTGTTTTTCCCCTTCTTGCAAGTGTGCGGATATAAGAAGGTGCAATCTCGTGACCAATTAATTTTGTGTGGGCGTTCTTTCCTCTTACCTCATGAACTCGGAAACTCAAGGCTGTAAACATCGCATTTTGGCTGCCCGAACCAATCATTTCCATAAGACTGCATTTTACAATCCTGTTCTGAAGAAGCTTTTCGTCAGACGCCACCACCTCTGCTATCTCTTTTCCTTCAAACATTTCTGGAGCAAGGACAGAGTACCATACCTTTGTCTTCCATTTATCAACTACTTTGGATTTTTTATCAGCCATTACATCAACCTACGTATAGAAATATCATTTAACCAGCAAAGCCGCCTTTTCCGGGGAGTATCTCCAGTTCTTCGGAATTCTTCCTGTGCGAGAATAGTATTTTACAAGACGATTTATCTTGGACTCCACATGAGAAAGCTTGACAGCATTGTGAGTATCAGCAGTTGAATCCTTTAGATGGGTGCGTATTTTCACTGCCTTTTTGATAAGAGCAATAAGATCTTCGGGATATTCGGATGTAACGCCTTCGTCACTAAGCAAATCACACATGCGTCTTCCTGTAATCGCTCGGATACTCGGGACACCTTTTAAGTCGCGCAGAGCCAGACCTATTTTGGAAGGCGGAACGCCCTCCTTCGCCATCTTTACAACCAATGCAGTTAAATCTGCCTTAGAAACCGATACCCATTCTGGTACAGACTTCTGCTTAGGCATCTTCGTACCGGCCTTCCCTTTCTTCTTTGAATGTAATCGTGCCATAAAAATTCCCCGAATTTTTATACTGTCGAATTTTTCAAATTCTCCATCCATTTGAACTACGGTTCAAATCTGTCGAAAACCCACTTGGTTTCCTCCATGCCATTAATTCACCTAAATACAATACGAGACAATACGACTATTCACATAGATAAATAGTAATCAGCAAAAAGCCGTAAGGATTTATATCTATGTGAGAGGTTGTTTTTTAAACTTACGTTTTCGGCAAATGTAACAGTGTGACCATCCGGAATAAAGATGGAATCATAACCAAAGCCGCCTTTTCCACGTATTTTTAGCGAGATAGAACCTGCGCACTCTCCTATGAATGTTTTTGTTTTTCCGTCATTGTCCGCGTAAGCGATTGCTGTGCGAAAAACAGCAGAACGCTCTTTAGGCGGAATTGCTCTGAGAAGGCGCAAAATCCCTTCATTTCCAATCTTCTTCTGAACCCATGCAGAATATGTTCCTGGAAAACCATTCAGCGCATTAATGAAAAGACCTGTATCCTCGACGAAAACAGGTTTTTTTAGCTTGGAGAATGCTACGGAAACAGCCTCAAGCGCGATTTCCTCTAGACTATCCGAGCGGATTTCATCATGGACAAATGGAAGGTGAAGTATAATTATGCCGGAGGCCGCAAGAATTGGCTTTGCCTCTCCGAATTTGTGGGGATTGCTTGTGGCAAAATACAATTCACGATTATGCGTAGGATTCAAAAAACCACCTGAGAATAATATAAGAAGCAGATGCTTTAAAGTGATTCTTATGCCAGAGGAAAAAAAAGAAACGGGCGGAATAAAGGAAATAAAGGACGCAAAGAAAAACGGGAACCAGAACCCTGCGCAATCGCCTAGCCCGCCTCAGACACCGCCTCAGCCGGAAAAGAGCGAGGAGGAACGAAAGAAAGACGAACGCATGGCAGCATTGATTAAGGAAATTGAACAGGCATTTTTTGCATTCAGATTCTATCCTGTTGCTACAAAGGAGGATTCCAGAATTCAGGCAGAGAATCGAATCATTGACGCGTATGCAAAGGAAGATGATACGGTAAAGCAGATGATACTTTATATGATTCATGAAAACCTTTCGCAGGCCGCGGATATGAAAACAATGCACAATTTCGAACATTTCAAAAGGAAATTACCAACTGCAGACCCTTCCCAGATCAGAATAAACGTGTATAGGGCCATGTTTAATTATAATTTCTCGTTAGAGGGACTTATTGCACTAGTAAGGTTGCTTGGAAGACTTGAAGGCGATGACGCAGCGAAACTATTAACATATCATTTCACGTTTTTCTCGTCTATAGAAGCAGAATCTATGCACATGCTAAAGAATGCGGTAATAGACACGCTTGGAGAAAGTACTTCGCCATATGCACTAAAATCACTTCTTGAGTATGCCACGTGCACTGAGCGGGAGCAGACCCTCCAAAGGATAGCCTCGGCGCTTGCCAAATGGGACCAGAAAATAGATGGACTTAAACTGTCCAAAAAGGAAAAGGACGGATTAACAGACAGGTTGAGACAGATTTTAACCCTGGAATTCGGAGACAGCCATTACGGATAACAGTCTATTTTGTAAAAAACGGATTATTTCTGTTCCAATTGCGTTGCGCACTGTGGTGGCTCTGTGAAGAAACCTGATAAAAGGAGTTTGTAATAGCCGAGAAGCGGAACCTTTGCGATCAATTTTCCCTTTAGTTTTTGTTTTGAAATCGGCTCATTGCCCATTCCTATATAATAATCAAAAACCTGAATGTCCAATACAGGATTGTTGTCCCCTTTTGAAAGAAAATATAAATCCCCGGTTTCTGATACCTTTATTTTGAAGTATGCCCGATGAATTATATCCCCGCTAAGCGAATAATATTCGTATTTCGCAGGTTGGTAGACGATAACATCGTTATTGTAGTTTGGCTTGAATGATTTTCCGCTTTTGATTAGAACTACCTCGCTGACACATGGCTCTTCGTATTGGACGATTGCGCCACCGCTACCGACTCCTCCTCCATTTCCACCGCCCTTTGATTTCTTATCAAGATTGCATTTTAAATATTTGAATTCCAATGGTCCACGGATTTCTTTTATTGATTCCGGATTGGTTACGAACGCTGCGCAAAGCGGACTTCCGACGCCAATTCCAAGGCAATATGAATATGCAGAACCGAAAACTTCAGTATCCGTGCCATTAAAAGTAAGCGTGCTTTTTCCGAATAATTGCTGAAGTTCAGCTTTTGTCAGTTCTATTTCGTGTGCATTCGGAATCGCACCCTGCACAATTGCAAAATCCCCACGCTCGAGATTTGGAAGCATGCTGCAGGTAACAACCGCAGATATTGGGGAGGAGGTATTTAGGATAAACTGTATTGCAAACCAGAATATCAGGACCACGATAATTAGCACCGCGGTATCCTTGATTTCGTTTTTCCATCCCTGCTGATCAACACCTGATTTCATTTCAAGTGCAACCATTGCCAGGAATGTGAAAGCAGTTAAGATACCAAAAACAACCCTGAAAAAATCGTTTGGGGATAAAAGATAAAGAACAAGCAAAACTGCCAGTATAACGACCTGGTATTTTGGTGAGCGGAGCGCATCGCTTAGTTTCATAAGAACACGACAGTTGGAATATTATTCACCGATAGTTTGGGTGAGAATAGCATTCACTGATATACACAACCAACTAAGTTTTTCCGATTCTTTGCCATAGTCTTATCTCGCTGGTTGTGTATAGATTGAGACATCTTCAGAAACGAAGTTTCTGGAGAGCTAGTGAGCTTTGCTCACTGGAAAAACTTTTTTGTCTCAGGATAATTTATTTCACTGCTGCCTTAAAATCCTTTTTGAATGCCTCAAGCTCCTCTTCTATTTCAGAAAGCTTTTCTCCTACAAGCTTGACAGGGTCACCTTTCTTTGTTTTAACTATAACTCTGCACCTGTTTTCAGATGGGTGCTCTACCTTAAAACCAGCGAATTCCACTCCTTTTTCATCATTAAGTTTTGAAGCAAGAAGATTTCCAAGCGATGAATCACTATCTTTCATTTCAAATTCAAGCGTTCCTTTTTCATTTGTCAAAATCAAAACTTCCATAACAACACCTCACAGAATATTATTCCTTAAGAGAATAGAATTTTGAAATCTTGCGACTTTCCATCCAGCCGCATGAACTGCACATAAGACGACCACCAGATTTAAGAATCATGTTATGCCTGCACCTTGAGCAGAAGGCTTTTATGACGCCATATTCTGTTGATTCACGCATGCTTATTTCCATTCCATCGCGCGTGGAGAAAACCTTTGCGCGGACAATGTCGCCTATACGTATTCCATCACGGATATCACGGATGAATGATGGAGAAATAGAAGATACTTTCAGCACTGCGGTTTCAGAAGGAGGAAATCTCGCATCTTTATCATCGCTTAGGGGAATAATCTGAAGAAGCGCCTTACTATCCATAACGTTGGTTACAATTCCGTAAACATCTGTTCCCACGATTATCTTAAGAATGCGCTTCTTTGAATCAACAATTGCATCTTTTGAAGTTGATGCTACATGACCAAATGTTGCAGCAAAAATCTCATCATTCTCGCTAAAGGTGCCCCGGCCCGGAAGTACTTCCTCTGCACCGGCTAGGTATGTGCCTGGCTCTACGAGTTTGCCGGTTTCGCGTTTAGACGGTTTCGTGTCTTGAAGCTCGGGTCTTGAATCGTGAGTTTTATCCATCAGTATCACTCGTTATAATCAAACAAAAAGAAAGCTAACTTTAAATAGAAAGCTAAGTTTATATTCTCTTGTAAGGTTATTAAATGTATGGCTTTGATGGACGAACGTGAAAGAGCACATAAGGACATTGAGAAACTTAAGGAGATACTTGTTGAGTTCCAAAAGCTAGGTTTTGCTGAGAAACATGGCGCAGTGTACGAGTGGGCAGAGAATTATTACAAGGATGCAAAGCACTATTTTGAGAAGACGGATTATTTCACCGCATTTGGGGCGGCGAATTACGCGTATGGGATAATTGACGGTTTGCTGATTGCGGAGGGGAAAAAATGAGTGAAACAAAGGTGTTCTGCGGACTAAGTAAGAAAGAGATGCTTGACTGCAGTGCCAAAATTCTGGCCTTTCTTGGATTAGTCTTTGGCTTAATTGTGGCAGTAGTTTATAAGGATCCTCTCAGGTTTTTATTATTATTTATGGTGTTTAGTCTAGGTCCGCTTTTGTTTGTAACTATCGTGAGAGCCTACATCCCATTTCTATTAAGTCCTGCACGTGAGAAATTAACTGTCCACTTTGATAGCAGCGAGATAAAAAATCTCTCTACGGGGTTGTTTGATCGCATCAAGATTTTCTGGTGGTTACCATCTTGGGTGCAAATCCTGCCTGCAAAAAATTATATATTAATTTCTATCGGATTCCAAGAACAATGCAAAGATTTGCGCAGTTTTATATGTGAGAACGGATATTTTGATAATTTTTACGACATATACAGATTTGGTCGCGTTGGACATCCAAGTTATATTTTGATGACAAAAGAAAATGCTGCAAGGTTTTTGAAATTTATAACAAATTTTAACAATGCAAAGGTGGAAGGCAGTTACGTTAATTTAGACGACCCAGAATCTGTCGAGAAGCTGCTAACCAAACGCGGAGGAATAATTCGTATTGATTCTTGATTTTTGTTATAACCTATCAAGTTCCATATTTTCTTCCACAGTTCAAACCTAGATATTCACGAATCTCTAAGGCAAACAAGTTTAAACGTTCATAAACAAACAGTTCAAACGAGACAAATGAAACCAAAAAAATACCTTGGCCAGAATTTTCTCCGAGATGCAAATATATTACGGAAGGAGGTAGGAATTGGAGAGGTGGGGGGTAGAACGGTTCTTGAAATCGGCGCAGGGGACGGACGGCTCACCGAGAAAATTGTTGAGGGTGGTGCGCTTAAGGTGCTCGCTGTTGAGAAAGATAAGGAACTCGCAGCGGTTCTAAAAGAAAAATTTGGCGGAAATCAGCGCGTAGCGGTTATTAATGCGGATTTTTTGGAAGTTGAGCCGCACGATATCGGAGACGAAAACGGAAGCATTGACATTGTCATCGGGAATATTCCATATTACATTTCATCGGCGATAATATTTCGTTTGAAGGATTACGAATTCGAACGAGCGGTTCTTATAGTCCAAAAGGAATTCGCAGAGAAGATGGTTGCAAAGCCGAATGAAAGCAATTACGGAAGATTGAGTGTAACCGCACAACTCGCGTTTGAAATTGAGCTTGTTCAGAAAGTCCCAAGACATCTTTTCTCTCCTGCTCCTAAAGTTGATTCCATGATGATAATTCTGCGGAAAACGAAAAGCGGAACAAAAATAACAAAACACGAAGAGGAAATAATCCGAATTTTATTCCAGCATAAGAATCAGAGCGTGAGAAATGCGCTGAAGCACGCACATGCGGAACTCGTCGCGCCGGAAGAATTTGCAAAGCGTCGTGTCCGCACGCTAACCAAGGGGGAATGCCTGGAAATAGCAAAATCAGGGTAAAAACTCTCTTCGTGTAGATTCAGTAAAGTCTATAGAATACATTAACGCTTCATTTCTTTTTTCAATTCTTCCAGAGAAACGGTTTTGCCAGCTCCATATTCTTTTCTTCGTTTTTCGATTTCTTTTACGAATAGGGGATTAAGAGAAAGCAGGTATTCTATCAAATTCTCAAAAGATATGTTGTTCATATTTAATCTTCCTCAATCTTCTCTGCCTCGTAGATAAAAAATCTCATTTCCCTTGTGTCCTTCCATTCGTCTGGATAAAGCCCTGCCTTCTGGCAGAGATGCGTAAGGAATTCCTCTTTTTTCTTCAGCTCTTCCCATACGACTGGCAGAAACGTTGCCCTTGCAAAACCTTTTTGGATTATCACTCCATGCTTGCCCGGCACCAGTTTGCGGAGAAGGTCGTCCTTATCAATTACTTTAAGTGGCTTGGGTTCGGTAAGGATGGAGATTTCAATTCTTACGTTTGGCAGCTCTTCGCGTTTGAGGGGAGGGAAACGCGGATCGTCAAATGCAGCGTTTATCGCGTTGTTTATTATGTCCATCACAAGCGGTCTGCGTGCCTCAAGGGTTCCGATGCAACCGCGCAGGTGCTTGCTCTTTCCACGAACGATATAAAGGGTAACAAATGCGGCACCGTCCTCAATAACTCTGGCAGATGGCAACTCACCCGGGTTCACATCGAGCTTTCGTCCTGTTTTAAGGTAATGCTCCATGGTTCTGCGTGCGAGCTTTAGAAGAAACGCACGTTCCTGTTTTGTGAAAGTTGATTCGGACATATACACGACCAATTAAGAAAAGTCTGTGCTTGCTTTAATTCCTTACGTTTCTTCTAAGTGCTATTTTCTAGCACTGGAAGAGAATGATTTATTTTTTATCCCAGACTAAAAATATCATATTTACTTTTTCCACTCTTTTCGAGTTCCTGGCAGATTTGTTCCAGAATGCCCTCTTTTATTTTTGTATAATTCTCTCGTTCCAATTCGGCATTGCCTATTGCGTATCTTTTGTTTTTTGTATTGAAGCAGAACATCGAATTCTGGAGATTTTCACAATTGTGGCAAAAATAAGAGTCAGAACAGCTATTGCAGCCGTCCATTTCCACACATCTCTGGAGGTTTACTGAATTATAACTATTGATACAAAAGGCTGAATCAAAAACAGTATCTCCGCCAAAAATGTGTTGTGAACTCCTTGGCCAAAAAGAATACGCGCAAAATTTGGAATAGACACTGCATACTGATCTATGGCAGTTAAATGCATCGATCGTGATTGTACACTCAAAATTATTTGCATTTTGCCCATCCTGAATATCTGTATTGAAAAATGCGATCTTTCCGATGGTCTTACCGATGTTTTTGAAACTAATGCCGTTTACTTCTTCAGCAGTTAGTTTTAAAGTCTGGCCAATTCCCTTTGCTTCATCTAAGGTCAAAAGGCGATTCTTGGGTAAATCGCAATAATTTCCATATCTTGCAAGAAATACGTCGCTTCCACTTGCTGCAGATTTACACCTTTCAAATCCTCTCACATGCCTGGACAACCAAGGTGCATATTCGTCAATGTTTTTTGATGGTCTTTTTTTGAATAATATTTCAAAAGTCTTGACAAATTCCCCATCTATTTTTTTCTGGTCGACTGGTTGCTTAACTGCAACTTTTGAAGTACTTGGTGGTAAAAGTATCTTACCCTCGCAATCCTGCACGATCTCAGTAAGAGAGGGCACTCTTTTTTCACGTTTTAGCTCATCCAACATTTCCGAAACCAGTTTGGTTTTCAGTTCAGTATACTTATCGGGTGGCAATTGTAAATTTCCTATAGTGTACCGCGCATTGTCCAGGTTAAAACAAAAAAAGCAATTTGAACTGTTCTTCAATCCATGCGAGTAATAACAATCAGAGCAATCCTGGCTCATCCACAGTTCAAATGATCTTTTTACGCGCGTAAGTTCATGGCATTTGATGCAGAAATCGCATTGACTGAAAGCATTGCCCCCAAAACCATATGAGTCTAACCTGGCAAGGGTGCAAAAAGCCATGTATTTCGAATTCCCAGAAAGCGTTGTATTATACACGTAAAAACTGTCATTGATATTCGAACTTTTTTGTACTTCCTTTGAATTACCAAGTATAATATTTCCAGTATAAAAAATTCTATCCTGAATTGCTTCGATTATACTATCAATATCTTTTATTTCGTTTATATTGAGCGGCTCAAATTTTTTTCCGATGTCTATTTCTTCAAGACTTATTGATCTGGCAGATTCAGAATAGTCTGCCCTTGAATGAATAACTTCTTTTCCAGAAATGCTTGATTTTTTTACTATTGGGGCATCAACCATTTCTGCAAGCCAATCACTATAATCTGAAAGTTCGCCTATCTCCTGACCGAACAGAACTCTACAGGCATCTTTCCACGCTTTACTTAATGCTGGGTCAAACATAGTATTCAGCTATTATTTCTCTTTTTTAGATTTCTTATTTTTTGTATTTGTGTTCACTCCACCACTTCTTCAGAACTGGGAGGGTAAGCGTCTGCAATACGTATGCGCCAGCGGGAATAAGCGCGTTTATCCACGGATTCGGTGCATTTATGGAAACTAGAAACAAACCTACCACGAAATATGTAGCCGCTGCGAGAAGCCCGCGCCGGATTTTGCTGGTTTCCCATGCCTTGTCCAATTCTACGCGCTCGTTTCGCTCTTTGAGTTTTTGGATTTCCGCACTAATTTCCGAATTTATGTTGGACATGGCCGCACCTATACTCGCACCTTAGAATAATCTTTCGAAATAACCGCCGTCGATATTCTTCTTGAGATTATACCACTGGAATACAGTTCCATTGAACACTACATATACTCCAGGTGGCAAAAGCTGGACTGCGATAAACGCCCCACCTAAATTGAATTCCGCATCATTTTTTGGTTCGGTGAGTGGAAACATTGAACCTGTCAGGACAATTGTCTTATCGCTTATTCTCTTTCCAAGATATGAGGCAGTATCTGCCATTGTAAAAGTTCCGTGGGTTATAAGTATGTGATTTTCTTTGCATTTTTTGCATTCTTTTGAAATCAGCTCGCGATCAGAATCAGTTATTTCCCTGCTGTCTTTTTTCATCAATATTTTTCTTTTCACTGCAACCTCGTCACTTATTCTCGCTTGTTTGAAAGCAACTGGAAGATGTGTTTCCCTAGGCCGCGTTATCGCGTTATCTACATCTATATCGTCTATTGTTCCGCCCGTAGAAAATATCATGAGTTCCATATTTATTCCTCCTCGTAAATCATGAGGCCGTGAGCTCAAGCTTTCCAGTCCTCTAGGGACTGTAAAATCCTGAGGCTGCAGCCTCAATCTTCTCAGTCCCCTTCGGAACTGTAAAACGCATAGCAGCCATAACCAACTACGCGCATTTTATCCCCTGCCGTATCCCCGGAATTTTTATATTCCAGAAACTTTCCTTTCCATCCTTTTAGCTTTGCAAGGTACATTAATATTAAAATTGCGGATTTTCCGCACGCATCTCCGCGTGCCTGCATTGTGAGTATGTCAAGGGCCGGAACTGCCTTGTTCGCAATTCCATCCAGTTCCACTGCCCGCTGGTAAGGATTGTAATGGCTCAGATCAGAGCTTGCAATGAAAAACGAATCGCTGCCTTTGTCAAAATCATCTTCAATTGCATTTGCCACTGTTGAGGCTGAAACATCTCCGGTAAGAAGCGGAATAACTGAAAAAGAATTCCGTCCGAGAATCGTCTGAAGGAATGGCAACTGCACTTCAAGGCAATGCTCTGGCGCATGTGCTGCTGGATTTAGTGAAACCAATTTGCTTTTTTTGAGATTTTCTGGCGCTTGATTTGCGTTAACTCTTCCGAGAGGAGTTTCCCATACATTCATTCCGGATTCGGCCAACCCGTTGAAGTATGAATGATGGGAAGGACCGAATAAAAAGATATTTTTCGCGTGTTTTGCATACTGCGCAAGAAGTTTATACCCTACGGCTGCAATTGTCCCGGAATAGATATAACCCGCGTGCGGAACAACAAGCCCGCGAAGAGTTCCGGGAATGGTTTCTTCCTTTGCCCTTTCCACAAATCCTTTTATCATGTCTTCAAGTTCTTCCGGATCATCCGGGTAAAACATGCCGGCAACTGCAGGAGGACGCAGAATAACATCTTCTTGTTCGCGCTTCATGTTATATCCATACTCCAAAAATTTATATCCATACTCCTGAAATTTTCTCCTTGCAGAATCTGCATTTTCCATCAATGATATTATTGTTAGTTATACTAAAACCAGCCCGGGTTATTAACTCTTTCTTGCATTTTGGACATACTGTTGTTTCGTAATTTGAATAACTGAAACCAAGATTTCCGCAATAAACATGATTTAGACCCGCACTGCGCCCGATTTCTCTGGCGTGCATGAGCATCTCGGGTTTTGTTGGTTCCACATCCTGCATTTTATAGTCAGGATGGAAAGCGGTTACGTGCCAGGGCATGAACTTGTCTATTTTCGCGAGCCATTTCGTTTCTTCCAATAGTTCACTTTCGGCATCATTCCAGCCAGGAACAAGAAGGGTTGTTATCTCAATCCACATTTTCGGATATTTCTTTTTAACATAAAGAATGGATTCCTTCACGGGTTCTAAATTCGCTTTGCACAGTTTTCCATAGAAATTCTGGTTGAATGCCTTCAGGTCGATATTGGCAGCAGTAAGATATGGTGCAAGCGCGTCCCAACACTCGCGCGATTCGTACCCGTTTGTAACGTAGATGAACCGCAAACCGACCCGCTTTCCGATTTTCATTATGTCCAACGCATATTCAGTGAAAATTGTCGGCTCGTTGTATGTGAAAGAGATTGATTTGCAGCCG
>Ga0209211_10009283_pt1 | contig 13154 bp, 13 predicted proteins | sample RifGroA2_FD_183992 | JGI IMG/M metagenome (GOLD analysis project Ga0209211, IMG submission 183992) | Groundwater microbial communities from Rifle, Colorado, USA - Groundwater A2 (SPAdes) (version 2) | ecosystem: Environmental > Aquatic > Deep subsurface > Groundwater | place: Rifle, Colorado...
GCTCGCGCCGTCCAGCAGGGACTTTTTGGTGATCAGCCCGACTTTTTGGCGTTCGGCCAGCTTGATGGCCAGCGTCAATCCGGCCAGGCCGCTGCCGATAATCAATGTGTCAAATTGCAGCAATTGGGTTCCCGATGCATTTGCTCAGGGCAGAACTATAGCAGACAGAGGCAAAGAACAGCCCCATGCTGCCGACGGCAATGAACGGGAACTAATTTTTTGTTGGCGAGTCGGATTGAGCGTAAATTAAAGCGGTCTGACGCGCGCGAATCGAAGCGGTTATACTTGCCTCCGCGAAATGTCGCGGCAGTCGCAATAATAATTGGGATAGTCAGGGATGGCAGACCGGGAAGTCGATCAGCAGTTGGTGGCGCGCGTCCAGCGTGGCGATAAGCACGCCTTCGATTTGCTGGTATCCAAGTACCAGCGCAAGCTCGGGCGGCTTATATCCCGCTTTGTGCGCGATTCGGCGGAGGCCGAGGATGTCACGCAGGATGCTTTTATCAAGGCATATCGCGCGTTACCGGGATTTCGCGGCGAGAGCGCGTTTTACACCTGGCTATACCGCATCGGTATCAATACGGCGAAAAACCATCTGCTGGCGAACAAGCGGCGTGTGCCGACCAGTACGCTGTTTGATGCGGAAGAGGCGGAGTCATTCGAAGATGGCGGCCTGCTGCATGAAGTCAATACGCCGGAAAATGAACTCATGAGCAAACAGGTTGTCGATGTGGTGCAAACTTCATTGCAGCAATTGCCGGAGGATTTGCGCAGCGCGCTGACGCTGCGCGAAATCGAGGGATTGAGCTATGAGGAAATCGCCAGTGTGATGAATTGCCCAATCGGCACGGTGCGGTCGAGAATCTTCAGGGCACGCGAGGCGGTGGCGGAGAATCTGCGTCCGCTGTTGGAAACCAGCAAGGGTAATAGGTGGTAAAAATGAAAAAAGAAATTTCTGCATTGATGGACGGCGAACTGTTCGAGGATGAAGCGGAAAACCTGTTCGACCAGATCAAACGCGACCCGGCTACCCACAAGGATTGGGAGATTTACCATTTGATTGGCGATGTGCTGCGTCAACCGGAGCACATCCATTGCGATTTGAGCGAAAAAGTGCGCGAACGCATGCAGGAGGAGCCCACCGTGCTTGCGCCGCGCGGTCGTGCAGTAAAACAGAGAGCGCGTGCGGTCGCACTGTCGGCGGCGGCCTCGCTGGCGGCAGTCGGGGTGGTGGCGTGGATGTCGTTGCAGGTCAGCCCTGAAGCGGCTTCGCAGATGACGATGCAGCAATCCGCCTTGCGCCCGGTCAGCGCGCAGATTCAACCCAAGTCCAATGATTATTTAATGGCGCACCAGGAGTTTTCCCCCAGCATTGACATGAATGGCGGCGCCTCCTACATCCGCACTGTTTCTTACAGTACCGATGAAAAGTAACACATGGGAAAGAAAACGATGAGGATCTACGTTGCGCTTCGTACGGTGCTGCTGGGCGGGCTGCTGCTGGCTGCTGCCAACACCTACGCGGAAGAGCGGCAGATCAGCCTCGATTGGCTCAAGACGGTCGCTTTTGCAGCCCATCAGACCGACTACAGCGGGGTGTTCGTTTACCAGTATGACAACCGCGTCGAGACTTCACGCATCATCCATGTTGTCGAGTCGGACAGCGAGTATGAAAAGCTGGAGAGCCTGGATGGACCCAAGCGTGAAATCATCCGCCATCACGGGCAAGTCTGGTGCTACATCAATCACAAGATGGTGCAAGTGGATAGCCAGCAAGTGCGTGGCCGTTTTCCATCCTTGCTGCCCGAGCAACTGTCCGCGCTGAGTTCGAACTATCTGATCAAGGAAGCCGGGATGGAGCGTGTGGCCGGATACAACACGCAGGTCATCCTGTTCCAGCCCAAGGACAACCTGCGTTATGCCCACAAGATTTGGGCGCACACCGATTCTGGCTTGCTATTGAAGGCCGCCGTGCTGAACGACAAAAAACAGGTGATCGAACAATATGCCTTCACCCAATTGCAAATCGGCGGAAATATTGACCGCTCCTGGGTTGGCGCGAAGGACTTCATGGGGCACGATGCGGGATTGCCCGTGTCGCCGGAAACAGCCATGGGCGGTACAGCCATCAATAGCGGCTGGGTGGTGGATACGCTGCCGGCAGGCTTCAAGAAAACCAGGGAGATCCAGCGGCCAATGCGCGGCAAACATGCTCCCGTGACACAAATAGTGTTTTCTGACGGGCTGGGCGCGATTTCCATCTTCATCGAACCTGCCGACGGCGACGAAGATGATGTGGATGGATTGTCCAGCCGCGGCGCGGTGAATTTGTATCACAAGGTGTTGGATAAGCATTTGATTACCGCGGTCGGTGAAGTCCCGCCGCGCACGGTGATGCAGGCGCTCGATTCGGTACGCTATAACGGCAAGTGACCAGCTGGAAACACGCCAGATCGGACGGGGGCTTGAGTTTTTTAGCCTGTGACACCCAGATTGCGCTTACCTGTATTCAGATTGGGTATTTTTAATTTTTTTAATGTAAGGAAAATTTATGCTAAAAAAATTGGTTGGTTTTTTTGCGCTTGCCTTGGGAATTGTTCTTGGCGTATCGGCTTATGCCAAGGAGTTGCCGGATTTTACCGAGCTGGTGGAAAAGCAGGGCCCTGCGGTGGTCAACATCAGCACCACGCAAATCATCCGCAATGCACATGGATTGCCCAATCTCCCCGAGGGCGATCCCTTCTACGAATTCTTCCGCCGCTTTGCCCCACAAATGCCGCGCGAGCAGGAATCGCAATCATTGGGTTCGGGTTTTATCATCAGCGCGGATGGCTACATCATGACCAATGCGCATGTGGTGGACAGCGCCGAAAAGATCACCGTGCGCCTCACCGACAAGCGCGAGTTCCGCGCCAAGGTCATCGGCGCGGACAAGCGCACCGATGTGGCTTTGCTGAAAATCGAAGCGACCGGCCTGCCGAAAATCACCGTAGGCGACCCGAATAAACTCAAGGTGGGCGAATGGGTGGTCGCCATCGGTTCGCCATTCGGCTTCGACAGCAGCGTGACGGCGGGCATAGTCAGCGCCAAGGGGCGCTCCCTGCCGCAGGACAATTTCGTGCCGTTCATCCAGACCGATGTGGCGATCAATCCCGGCAACTCCGGCGGGCCGTTGTTCAACATGAACGGCGAAGTGGTCGGCATCAACTCGCAAATCTATACCCGTTCCGGCGGTTCGATGGGCCTGTCTTTTGCGATACCGATCGATGTCGCGACGCAAGTGACCGAGCAATTGCGCACCAGCGGCAAAGTGACGCGCGGGCGTATCGGGGTGACAATCCAGGAACTGACGCGCGAACTGGCTGAATCGTTTGGCCTGAGCAAACCGAATGGCGCACTGATCAGCAGCGTGGAGAAGAATGGCCCGGCAGACAAGGCGGGCATCGAGGCCAGCGATGTAATCCTCAAATTCGACGGTAAGCCGGTGAACAGTTCCAGCGATTTGCCGCGCATGGTGGCGGCGACCAAACCCGGCAGCCAGGTGGACGTCGAACTGTGGCGCAAAGGCGGCTCCAGACAAATTACGGTGGAAATCGCGGAAATGCCGGAAGACGGCAAGCTGGCGCGCGCCGCGAAGAAGCTGGCCGACGATGTGGGCGAGGCGATTTCACGCCTGGGCATTGTGGTCAGCGAGCTGAGTAAAGAGCAAATGCAGGAACTGCAAATCAGCGGCGGGTTGCTGGTGGAAGAGGTCAAAGGCCCGGCCGCGCGCGCCGCCGGATTGCAGCACGGCGATGTGCTGCTGGCGATCGGCAATATACCGATCCGTTCGTTGGGCCAGTTCAACGAAATTCTCAAGCAGGTTGGCAAGGGGCGCAATGTTGCATTGCTGGTGCGGCGCGACGATGCTGCCTCGTATGTGGCGATCAGGCTCGACGAGAAGTAATGACAAGCTCGAAAACCTACTGCGCGGCTTGATTCACCCGCAAGGAGTAGGCCGGTGGGTACCCGGCTGCGATGCAGCCACCCTTCCGCTCGCGGCGTTGCGCGGTACTCGAAATCCTCATGTACTTTAAGTACATTCCGGTTTCTCCGTTCCGTGCGCCTTGCACTCAAGTCGCTCGCTACGGTTTTACGAACTTACCATCTCTTTAATCTGCGTATTTCGCCTAAATCGGCTAGAATTCGCGCTTTGCGAATCAGCCGGTTTAGGCGTTTTTATTAGGTCCTCATGCAGTTAATCCGTAATTTCTCCATCATCGCCCACATCGATCACGGCAAATCCACGCTGGCCGACCGTATCATTCAATTATGCGGCGGGCTATCCGACCGCGAAATGGAAGCGCAGGTGCTCGACTCCATGGATCTGGAGCGCGAGCGCGGCATTACCATCAAGGCGCAGACCGCCGCGCTGAGCTACAAGGCGCTTGACGGGCAGGTGTACAACCTCAACCTGATCGACACGCCGGGGCATGTGGATTTTTCCTACGAAGTGTCGCGTTCGCTGTCCGCCTGCGAAGGCGCGCTGCTGGTGGTGGATGCCTCGCAGGGCGTGGAAGCGCAGACCGTAGCGAACTGCTACACCGCGCTGGATCTGGGTGTGGAAGTGGTGCCGGTGCTGAATAAGATCGACCTGCCGTCCGCCAACCCGGACAACGCCATCGAGGAAATCGAGGAAGTGATCGGCATCGACGCGCACGATGCGGTGCGCTGTTCCGCCAAGACCGGCGAGGGTGTGCGGGACGTGCTGGAAGCATTGATTGTCAAAGTGCCAGCGCCCAAAGGCGATCCGGCCGCGCCGCTGCAGGCGCTGATTGTCGACTCATGGTTCGATAACTATGTCGGCGTGGTGATGCTGGTGCGGGTGATGAACGGCACGCTCAAGCCCAAGGAAAAAATCCTGCTGATGGCTACCGGTGCGCAGCAGTTGACCGAACACATCGGCGTGTTTACGCCCAAGTCGCAACCGCGCGAAAGTTTGAGAGCGGGGCAGGTGGGTTTTGTGATTGCCGGCATCAAGGAACTGAAAGCGGCCAAGGTGGGGGACACCATCACCCATCAGGCCAGGCCCGCACAGCAGGCATTGCCGGGCTTCAAGGAAATCCAGCCGCAGGTGTTTGCCGGGCTGTTTCCGGTGGAATCGAACCAATATGAAGCGCTGCGCGACTCACTGGAAAAGCTCAAGCTGAACGATGCCGCGCTGCGCTATGAGCCTGAGGTATCGCAGGCGCTGGGTTTTGGCTTCCGCTGCGGCTTCCTCGGGTTGTTGCATATGGAAATCGTGCAGGAACGGCTGGAGCGCGAGTTCGACATGGACTTGATCACCACCGCGCCAACGGTGATCTATGAGGTGGTGCTGCGCGACGGCACGATACTGACGGTGGACAACCCGTCCAAGATGCCCGACCCGTCGAAAATCGAGGAAATCCGCGAGCCGATTGTCACGGTCAATCTGTACATGCCGAACGAATATGTCGGCTCCGTGATTACGCTATGCACCCAGAAGCGCGGCGTGCAGATCAACATCAGCTATCACGGCAAACAGGTAATGCTGGTGTATGAAATGCCGATGGCGGAAATCGTGATGGACTTCTTTGACAAGTTGAAATCGGTATCGCGCGGCTATGCGTCGATGGAATATGAGTTCAAAGAATACCGCACGGCGGACGTGGTCAAGGTGGACATGCTGATCAACGGCGAGAAGGTGGACGCGCTGGCGGTGATTGTGCATCGCGCCAACAGCCAGTACCGCGGGCGTGAGGTGGCGGCCAAGATGCGCGAATTGATTCCGCGCCAGATGTACGACGTGGCAATCCAGGCGACCATCGGCTCGAACATCATTGCACGCGAGAACGTCAAGGCGATGCGCAAGAACGTGCTGGCCAAGTGCTACGGCGGCGATATTTCGCGCAAGAAAAAACTGCTGGAAAAACAGAAGGCCGGCAAGAAACGCATGAAGCAAGTGGGCAATGTGGAAATTCCACAGGAAGCCTTCCTGGCGATTCTGCGCGTGGACAATTAATTCCAATTCAATTTCATCGGTGAAACTGCGTTGGCTTCCTCGCTCACTCCTGATGAAACAACTAGCCATTCGACTAGGCCATCAAAAGACGATAGCCAAGTCGCTGGTTATAGCCGTGCATTAGCACTGTCAGCGTCGTTCGCTCGTCGCCGCCTTGTTTGACCTTCGAAATTGAACTGGAATATTTAAATATAGGATAGAAATGGATTTTGCACTGATTCTGTTTGTATTGCTGCTGGTCACCGGCGGGATCTGGCTGCTGGACCGTTTCGCCCTGGCGGCCAGGCGCGGCAGCGGCGTTGCCGAGCCGTGGTGGGTGGAATATGCCAAGAGCTTCTTCCCGGTCATCCTGATCGTGTTTTTCATTCGTTCATTCCTGGTTGAACCGTTCAAGATCCCTTCCGGCTCGATGATCCCGACCCTGCAAGTGGGCGACTTCATTCTGGTGAACAAATTCACCTACGGCATCCGCCTGCCGATCATCAGCCAAAAGATTGTTCAACTCAACGACCCGCAGCGTGGCGATGTGATGGTGTTTCACTACCCGGAAAATCCTTCGCTGGATTATATCAAGCGCGTGGTCGGGCTTCCCGGCGACAGCGTCGAATACCGCAACAAGCGGTTATGGATCAATGGGATCGAGCAAGCGCAACAGCCGGATGGCGATTATAATTACGTCGAGACCGGCTTGAACTTTGTGCATACCGAAAAGCGCCTCGAAACATTGGGCGAACACAAGCATGCGGTGCTGGTGAATCCCGAGGCGCCGACGCTGCATCTGGGGTCGGTGGCCGAATTCAGGGGGCGTGAGAATTGCAGCTATGACGATGAAATGGTGCGTTGCAAGGTGCCCGACGGGCATTACTTCATGTTGGGCGACAATCGCGACAACAGCCGCGATAGCCGTTATTGGGGGTTCGTGCCGGACAACCAGATCGTCGGCAAGGCGTTTTTCATCTGGATGAATTTTTCCGATCTGAAGCGGATTGGCCTGTCTATTAACTGAGCCAAAGAGTAAACAGTCAAAGGGGAGAGCAAAATGAACAAGGCAATGCCAGCAAAGCAGCGTGGATTGAGTTTTTCCGGGTTTATTTTCGGGGCGGTTATCCTGGTGCTTGCCATCACCACCGGGATGAAGCTCATCCCGGCGTACATGCAGGATGCGAAAATTGGCAACTTGTTCACCGTGATCGCCAATGATCCGGAAATGCAGAAAGCCAGTCCGCGCGAAATCCGTCAGTCCTTCAGCAAGCGCGCCTCGATTGACAGCGTCACCGCGATTAATGCGGAGGATATCGAGATCACCAGCAATGGCGGGCGATTGGTATTGAGCGCGAGCTACGCCGTCAAAATACCGCTGGCGGGCAACGTCAGCCTGTACCTGGACTTTAGCCCCACCAGTGCCAAATAAACAGAGCGACGCGCTATGCAGGAAACTGGGGCATGTTTTCGTGCAGCCCCAATTGCTGCAGCGCGCATTGACCCACCGCAGCTACGCGCCGGAGCATAACGAACGCCTGGAATTTCTGGGCGACAGCGTGTTGGGCTGTATCGTCGCAAAATATCTTTATACTGCCTACCCGCAATTGAGCGAAGGCGAACTGTCCAGGTTACGATCCAATCTGGTCAAGGAAGAAACGCTGGCGATACTCGCGCAGCAACTCGATCTGGGCGGATATTTAAAGCTGGGTGAAGGCGAACTCAAGAGCGGCGGCTTCCGCCGTCCTTCCATTCTGGCTGATGCGGTGGAAGCCTTGTTCGGCGCGGTTTTGCTGGATAGCGGCTTTGCCGATGCCGAAAGAGTCGTACTGAATTTGCTGGTGCCCTATCTTGCGCAAGTCGACGTGCAAACATTGGGCAAGGACGCCAAAACCCTGTTGCAGGAGTATCTGCAAGGCAAGCGCATTCCCTTGCCGGCATACAGTATTGTCGCCACCCAAGGTGAAGCCCATGCTCAATCCTTCCAGGTGGAGTGTGTTATTCCGTCATTGAAAATATCCACGCGCGGCGAGGGCAGCAGCCGCCGCAATGCCGAACAACAGGCGGCACAAGCCGCCTATCAACAATTGACAAAGACATCATGACAGAACAACAAGACTTAGCGAGCACCCACGATGCGGATAGCCCGCCTGAATCATTTCGCAGCGGCTACATCGCCATCGTCGGGCGGCCCAACGTGGGCAAGTCCACGCTGCTCAACCACCTGATCGGGCAAAAGATCAGCATCACTTCGCGCAAGGCGCAGACTACGCGCCACCGCATTCACGGCATATTCACCGACGAGCACGCGCAATTCGTATTCGTCGATACCCCCGGATTCCAGACCAAGCACCTGAACGCGCTGAATCGCGGCATGAACCGCGTCGTGACCAGCAGCCTGCGCGACGTGCAGGTCGTGGTATTCGTGCTGGAAGCGCTGCGCTATGACGAGCGCGACCAGGAAGTGCTCAAGCTGCTGCCGGACAATCGCCCGGTATTGCTGGTGATCAACAAGATCGACGAAGTGGCGGACAAAGGCCAGTTGTTCGCATTCGCCGAGCGCGTCGCGGCCGATTTTAAATTTGCCGCAATCGTGCCGGTCAGCGCCAAGCTGGGCAGCAAGATCGACGAGTTGCGCGAAGCCTTGCGCCGCCATCTGCCGCCGGGCGAATTGATCTACGACGCGGACGACATCACCGACCGCAGCGAAAAGTTTCTGGCTGCGGAAATGCTGCGCGAGAAAGTGTTCCGTTTCACCGGCGAAGAGCTGCCGTATTCGGTCAGCGTGGTGATCGAGCAATTCAAGCTGGAAGGCAAGTTGCGCCGCATTAGCGCCGCAATCCTGGTGGACAAGGAAGCGCATAAGGCGATGCTGATCGGCAAGAAAGGCGAGAAGCTGAAAGAGATCGCCACCCAGGCGCGGCTCGACATGGAAAAGCTGTTCGACGGCAAGGTGTTCCTCGAAGTCTTCGTCAAAGTCCGCAGCGGCTGGGCGGATGACGCACGCGTATTGAAAAGTTTGGGGTATGAATGAAATAACCCTTCCCAGCCTCCCCTTATCGGGGGAGGTTACTCGCTCCTCCCCTGATAAGGGGAGATTTGGAGGGGGTTAATGTCGCAGCTTCACAGGCATAAGCAGCAGGACGAACCGGCGTTCGTGCTGCACAGCTACCCGTTCCGCGAAACCAGCCTGATTCTCGATGTTTTCAGCCGCCGCTACGGACGTTTGCCGGTCATGGCGCGCGGCGCGCGCCGCCCGAGATCGTCGCTGCGCGGCGTGCTGATGAACTTCCAGCCGCTGCTGCTCTCCTGGTTCGGCAAGGGCGAGGTGCGCACGCTGCACAGCGCGGAATGGCAGGGCGGACAGCCCTATCTGCAAGGCACGGCGCTGATGTGCGGCTTCTATCTCAACGAACTGCTGCTCAACCTGCTGGCGCGCGACGACCCGCACGAGCAACTGTTCGACTACTATCGCGCGACGCTGTACCGTCTCGCGCACGAAAGCGACCATGCCGCGACGCTGCGCTGTTTCGAGAAGCACCTGCTACAGGAACTGGGCTATGCGTTGCCGCTGACCCATGAAGCGCGCACCGGCGAACCGATAGTCCCGGAAGTCTGCTATCGTTATATTATCGAGCGCGGCCCGGTGCCGGACGAAGGCGAGTCTGAGGCGGGCCTGCCGATCGCGGGCAAGACCCTGCTCGACATCGCGGCCGACGATTACGTCGATGCAGTTACGGTGCAGCAGAGCAAACAACTGATGCGCATGCTGCTGAACCACCTTCTCGGCGGCAAGATTTTGCACACGCGCGAACTGATCAAGGATTTGCAGAAACTCTAGAACCGGGAAACCGTTGCCTGTAAATTGCTCAGCAGCCAGAAATTAAAGCTACAAGAAATTGATGCACATGTGTAGGAGCACGATTTATCGGGCGATAGCCAATCTTAAAATCGCCCGATAAATCGGGCTCCTACTCTAGAACCGGAAAACTGTTGTCCGCAGATTACACAGATTAAATAGATTGAAATGCGATTAAACCGTTATAGCGGTTGAGGCAGGAATCTAACTGACTGAGTACCTTCTCTAGGAATCGGAAGCACCGCATATATTGAATCCGTTTAATCTGTGTAATCTGCGGATAAGAAAGGAAGTTAAAAATGATGAAACTCGGACTGAACATCGACCATGTCGCCACCTTGCGCCAGGCGCGCGGGTCGCGTTACCCCAACGTGGTGCGCGCCGCGCTGATCTGCGAGGAGGCCGGCGCCGATGCGATCACGCTGCACCTGCGCGAAGACCGCCGCCATATCCAGGATCGCGATGTCGAAATCCTGCGCGACATGCTGCAAACGCGCATGAATCTCGAGTGCGCCGTCACCGACGAGATGATCGCGAACGCGCTGCGCATCAAGCCGCACGACCTGTGCCTGGTACCGGAGCGCCGCGAGGAGCTGACCACCGAAGGCGGGCTGGACGTGGTGTGCTACTTCGATGCCGTCAAATCGGCCTGCGAGCGTTGCGCGGCGGCAGGCATTCGCGTATCGCTGTTCATCGATCCGGACCAGAAGCAGATCGATGCGGCGCGGCGCAGCGGCGCGCCGGTAGTGGAATTGCATACCGGAAAATACGCCGAGGCGGACAGCGTGCCGGAGCACGAGCATGAACTGGAACGCATCCGCGTCGCGGCAGAACACGCCAATGCGCAAGGTTTGCAGGTGAATGCCGGGCACGGCCTGCATTACCACAACGTGCAGCCCATCGTCGCGATCCACAACATCGTCGAACTCAACATCGGTCACGCCATCATCGCCGAATCGCTGTTCATCGGGCTGGACGCGGCGGTGCGGAAGATGAAGGCATTGCTGGTTCAGGCATGATTCACGGTATCGGCACGGACATCGTCGAATACGCCCGCTTCAAGGCACTGTGGGCGCGTTACGGCGAGCGCTTCGCCGAACGGCTGTTGAGTGAGCGCGAGCTGCCGGAGCTTGGCGCTTACGCCGATCCGGCCAGGTTTCTGGCGAAGCGCTTCGCCGCCAAGGAGGCGTTCGCCAAGGCAGTCGGCAGCGGCATGCGCCACCCCGTCAGCTTCCAGCGCATCGGTGTCACGCACGACGGTCTCGGCAAGCCGGTATTGCAGTTCGACGAGACCTTGCGCACCTATCTGGCGCAACTGGGCATCAACGGCCACCATCTTTCCATCAGCGACGAGCGCGACATGATCGTCGCGTTCGTAGTGCTGGAGAGCAATTAAGGGGTGGTGTTCAGTGGTGTGCGTTCAATCCACCTTGCGCGGGCCTAGGGCCCATTTGGACTATCGTTCGGGCGAGAGGCAGGCATGCTGAAGGCGATACTTGTCTTGCTGCTGGGCGGCATTGTCGGCGCCGCCATCTACATCATCCGCATCAACCGCAGGCTTGCCCGTGACGCCTCCGCCCGCAAACATTCCGAGCAGCGCGAACAATCCCGCAACCATGTCCTTGAACTGCTGGCGCATGGCGCACCGCTGGCCACCATTCTGGAAGCCATCGTGCGGGGTGTGGAGCAGGAGAACCCTGCCATGCTGTGCAGCATCTCGCTGCTCGACAGCGCGGGCAAACATCTCCTGACCGGCGCCGCTCCCAGCCTGCCCGGTTTTTTCAACGCGGCGCTCAACGGGATCGAAATCGGCATCGGCGCCGGCTCCTGCGGCACCGCCGCCTTTACCGGCCAGCGCGTCATCGTCGAAGACATCCAGGCTCACCCTTACTGGGCGCCCTATCAGGAACTTGTGCGCCAGGCAGCGTTGAGGGCCTGCTGGTCGGAGCCCATCTGCACCGCTTCCGGCAAGGTGCTCGGCACCCTCGCCATTTACCTTCGTGAAGCGCGCAAGCCAACCGAGGCCGACAGCCACCTGGTCGAGCAGACCGCCAACCTGGCTGAAATTGCGCTTGAACGGAGCCGTGCCGATCAGGCGCTCAGGGAAAGCGAGAAGCTGCTTTCCGACATTCTGGAAAACGTCAGCGCCTACATCTACGTGAAGGATAGCCAGGGCCGCTACCTGTTCGCCAACCGCCTGCTGCGCGAGCTGTTCGATGCGCCGATGGAAGAGATTATGGGCTATGACGATTGCAAGTTCTTCGATGCCGACACCGCATCCGGCCGGCGCGAGGATGATCTGCGCGTCTTGCAGGGCGGGGAGACGATCCAGACCGAAGAGACCAGCCTCAACATCCTCACCGGGCTGACGGCGGTCTACCTGTCGGTCAAGCTCCCGCTGCGGCATGAGGACGGCAGCATCTATGCCCTGTGCGGCATTTCCACCGACATCACCGAGCGCAAGGATATCGAGGAACACATGCGCCACATGGCCCAATACGACGGGCTCACCCACCTGCCCAACCGCGCGCTGTTCAGTGACCGCCTGCAACAGGCGCTTGCCGCCGCCAAACGGGATCAAAATCATTTGGCGCTGATGTTTCTCGACCTGGACAAGTTCAAGCCGATCAACGATACCTATGGCCACGCGGTCGGCGATCTCCTGCTGAAGGAAGCCGCGCAACGCATCCAGGACTGCCTGCGCGCGTCAGACACCGCCGCGCGGATCGGCGGCGACGAGTTTGTCGTGCTGTTGCCGGTCATCGAAGCGGAACAGGATGCCGGCATCGTCGGCGAGAAGATACGCCATGCGCTCGCCCAGCCCTTTGAGCTGGCCGGTCACACCCTGAATATCTCATCGAGCATCGGCGTTGCGGTCTATCCCGAACATGGCGCCGACGAAAAGCTGCTGGTCAAGAGCGCCGACATCGCCATGTACCATGCCAAGAAAAACGGGCGGGATAACGTGAAAATGTATCAGCCGGGGATGCAGGAAATCATGTAGGGCGGATTAGCGCAGCTGTAGCAATATAGCAATATAGTAATGTGGCAACTATCGGTTTCTTTCCCGCATTTCGCTACGCTTCATGCGGGCTACGAGGCTGTTCAGCTTGGCCTTTGCGCTGAAATTAATGCGAAGCTAGTTCCTTCGAATTCAATTTGAGCCTGGCCCCAATGGCACTAACTTAAGCATGCTGCAATATGCTGCTGTCGTTGCTCTATAAGCCGCGCACGCAATATTTGACGCGGTTCCGTGAGCAATTGAAACGGCTTCGGTCTTCGCTTCAGCGCTCG
>Ga0209211_10009284_pt1 | contig 13153 bp, 13 predicted proteins | sample RifGroA2_FD_183992 | JGI IMG/M metagenome (GOLD analysis project Ga0209211, IMG submission 183992) | Groundwater microbial communities from Rifle, Colorado, USA - Groundwater A2 (SPAdes) (version 2) | ecosystem: Environmental > Aquatic > Deep subsurface > Groundwater | place: Rifle, Colorado...
TTTTTAAAAGGTCAAAATTATACTAACACTTCTTTAAATCTCGTTATTTCGGCTTTAAAGTTTTATTATGAGCAGGTGCTGAAAAGGCGGCTGTTTTTTAGTGTCGTGAGGCCCAAGCGGGAAAAACATTTGCCGCAAGTTTTGTCTAAAATACAAATTCAAAGTTTGCTTACAGTCACTGTAAATATTAAGCACAAATTACTTTTGAGTTTATTGTATGGTTCAGGTTTGCGTGTGTCAGAAGTGGTGTCTTTGGAGATCAGGGATTTAGATTTAGCCAATAAATTTGTCTTTGTGCGCGGAGGCAAAGGTAATAAAGACAGATATACTTTGTTAAGCCAAAGTAGTTTGGAATTAACGCGTAAATATTTAGCGACTTTGCCGGCAGGGCAAAAATATTTATTTGCAGGTTTTGAAAATAAGGGACACGTGACTATTAGAACAGCACAGAAAATATTTGAGCAGGCCTGCAAGAAGGTCGGAATCAAAACTGATGTCAGCTGTCATAGCTTGCGTCATAGTTTTGCGACGCATTTATTAGAGAGTGGTGTGAGTATTCGCTATATCCAAAAATTATTAGGGCATAGTAGTTTGAAAACCACCGAAATTTACACTTCGGTGGCGCGAGATTTTTGGGAAAATATCAAAAGTCCCTTGGATTGAGTATTTTAAATTAAAAAAGGGAAGAGAATAAGGCCACTAAGAAAACTACAGACATTTAGTAAAAAACTGATAGCCAGAGCTTTTATAGGGGAGATATTTTTTTGATTAAACCAATAGATAAATAAACCCTCAAAAATAAAGATTAATAATTCTAAGTAAAATAGATTAATTAGCTTACTAATATTTGGCAACAGAAGACCAAGGTACAAAATGCCCCAAAAAATAGTTAAGGAAATAATATTGGCGAATAATACAGAAAGGAAGATTTTTTTAGATAATGCACGCCAAAATAATAAGCTGATCAATAATAATTCTATAATAATAGTAAAGAGTATATTTGGTAATTGAAAAAATGGTAGTGAACGACCAAGTTTTTTTAGGCTAGTCGTTTCTTTTATTTTTAATTTATCGTTTAATTTTAAGTCATCGCCATAGACATAGACATCAAAAAAAGAATCAAAATTGTTGGTGGTAAAAACTGCACTTTCTCTGATTTTATCTTCAAAAGTAATAGCTATTTTTTGACGCTTATCAGGGAAATAGCCATAAGTCATTGAAAAGCAGCTATTTTGTTCTGGCTGACACTCAAATCTTTGTGGTCCCATTTCTTCTAGGGCTTCTGTTTTTTGGCAAGTGTCATCTAAGCAGTAAAATAATTGGCCACTAATTATTTTTGGAGCATTTGGTGTTTCGTAAATAAAGTTAAAGGTCATGCTGGGCTTTGGCCCCATGTCGGCTTTAGCCAAAAGTGGCAGTAAGAGGAATAAGCAAGTAGTTAAAAGTAAAATTTTTTTCATATTTTTATTTATATAATATTATTTTACTATTTTTTAGACAAAGGGGCAATTTGACAAAATTTTAGCTTAGTTTTAAGATAGAGGAGAAGAAATAAGGAAAGCGATTTTTATGTTTCAAAAAAATAAAATTTATACTATTACTACCTTGGGTTTAAACGGCACAGTAGTAGAAGTGGAAACAAATTTGTCTCGGCATTTGCCGACGGTTGTTTTAGTCGGCTTACCAGACGCCGCTGTTTCTGAAGCCAGAGAGCGAGTTTGGGCGGCGATTGAAAATAGTGGCTGGGAATTTCCCCGTATGAAAGTGGTGGTCAATTTAGCTCCCGCCCAAATCCGTAAAGAGGGCAGTGCTTTTGATTTAGCGATTGCTTTGAGTATTTTACAAACCAGTGAACAGCTAGCTTGGCAGACGGAAGCAAAGCAAGCTTTTATTGGTGAGTTAGCTTTGAGTGGCGAGCTAAAAAGCGTCAAAGGAGTTTTAGCTTGTGTTTCGTTACTCAAAGACTTTGGTTTTACTGAAGTTTTTTTGCCTTTAGCCAATGCCAAAGAAGCCTCTTATATTGAAGATATTAGTATTTTCCCGGCAGAAAATTTACAAGCAGTTATTTTGCATTTGCAAGGTGATAAAATCATTAGTCCAGCCAAGCCGGCTATTTTCGCCGGTTGTTTAGCCAAAGACGCGGTTGATTGGCAGGATGTCAAAGGACAAATGCAAGCCAAAAGAGTCTTAGAGATAGCAGCCGCTGGTGGGCATAATGTTTTGTTAGTCGGCCCTCCCGGAGCGGGCAAGACTATGCTCGCTAAAGCTTTTTTGTCTATTTTACCAGCGCCAGATTTTAGTGCGGCCTTAGCTACTAGTAAGGTGCATAGTTTGGCTGGTTTATTATCAGTTGAGCAACCGTTGATTAATAGTCGGATTTTGCGTAGCCCGCATCACTCTGCTTCGGTGTCTTCGGTTGTCGGCGGAGGATCGACACCCAAGCCCGGTGAAATATCTTTGGCTCACAATAATGTTTTATTTTTAGATGAAATTTTAGAGTTTCCGCGCGTAGTTTTAGAAGCTTTACGTCAGCCTTTAGAAGATAAAATTATTACGGTCTCACGTATCAAAGGTACTTGTAATTTTCCGGCTGACTTTATTTTATTAGCGACCGCTAATCCTTGTCCCTGTGGCTATTTGACGGATAAAAGTAAAGAGTGTCGTTGTAAGCCAGTCGAAATTGAGCGCTATCAGAAAAAGTTATCTGGACCACTACTTGATCGTATTGATTTGCATCTTTTAGTCCAGCGAGTAGAGATCAAAGAGCTCAAACAAGTCAGTGTTTTGCAAGAAAATTCAGATACAGTTAGAGCCAAAATTACGCAAGCGCAGTTAAAACAAAGAAATAGATTTAGCAAAGAAAATATTTTATTTAATAATCAGCTCAATCATAAATTATTAAAAAAATATTGTTATTTAGAGAAAACAAGTGAAGATATTTTACAAACAGCTGCTAAACAATTAGCTTTATCAGCGCGGGCTTATTTTAAAGTTTTAAAAGTAGCACGTACCATAGCTGATCTAGCTGGCAGGGAGCAAATCATTGAGGCAGATATTTTAGAGGCTTTGCAGTATCGGGCAAGGATATTTAATTAGTCTTGACAAACTCACTTTTTTGTGCTTTATTTAAGGTGGAGGAGGAGTTCCTTTAAAAATAAAAGTTTTCTGCAGGACTATGGACATTAAACCTTAGTGTTTATAAGCCTGCAGAGAACATCTTGAGTACTTACAAAGTGCTTGGGGATGAGCGTCGAGTCATCCTTCATGTTCGTCTTCGGGCCTTGTAAGCAACCATGCAAAAATATGTTTAAAGCTTTGGGAATGTTTTTTCAGCTAATATTTTTACTGGTGTTATTCAAGATGTTTGCGCCAGAGTTGTATACTTTAGGCTTAGACATAGTGTATAAGATGTTGACACTTATCAATCAAATCTTAGACACTGTGCAGCAAAACGGCGGCGCAATCAATAGTTTGGGGCTCTAGCACCAGACTCTCTGTAGATGGGAGGCCAGTCAAAACGACTCGGTCTCTTTTCCTTTTGTTAAATTTTGTTTTTCTTGCTAAGATGATAATATGAAAAAGAAATTAATTTTAGGTTTAATTTTAATATTTTTAGTGGGGGGATTTTTTGTTTGGCAAAATAAAAAGCCAAAGCTAATAGCAGTAGATTTACCGGTGGCGCAAAATTATCAAGATTTTGTCACTAGTACTCAAGAGGAAATAAAAGATGAAGTAAAACCTGATGAGGAACAGCCAGAAGAAGATTTCGCAATTAAACCAAAAATACAAAATATAAATCTCAATGTCCCGTTTATATCTCAAGCACCGAGTGCAAATTGGGAACAGCCCTATCAAGATGCTTGCGAGGAAGCTAGTTTTTTAATGCTAGATTATTATTATCAAAATAAAAAGTTTAGTACAGCTGCAGACACAGAAAAATTGATCAATACTTTGGTTGATTGGCAACTAACCAATTGGGGCGTGCATGCAAACTTGCCAGCTCAAGAGTTTAAAAAATTTGTTGAAAAAAATTCTACTTATCAAGTAGAATTAGTTTATGATTTAAATCAAGAAAAAATAAAAAATATTTTACAAACTGGTCAGCCTTTGATTGTTCCAGCTAATGGTAAAAAATTAGCTAATCCAAATTTTAAAAATGGCGGACCAGAGTATCACATGTTAGTAGTCAAGGGTTATGTAGATGATAAATTTATTACTAATGATCCCGGTACTAGACTGGGCGCTGATTTTATTTATAGCAGTGATAATTTATTAGACTCGATAGCCGATTGGAATGCGCAAGACAAAAAAGCTGATGGTCCAAAAATTGGTATAATTATTTTTTGAGGGCATCTTTTAAGGTTTTGCCAGCTTTAAACTTTGGTACTGTCACTTTAGGGATCTCGATTCTTTCTTTGGGATTTTGAGGATTGACACCAAAGCGAGCGGAACGCTCTTTGGCCATAAAACTTCCGAAGCCAGTCAAGGTCACTTCTTGACCTTGTTTTAGTTTGTCGATAATGACAGCTTCTAAGGCCTCAATGACCGCTTCGGCGTCTTTTTTGCCGACGGCAGCTTTAAAGGCTACGGCGTCGATAAGTTCTGCTTTGTGCATAAAATTAATTGGCTAATATTTCTCTTAAATTTTGGATAGCCACTGTTTTTTTGCTATCCTTATCTATCTCTAATAATAAAGCATTTATTTCGATTTGACCAGAGTCTGGGTAACGATGGCTTAAAGTGCTTTCGTTGACGAATTTATCGATGATCACTTGCGCCTCCACACCGATGACCGATGGATAGGAACCGATCATGCCGACATCGGTGATGTAGCCGGTGCCATGAGCTAAAATTTGCGCGTCATTAGTAGGTACATGAGTGTGAGTGCCTAATACTGCGGAGATACGTCCATCTAGATATAGACCGAGAGCACGTTTTTCTGAAGTTGCTTCAGCATGAAAGTCTAAAATAGTGATAGCATCTGGAGGGAAGCTAGCTAAAAATTTATCAGCCGCTAAAAACGGATTGCTTAAATTATCGTCTTGCATAAAAGTACGACCGCAAAGATTAAAAACAATCACGTCTTGATTTTGGACTTTTTTACTTTGATAGGTGTAGTCAGGGAAAGTCCGAGAGTCGTTAGCCGGAAAGGCGATGGGGAATTTCTCCACTTTTTCAATCTCCAAGATATCTTCTTTGGACCAAATATGATTACCACCAGTAAATAAATCTACACCAGTTGCTTTTATTTCTTGTAGTGTTTTTAAAGTTAGGCCTTTGCCATGAGCAAGATTTTCGATATTAGCAATACTTAAATCAGTTTGATATTTTTTTTGCCAAATTGGCAACATGATTTTGACAGCTTTTCTGCCCAGTGAGCCCACCACATCGCCAAAGAATAAAATTTTGATCGTCTTATTTGGCATATTCAACAATTCTTTTTTCTCTGATGACATTGACCTTGATTTCGCCTGGGTATCTAAGCTCGGCTTCGATTTTGTCGGCAATATCGCGAGCTAGTTTAGTGGCTTGATAATCATCTAATTCTTCAGATGAAGCAATCACTCTGATTTCACGGCCAGCTTGGATCGCGTAAGCTTTTTCTACACCCTTAAAACTCTTAGCCGTATTTTCTAATTCTGTTAAACGTTGGATATATTCTTCAAAACTATCGCGTCTAGCACCAGGACGAGAGCCAGAAATAGCATCGGCGATTTTGACGATTACACCCTCTAAAGTTTTTGGTTCATTTTCATGATGGGCGATAGACATGTAGGCGACTTCTTCTGGAAGCCCAAATTTTTTCATCAAGTCATAGCCGATGTCTGGATGTGAGCCTTGGATTTCGTGATCCAAAGCTTTACCAATGTCATGTAGTAAACCACCTTTTTTGACCACGTTGACATCAGCTCCAAGCTCGCCAGCCAATAAAGCGGATAAATGAGAAACTTCTAAAGCATGTTGTAATTGATTTTGACCATAGCTGGTGCGGTATTTTAAACGACCTAAAATCTGGAGTAGTTTAGTATCTAGACCGATGACACCAGCTTTGTAAGCCGCTTCTTCACCGGCTTTTTTGATATCTTGGGCTAAATCTTTTTTAGCTTGGGCTACCACTTCTTCGATACGAGTAGGGTGGATACGACCATCGGCCATCAATTTTTCGATAGAGCGTTTGGCTAGATGTCGACGGATAGGATTAAAGCCAGAGACCATGATGGACTCTGGAGTATCATCGATGATGATTTCGACACCAGTGAGCTGTTCAATGGTTTTGATATTGCGACCTTCACGGCCGATGATTCTACCTTTCATTTCGTCATTTGGTAAAGCAACAGTGGTAGTGGTAGTTTCCGCGGTATGAGGAGCGGCGCAGCGTTCGATGACCGTAGACAAAATATTTTTAGCCTTTTGTTCTAGTTCGTCATTGGCTTGATTTTCCAGTTTACGCATGCGGTGAAGCAATTCATCTTGCATGCGACTTTCCGTGTTTTTTAATAAAACATCTTTGGCTTCCTCTTGAGTTAATTGCGCAATTTTTTCGAGTTTAGCAAATTGCTGTTCTTTGACGGACTTTACTTCTTCTTTATTTTTTTCGAGCTCAATTTGTAAATTATCTATTTTTTGTCTTTTATCTTCAAATTCTAATAGTTTTTGGTCAAACAAATTTTCTCGTTTGCCCAAACGGTTTTCTAATTCCGTTAAGCGTTGGCGTCTTTCTTTTTCTTCTTTTTTTGCTTCTTCGATGACGGCTAGAGCATTAACTTTTGCTTCGAGCTCTAAACTTTTATTTTTACTTCTCGCTTCTTCTAAAATGTGTTCTGCCTTTCGTTCAGCTGATTTGACGGATTTGGTGGTCATGACTTTTTTCAAAAGATAACCAAAAAACAAGCCTAGCAGCCAGACAATGGCGAAGATTAAATATTCCATATTTGATAAACCTTTCAGTTTACTGTTTGATTTTGAGAGGCAAAAAGCTTAAGCCTAGATTATAATAGGCTAGAAATTTATTTGGATGATTTTTTAAGAAAAAATTCATTGTTTTAAAAGCTTGATGTTTACAAAATTTTGGCTAAGATTAGGGTAGATATTGCAGCAAACAGTAAAATTATTTTTGTTAAATTTAATTGCTCTTCTTCATGGCTACTCTAACATAAATGAGTTTTTTAGTCAATTCCATTAAAAAAGATCATCAGCATTTTGCAATGGCGTCATTCAAGGTCTTTCGGCCACGAGTGAGCCTTGCGCTAATGATCTCCCGGGACGGTTACTTTGGAGTTAAAGAACCCCACCCGCCTTGTTTTCGATATTAACACATTTTAAAAATTTTGAAAAGTATTTTTTATTTATTTATTAAAATTTTATCGATCAAACCATATGTTAAAGCTTCTTGAGCTGTCATGTAGTAATCTCGATCAGTATCTTTTTCAATTTTCGTTAATAATTTTCCGGTGTGTTGATGTAAAATTTTATTGAGTTGAGTTTTTAGTTTTAGAATTTGTTCAGCTTTGATTTTAATGTCAGAAGCTTGACCACTTGCTCCACCCATAATCTGATGAATCAAAATTTCTGAATTTGGTAAAGCAAATCTTTGTCCTTTTTCACCAGCCGCCAGCAAGACAGCGGCCATCGAAGCAGCTAAACCTACACAAATAGTAGAGACCGGTGCTTTGATGTATTGCATCGTGTCATAAATGGCTAGACCATCAGTGACCGAGCCACCAGGAGAGTTCAGATACATTTTGATAGGCTTAGTATTGTCTTGAGCTTCGAGAAATAATAGTTGAGCAATGACTAAATTGGCACTATGCTCATCGATTTCTTCGCTCAAAAAAATGATGCGATCTTTAAGTAGGCGAGAGTAGATGTCATAGGCTCTTTCGCCATTATTACTTTTTTCGATGACTGTTGGGATTAACATAGTAGTTTGCAAGTTATAAAGTTAACAAGTAGAAAAATATTTATATAATGCTTAATTTATTTTTATCATAAACTAACCTGCCTGGCAAGCTAAAGCCAGCCGCTTTCTGGTGGCCACCGCCACCAAATTTTTGACAAAATTTCGCGAGATCAATATCATCTTCAGCTGTTCTCATCGAGCCCTTGACATAGCCATCACTAGTTTCTTTTAAGACTAAGATAATTTTGGCTTCTTTTAAGATATGTAAAAAATTTGAGATCCCTTCGGTGGCTGATTCATCGGCCTCGCAATTTATAAAATCTTCTTGTGTTAAAAAAGTATAAACTAAATCATATTTAGCCACTTTTTTTAAGCGACTAAAAGCTAGTCCCCAAAGTTTTAAATTATTTATATTTTGGCGATAAGCTGTATTTTGTAAAACTTGCCACAAATTTGCGCCGTGTCTTACTAATTCACTGGCCGCTTCTAAAGTATGATATTGGGTAGCTGGATTGACAAAGCCGCCGGTATCAGTCACTAGACCACATAATAAACAAGTAGCGATCTCACTGGTCCAAGCTATTTGCCAAGTAGCGAATAAATAAAATAATATTTCCGTACAAGAAGCGGCTTCGGTGATGACTAAATTAATCTCGGCATAATGCATATTAGAAGCATGATGATCGATATTAATCAAAGTAAAACCAGGCTGTAAGGCAGTGATTAATTTATCGACGCCAGCATAGTTCAGGCTACCAGAATCCACGATAATTACTAAATCATATTTTTTAGTAAAAACTAAATGATCAGTTGTAAGTCGGTGGCTATTTGGCAAAAAGCTAAACATCTCTGGCAAAGTATCTAGACAAAAATTAGTGACATTTTTATTTAGACTTAATAAATAATTAGTCAAAGCAAAAGCAGCGCCCAAAGTATCGCCATCTGGCTTAGCGTGGGAGATGATTAAGATATTTTCAGCTCGAGCGATTGCTTGGCTGATTTGAATGGCCTTATCTTTAGCTATATTCATAACGAAGTAGTTTAGCTTATTTTAGCTTTTAGGTCAATAAGAAAAGCTCCTGCTGGCGGGTGCCAGGAGGAGCTCTAGATCATCGGCATTAAGGCGACTGCTTCCCAGCCGTGGTCGCTTTTCATGTTTACACCACATTTAAAGCAGAATTTAAAGTGCGGATCATTTAATGATCGGTGAAGACGATGGCCACACATATTTGGGTTTGAATATTGGCCGCTAAGGTTGGTTCCGCAATAAGGACAGTGGTTTTGGTTTGGATGTTCTTGGTGTTTTTTGCAGTGCGGACAAACAGTCAGTGGCATGGTTTTCTCCTTTATTTGGCGAGTGCTTCGTCGATGATGGCGTATTTTAAATCACGCTCATCAATCTCCCAATTGATACGCGGTACAAATCTCATTTTTAAAGTTTTGTTCACAATTCTTTGGATATGGGGTGTGAACTTTCTGACGGCTTCCAAAACTGTGCCAATTTTATTATTCGGCATGATGCTCAAATAAGCCGTGGCGTTTTTTAAATCAGGTGCAACCGTAGTGACAGAGACAGAGACAAAAGTGCCTAGTGGAGCTTCAAAATCTCTCACTAAAACTTTGTTTATTTCTTGCAGCAAAAGTTCAGCTACTTGTTCGGTTCTTTTACTCATAAATTTCTTCAAAAAATTCTAAAGTATCACCGACTTGAATGATTGGCTCACCGATAAATTCTAGACCAGCCTCCTGACCCTCGACTACTTCGGTCACATCAACTTTTCCGGCCTGTAGACTACCTAATTCACCAATAGTTTCAATCTCGTTATTGCGGAGGAGTTTGATTTTGGCTGCTTTGATAATTTTACCACTGATAACTTTACCGCCAACAATCATACTTTTTTTATTGGTTTTAAAAATTGCTAAGACTTCTAATTTACCCAAAAGTTTGTGAATAGTTTTTTTACTTTTTAGTTTTTTCAATCGAGCTTCGATGTCTTCTAGTAGTTTATAGATAATATCAAAGTAGAGGATAGTGACTCTTTTATCATCAGCTAAGCTATGTAAAGCTTTGTTAACTTTTACATGAAAACCGATTAATAAGGCCTTGGCACTTTCCGCATTTAGCACATCAGCTTCAGTCAGTTGACCTAAGCCTTTTTTGATTACTTTGGCTTTACTGCCTTCAACGGCGATTTTGTTCAAAGCTCCTTCGATAGCTTCAGCTGAGCCTAAAACATCAGACTTGATAATCAAGTTGAGAATATTTTCGCTGTCCAAGTCTTCACTTTGATTGTTATAGTGGATAGTAGTAGAAGAAGTTTTATAAGTGTTTAAATTTTTATTTTTAGCTTTAAAATCTTTTTTGTTAAGTATAACTTCTAAGATCTCGCCAATGGCGGGAATTTGTTTGAGACCCAAGATTTTAATCGGCGTAGCAGGTAATGCTTGACTTACATCTTTGCCCTTCCAGTCTTTTAAGGTTTTTATTTTGCCAGAAACGCTACCTACGATAAATAAATCGCCGATATTTAGAGTGCCGGCTTGGACTAAGACAGTGGCGACTGGACCCTCACTTTTATCGACATGTGATTCAATGATCGTGCCAACAGCGGCGCCAGTAGCGTCAGCTTTCAAGTCGTTTAAGTCGGCTACTAATAAGACTAAATCTAAAATTTCATTGATACCAGTTTTTTGCTTGGCAGAAATTGGCTGACAAATAGTTTTACCCCCCCAATCTTCTGGCACTAGGTTTAGCTCGGATAATTGTTGTTTGACTCGGTCGATGTCAGCACCCTCTTTATCGATTTTATTAATCGCCACAAGGAAAGGTAATTTTTCTTTTTGGATGACAGCAATACTTTCTAAAGTTTGTGGCTGCAAACCATCGTCAGCCGCCACGACCAAAATAGCGACATCAGCGATTTGGCCCCCACGAGAACGCATGGCTTTGAAAGCTTCGTGACCGGGAGTATCTAAAAAAGTAATCAAATGATCATGAGTGGTCACTTGATAGGCACCGATATGTTGAGTAATGCCGCCAGCTTCTTGATCGACGACATTGGTTTCACGGATAGCGTCGAGTAATTTAGTCTTACCATGATCGACGTGTCCCATGACGACGACGACTGGTGGGCGAGTAGTGGTTTTGGCTGTGCGTTGTGAAAGTAAAAGTTCTAATTTCTCTCTCTGACTGCTTTCTTCTACAACAGCTTGGTCACTTTTAGTCGCTTTAAAGCCTAGGTCTTCGGCGATAATCGAGGCAGTGTCAAAATCAATTTTTTCATTTAAAGATACCATGATGCCATTGCGCATCAGTTCGGCCATAAGTCTGGCTACTGGTAAACGCATCAGTTCGGCTAGATCTTTGACAATTATCACTTCAGGGATATTGACTTCCTTTTTTTCTTTGGGAGTAAGATTATCACCTTCGTTGCCGCGAATTTCTTGGATATCAGAAAAAGTGGCCCGAAAAGCATCGCGTTTTTGCTGGTGTTTCCAGGCAGCAACAATTTTTGGCACTAGTTTATCGTCGATTTTGATAGCTCTTAAACCAACGTCAAAACCTAAACTGGGCAGTTTTTCTAACAACTCCTGGGTAGTGACTTTTAATTGTCTAGCAACCGAACTGACATTCATAGCTTTATTTTGGGTTTAAGAATTAAAAAAAGCCCATAATTGGCTTTACTTTACTAAAAATCTGGCAAAATGTCAATAATAGGGCTTAAAAAATATTTTTTCGTAATTTTAGGCTTATTTGGTTGACAAGATCTCTTTTTTCTAGTATATTTTGTGGTTATACTTGTCGATGGCAGTCTAAATCAAGCTAATGAATTGAATGGAATTTTCCCACTCACAACTAAAAACTCTTTTGACCGACGCTCGTCGGTCAATAGTGACTGGTTCAGAAGCAGCTAGTTTAGACGTTTTGGCCACCGCTTTGGCTTGGGCTATTTTTTTAACTAAAGAAAAAAAAGATTTTGATCTAGTCTTCGCTAATACGAAAAATAAATTAAATTTTATTAAATTGCCATATAAAGTAGAAACTGATTTGCAACCGCAGGGTAAATTTCAAATTTTATTAGACATCAGCAAAACTAAAGTCAAACAATTAAGTTATGATGTCAAAGAAGATAATTTGGTGATTGATATTATTCCAGAGCAAGGTGTCTTTACTGATCAGGATGTGACGAGTAAAAATACGGATTATTTGTATGATTTGATCTTAGTATTTGGAGCCAGTAATTTAAATGTTTTGGGGGATACTTTTCTAAAACACACCGAGTTTTTTTATCAGACAAAAATTATTAACCTTGATCGCACTTTAGTCAATGAAAATTTTGGGGCTTTAAATATTGTTGATACTACGGCAACTTCACTTGGAGAAATGTCTTATGAATTTTTAAAAGAAAATTTAGATAAAGACATGGCTACCGCTTTATTGACCAGTATGATCGCGGCCACTAATAGTTTTCAGTCTGCTCAAGTCAAGCCACAAACTTTAGAGATTGCCAGCGCTTTATTAGTAGCCGGTGCGGATAGAACAAAAATTATTGAATTTTTATATCGCACCAAAGACATCGCCATGTTAAAGACTTGGGGTAAAGTTTTAGCGCGTTTGCAAAAAAAGACCAGCATTTTGTTTTCTTATTTAGAGCATCAAGAAAAAAATCATTTGCCAGAAGATTTTTTGGATTTAATAAAAAATTTAATTTTAACTACCCCTAATACAGACATAGCTATTATTTTTTATCAGTTAGATTTTGAGACCACTGAAGTTTGGTTATATAGCAAGGCAAATATCAATGCTGTAGACTTGAGCAGAGAGTGGACGGGTTTGGGAGATAAAAACTTTGTTAAATTTTTATTGACTAGCAATTTAAAGGATAGCCAAGAAATAGTTTTAGTGGAGCTTAAAAATAAACTAAGCCTAATCAATAGAGCTTAGGTCAAGGTGCTTCACAAAACTCTAAGCTTCCTTTATAATGGTTATGTTTTCACTCAATTTTGTCCGCTACTGATGGGCATATAGCTCAGTCGGTTAGAGCACCACTCTTATAAAGTGGGGGTCGACGGTTCAAGTCCGTCTATGCCCACCAGTAGCGGAGAATAATTGACATTGGACTCTTACCACCCAAAGGGTGGTCGCCCTCTGGGCGATAAAGTGGGGGTCCCGGGTCCGAGTCCCGGCAGGACGACCATTCGATTCGCTTCGCTCACTCATGGTCTCAGATTAGTCCTGAGCGAACAAAGTGA
>Ga0209211_10009286_pt1 | contig 13152 bp, 14 predicted proteins | sample RifGroA2_FD_183992 | JGI IMG/M metagenome (GOLD analysis project Ga0209211, IMG submission 183992) | Groundwater microbial communities from Rifle, Colorado, USA - Groundwater A2 (SPAdes) (version 2) | ecosystem: Environmental > Aquatic > Deep subsurface > Groundwater | place: Rifle, Colorado...
GAACCCCTGCCCTTTCGCGACCTCTACCTTTTCGGGTTGCTTCTTGAGCTCCTGCGCGGTCTCGAAGAAGCGCGCGGAAAAAGCGCCGTTGACGAGGTGGAAGCTTCTCTCTCCGACGCAGTTCTCGACGACCCGCTCTATCGCCTCGGTCGCGGAACCGAGGAAAAATACGTGGAACCCGTCGGGGACATTGAGCAATTTCTTCACCGACGCGGACGTGCGCGCGAAGAGTTCGGCGAAGGCTTTCCCGCGGTGCGAGAGCGAGCAGACGCCCGCCACGAGCGCATCGTGCACGTAGGCTTCCGTCTCGGGATGCACCTGCGTCGGGCCGACGGTGAAAAAGGTCTTGTCCATGTCAGTAAAGAAGCCTGAAGCGTATCGTATGCTCGGCGGCTCTCAACTCCTGAATGACCTCAGCCTCATATTTCGTGCCCACGTCGGTGATGACGTAGCCTATCGTGTCGTTGGTCTTCAGGTACTGGCCGAGGATGTTGATTTTGCGTTTCGCCAGAATGCCGTTGATAGCCGCCAAGACGCCCGGCATGTTGCGGTGGACGTGGACGAAACGGTGCGCGTGTTTGAGCTCGGGCAATTGTATCCCGGGGAAATTCACGCTCAGGAACGAGTCGCCGGTATTGATGAAGCTCGTGAGCTTCGCGGAGACGAATTCGCCGATGTTCTTCTGCGCCTCCTCGGTGGAGCCGCCGATGTGCGGCGTGAGAATGACGTTGGGGAGAGCCTGGAGGTCGGAGACGAATTTCTCGTCGTTGCTTTTGGGTTCTTTCGGGAATACGTCGACGGCCGCGCCCCGTAGCTTCCCGCTCCGGATGTACTTTGCGAGCGCCGCGAGGTCGACGATGAACCCGCGGCTCAAATTGATGAGGGCGGCGCCCTCTTTCATGAGCTTAAGCTCGCGCTCGCCGATGAGGTTCTGGTTCTTGGGGTTTCCGTCCACGTGGAGCGTCACGATGTCGGAGCGCTTCAGAAGCTCTCCGAGTGAGTCGCACTTGTGCGCATTGCCCATGGCGAGCTTGGGGACGATGTCGTGGAAGCAGACCTGCATCCCGAGGGATTCGGCGACAACGGAGAGCTGGGTGCCGATGTTGCCGTAGCCGACGATGCCGAGCGTCTTGCCGCGTATCTCGAAGCAACCCTTCGAGGATTTGTCCCAGATGCCCTGATGTAATTTCATGCTTTTGTCGAAGGCGCCCCGCATGAGCATGATGATTTCCGCTATGGCAAGCTCTACCACGCTACGCGTATTGCTGTACGGCGCATTGAAAACGACCACGCCGCGCTTCAGGCACTCGTCGATATCTATCTGATTGGTGCCGATGCAGAACGCTCCGACGGCCTGCAGTTTGGGAGCGTGCTCGAGGACCTTCTTGGTGACCTCGGTCTTCGAGCGGATACCGAGTACCGCGACGTCTTTTATTTTCTCGATGAGCTCGTCTTCGTCGAGACTGCGCGTGACCGTCTCAACGGTGTACCCTTCCCGCTTGAACTCCGCGACCGCATCGGCGTGGATGTTCTCCAGAAGGAGTACGTGTATGCGGGTCTTCGGGTACGACTCGGCGCGCGGCAAGCCGTTGAGGTAGAGGAATTCGTCGAACGAGCGCGCAACGTAGTCGGCGTTTTTCACTGCCGCTTGGCGGGTCACGTTTTCAGTAAACGCAAAGAACTTATCGGCGAACCCTTCTTTTTTTATTTCGTAATCGGTATACCCGTCGCCAATGACGTACACCTCGCCTTTGAGGCCGAGTTGCTTGACGAGTTTCGCTTTCCCGTTGGCCTGCGCGAGCGGGTTTTGGCGGTCGAACCCGATCATCGCACCGCTCTTGTCGAAAAGATACGTATTCCCGAATACGTGGTCGGCCGGAATGCCGAACGATTTGACTACCGGAACGATAAACTCCTTGAAGCCCGATGAGACGATGTAAATATTGCGCGCATACTTCTTGAAAAATTTCTTATTGCGCGCGATGGAGGGCGTTATCTTCTTCTTGAGGTCCTGCGCAAGTAATTCCACGTGCTTTTTCTCCGGTCGTATCAATTCGAGCCGACGTGCTATTGCGTCGGCAATGGATATCTTTCCTTCCATCGCCGCGTCGGTGATCTCTTTGGTCTTTTTCAAGATCGCCTCTTTTTGCGGGTTTCCCTTCAGCGCTATTGCGGCCAACTCCTCCGGAGACTCCACTTGCGTGAACGTGCAGTCGAAATCGATAACGAAGTACCGCTCCGGCTTCATCGGCCCATGATATCACTCTGTATTTTCAACACCATACGGCTTCTATTGACAATTATAAGGAATGTCCTATCATCAATCCTGTATGCACGTTTCCGGACAAAACTCGTTTGGCTTCTTCTTTTATGGGCTCTCCATCGAGAGTTCGTCTGCGCTATTGTAAACAACCTACGATACCGGAAACGAGCTCTCGAAAGAGGGCTCGTTTACGGACGACGTAGAGCGAGTGAAGGGCGCGAGCTACTCTCGCGCGCTTCCGAGCCGAGGAGTCCGAAAACCGGCAACTGGTTTACTTTTAAGTCATCGTAATAGGCTATAATTACCCGAAGCAACCGAACCTGTATGGCAACGATACTCCTCATTCACGGTCCAAATCTCAATCGCCTGGGCAAACGCGACGCCGCGCAGTACGGCACAAAGACACTCGCCGATATCGAGGCGCTCGTCGCCGCGGAAGCGAAGGAACTCGGTCACACCGTGAAGGCGTTCCAATCGAATCATGAGGGGGCGCTCATCGACTTCCTGCAGGCAGAAAGCGGCAATGCGGCGGGCATCATCGCGAACCTCGGCGCATTCACCCATTACAGCTACGCGCTCCATGATGCGCTCGTCGACACGGGACTGCCCGCTGTCGAGGTGCATCTTTCGGACATCAACACGCGCGAAGCATGGCGGAAAGTATCGGTGACGGCTCCCGCATGCATCGGACAGATAGCGGGGAAAAAGGAAGCGGGCTACATCGAGGCTTTGGCGCTCCTGCAGACGCGTCTTGCGAAATAATATGGAGATATCACCGAAAACCGTACTCACCGCCATCATCGGCAACCCCGTCGAGCACAGCTTGAGCCCGACGCTCCACAACGCCGTGTACAAAACGGAACAGATCGACGCGGTGATGCTCGCGTTCGGCAGTCCTGATATCGCGGGACTGGTCGCGGCGATACGCACGCTCCCCATACAGCTCGCCGCCGTCACCATGCCGCACAAACAGACCATTATGCCGCTTCTCGACGGGATAGACGTGACCGCCAAGGACATCGGCGCGGTCAATACGGTCGTGAACCGCAATGGAGTGCTCACCGGATACAACACCGACGTGACCGGTGTCGCCAAAGCGCTCGCGGGTGTCACGCTCAAAGACGCGAACGTGCTTCTCATCGGTGCCGGAGGCGCCGCGCGCACGGTCGCCTATCACGCGACGCGCGAGGGCGCGCACGTCTTCTGCCACAACCGCAAACTTGCGGAAGCCGAGGCGCTCCGTGCATCATTCGATATCAACATCATAGGCGAGGACGGGCTCGGGGCCACTGACTTTGATGTCATCGTGAACGCGACGCCCATCGGCATGTCGCCGAACACGGACGCAATGCCGGTGCCCGAGGCAATCATCAGAAAAGGCGCGGCGGTCTTCGACCTCGTGTACAGCCCGCTGGAGACAAAGCTGCTCAAGACCGCGCGCGCGCGGGGCGCGCGCGCCATTTCCGGGCTCACGATGTTCCTCGCGCAGGGCTTGGAGCAGGAGCGGTTGTGGCTCGGCCACGATGTCGCGGACAAGGACTACCTTGCGCTCCTTACGGAAAAATTACGGGGATAACGATACGACTATGAGCCACAAGATCATACAAAAAATGCCGACCGTCGACGAGATAATCGCGCGGCATCCGCTCTCGGTAAAGGCCTCAGCGCAGATAGTGCAGGACCGCAAAGAGATCGGGGATATTCTCTCCGGCAGGGACTCGCGGCTGCTCTTTATCGCTGGCCCCTGCTCCGCATGGCCCGCCGAGTCGGTCCTCGTCTTCGCGGAGCGGCTGAAAAAACTTTCCGACGAGCTCAAAGACTCGCTCAAGATAGTCATGCGCGTCTACATCCAAAAGCCGCGCACCATACGCGGCTGGCTCGGCCCCGTGAACCAGCCCGACCCGTACGAGCCGCCCGATATCGCGAAAGGCGCGGCGTACTGCCGCGACATGATGGTACAGGCTATCGAGATGGGACTCCCCATCGCCGACGAGGCGCTCTTCACGCACAACGCGCGGGGGTTTGCGGAGCTCCTCTCGTGGATGGCCATCGGGGCACGGAGTGTGGAGGATCAGGAGCACCGCATCTTCGCCTCCGCCGCCGACTGCCCCGTCGGCATGAAGAACGCGACCTCCGGCTCGATAGAGATAGCCGTGAACGGCATCATCGCCGCACAGCACCCGCACCACACGACCTTCGAGGGCCATCAGATACAAACGGACGGGAACCCCTTCGCGCACCTCGTGCTACGCGGCGGCTTCCGCGGCTCGAACTACGACCCGACGCATGTCCGCAAGGCCGGCGCCCTCTTCGAAAAACACAAAGTGAAAAATCCCGCCATCATCATTGACGCGAGCCACGACAACTGCAAGGTCGACGGCGTGAAGGTCTCGTCGCGGCAGGCGGAAGTCGTGAAGGAATCATTAGCGTTCATGCGAAGCGACCCCGAATACCGCCGCCTCGTGAAAGGATTCATGATAGAGAGTTTCCTCAAGGAAGGCAGCCAGAAGCTCGAATCGGCGACGCCGGAGACAATAGACCGCGGCGGACTTTCCATCACCGACCCCTGCCTCGGCTGGGAAGCCACGGAGACATTGCTTCGTGAGGTAGCTAACGCGCATGTCTGATATCCCCTCACGCACGATCTTGCTGAAAACCGTGGACGCGGAATGTCCTATCACGGTCGGTTTCAACCTTGCAAGCGAAACACTCGCGGCAATCGCGAGCGTGCAGCCGGAACATATTGCGGTCATTGCGGATTCCACGACCGCAAAGCTGTGGGGCGAACAGGTACTTTCTCTCGTGAAAAAATCCGGTATACCCGCCGACCTACTCACCTTCCCTGAAGGCGAAGCCAACAAACATCAGGAAACCGTGACGGCCCTACAGCACGCGCTACTTGAAAAGCACACGGGCCGTAAGACACTCATCGTGGCGCTTGGCGGCGGCGTGGTCGGGGATATCAGTGGATACGTCGCGGCGACGTACCTGCGCGGTGTACCGTATATTCAAATGCCGACGACACTTCTCGCGATGGTTGATAGTTCGGTCGGGAGCAAGGTCGGCATTGACACGCCGTATGGGAAAAATACCGTCGGCGCATTTTACCTGCCCCACGCTGTTATCACGGACCTGCGGTTCCTCTCAACACTTACGCGCGAGCACGTGGTCAACGGGCTCATCGAGGCGATAAAGGAGTTTCTCACCTGTGATGCCCCAGCGCTCGACGAAGCAAAGAAAATAAACCTCGACGATCCGCTCTCGACGAGCAGTCCGCTTGTGAATGTCATCTGCCGCTCAATCGAGATCAAAGTCGGGGTTACGATGCGTGATGAACGGGAACAGAACGAGCGCCGGATACTGAACTTCGGACATACCATCGGCCATGCGCTGGAATTGCTCTCGAGCTACACCCTGCTGCACGGCCGTGCGGTCGCCTATGGAATACTCGTCGAGTCAAAGATCTCCGAGTTGCTCGGCATTCTTTCCGCGCAGGATTCCAAGACGGTAGCCGACTATCTGGCACACTTCGGCATCACGGCGGAACCGATAAAGAAATTCGCCGCCTCCGACATAGTGGAAGCGATGAAAAGCGATAAAAAAGCGCGCGCGGGCAAGGCGTACTTCGTCCTTCTGCAATCGATCGGTTCGGTATGTATCGAGAACGGCCAATACGCCCATCCTGTCGAGGACGCGGTGATAGAGCGCGCCATCAGTCTCATCGCGTCAAAAACTGTTTGAGAAAATCTCCCGGAACTAAAATCGGAAAACTCACCGCCGCAACCACGCGCGGTCGCAAAAAGTGTTTGGTGTTCCACGTAACGAGAGCGTCGGGCATGGAGACAATGGCGCTTGCCAATATCGGTGCATCGCTCGTCGGCAGAAGTTCATACGCCGCTTGCACTTGCCGCAGTGAGGGACTTTTGGTGATGTGCGGCTGTATAAGCAAAAACGAGTGCCACGCAGGCGCAAGCTGGGGAAATTTCGACGCGATGTTTCGCTCCGCCTCCTCGATTATCTGGGGCGAGATGATGGGAACTATGTCTCCGGAAAAACACGTGGCGATGATCGTTCCCGCCGCCCCCGTTGGAGAGTTGAATCCCGCAAGGAGTGCGCTGGTGTCAAGAAACACCCTTGATCTTTTTTGCATAGGTGCGCCGCCATATCTGATCTCTGCTCGACTTCACGGCGCGGCGTATGGTTTCTTCGGGATATAGAGGAGCAGGCCGTTGCCTCTTAGGCAGATTGAGATACGCCTGGACCTTCATCTTTTGAAGCTCCTGTTCCAGGGTGACGAGTTTCTTAAATATGGCACCTGCTTGATTCATAGGAATAGTGTAGCTCTTTCTCGACGCCCGGTCAATCAAAAGGCGACAAAAAGCTCCGGAAAATCTCAAGGACCATCCTTGAGATTTTAAAGGTTTTTGGCGCGGGCGACGAATATCTCCACTTTTGCCAGATCTTTCGAGGCGTCGGGGTTCGAAACGCCGGAATTGACGTCGACCGCGTACGGACGAACCGTCTGTATCGCTTCGGCGACATTCTCGGCGTTGAGCCCGCCCGCAAGGACGACGGGAATAGCGACCGAGCTGACGATTTTTTTGCTTACGCCCCAGTCGTGCGTCTCCCCCGTCCCGCCGCGCCTGCCTGCCTTCGGAGCGGAATCGAGCGCGAGCGCGTCTGCGGCGTTTTCGTACGTTTGCGCTTTTTGGAGAGCCTCACTGCCGGAAATATTAATGACCTTCCATATCTGAACGGCCGGTAGCGCCGCTTTCACTTTGAGAATGGTTTCCGGCGTCGCGTCGCCGTAGAGCTGAAGAATGTTTGCGCCCGTCGTCCGCGCGAGCTCAATGAGCCTTGTTGGCTCCGCGACGCTCGTGACGACGACGCTCGTAACGCCTTGGGGAAGTCCGGCTATTATTTTCGCGGCGTCATCCGCCGAAAGCAGGCTCCTGCCTCCGTGCAGGTCCACATGGAAGCCGAGGAAGTCGGCACCCGCGACCGCCGCGCCCTGCGCGTCATGGACACTTTTTATGCCGCAAATCTTCGCCAAAACCATAGATACGTCTATAATGACACAATGAACGTCTTAGACGAAATAGTGGCAAATAAACGGCTGGAAGTCGAGCGCGCCGCCGCCGCGCGGCCCCTCGCATCGCTCCAAGAAGAAGCCAAGAATTTCAAGCCGGAGCGGCGGCCTTTTCGGGCGCTTTTTGACCAAGGAACGGTCCTCATCGCGGAGATAAAACCGCGGTCGCCTTCGGCGGGGCAGCTCATCATGCGGCCGCCGAAAGAGATCGCCGAGTGGTACGCGAAGAGCGAGGCTGACGCGATATCGGTCCTCACGGATGAAAAATATTTCGGCGGCTCCCTCGAACTCCTGAAACAGGTCCGCGCCATCGTCCCGCAGGCGGTCCTCCGCAAAGATTTCATCGTGGAGGACTATCAGGTGTATGAGACGCTCTTGAGCGGCGCCGACGCGTACTTGCTCATCGCCAACACACTGCGTGTCGAAGAACTCTCGCGCCTCATCGCGCTCGGAAAGCGGCTGGGGCTCGGTGCCCTCGTGGAAGTCCACGACGAAGAAGACATGCGGAAAGCGCTCGAAGCAAAGGCGGAACTCATCGGTATCAACAATCGCGACCTCAAGACTCTGGAGGTGGACCTCGCAACGACGGAGCGGCTCATCAAGCTCGTACCGGAAGGAATACCGGCCGTGAGCGAATCCGGCATCGAGAGCGTAGCGGACGTGCGCAAAGTGCGCGGGTGGGGCGTTCGTGGGATACTTACGGGAACGGCCATCCTGCGGTCGCCTGAGCCGCTCGGAAAGATACAAGAACTGAAACAAGCATTGGTATGAACGAAACATCGAAATTCGGAGGAGCGTACGTGCCCGAAATGCTCTGGGAGACGCTGAAGGAGCTGACCGCCGCATTCGAGGCGGCAAAAAAGGACGCGGCTTTCAAAGCGGAGTTCGAGGGGCTGCTGAAAAATTATTCGGGCCGACCGACGCCGCTTATCTATGCCGAGCGCGCGACCAAGGACCTCGGCGGCGCGAAGATATACCTCAAGAACGAGGGGGCGAACCACACGGGCGCGCACAAGATAACGCACTGCTTGGGGCAGGGGCTCCTCGCCCAGCGCCTCGGCAAAAAGATGCTCATCGCGGAGACGGGCGCGGGCCAGCACGGCGTCGCGACCGCGACGGTCGCCGCCCGGCTCGGCCTCGAATGCGTCGTCTTCATGGGGAGCGAGGATATCCGCCGTCAGCGGCCCAACGTCTTTCTCATGGAGCGCTTGGGGACAAAAGTGATGCCGGTGGAATACGGGAGCAAAACCTTGAAAGATGCGGTGAACGAGGCGCTTAAATTCTGGATGGAACATCTGGATGAGGCGCACTATTGCATCGGCTCGGTCTTGGGGCCTGCCCCCTACCCCGAAATGAACCGCTACTTCCAGTCGGTCATCGGGCGCGAGATACGGGCGGAATTGCAGGAGCGCGAAGGCAAATTGCCGGACGCGGTCGTCGCGTGCGTCGGCGGCGGCTCGAATGCGATGGGAAGCTTCTACGAATTTATCCCCGACACGAGCGTGAGTCTCGTCGGCGTCGAAGCGGGCGGAACGGGAAAGAAACTCGGAGAGCACGCCTCGCGTAAAATAGCGGGTGAGGCGGGTATATTCCAAGGCTACAAATCGCTCTTCCTCCAGACGGACGACGGGCAAATCGCGCCCACGCACTCTATTTCCGCGGGATTGGATTACCCCGGTGTCGGGCCGGAACTTGCCGCGCTCTATGAGGAGGGACGGGTGGAACTCACCTACGCGCTCGATGCGGAGGCCGTCGCGGCGACGGATTACTTCGCGCGAATGGAGGGTGTGATATCGGCGCTCGAAAGCGCGCACGCGCTTGCGGAGGTGCAGAAGCGCGCGCCGAAGATGCCGAAGGACGCCGTCATAGTCGCGACGCTCTCCGGCCGCGGCGACAAAGACCTTTTCAATTTCGCCCGCGCGTTCAAGGATGAGAGCTTCCGCGATTTTCTCAAAGACGAGTATGAGCGATATGAATAAACTGGATACGTTGTTCGCGGACAAGAAGAAGACGCTTTTCATGGCGCATATGATAGCGGGCTACCCGACCATGCAAGATTCCGAAAAAATCGCCAGAGCGCTTGCTTGCCCTGAGCCTGTCGAAGGGGCAAAGGGTGGGGCGGACATCATCGAACTGCAAATCCCCTTCTCCGACCCGATGGCCGACGGCCCGACTATCGCGGTCGCCTCCGAAGATGCCCTCAAAGCGGGGGCGACGGTCGCCACATCGCTCGCACTCCTCAAAAAAGTTGCGGCGCTCGGAAAACCCGTCGCGGTGATGAGCTACACCAATCCTGTATTCCGCTACGGCATTCCGAAATTCGTGAAGACGATAGCGGGTGCGGGAGCAAGCCCCGCCGGTGGCGGGGCAAGCGCGCTCATTATCCCCGATTGCCCGTTCGATTCCGAAGAAGGTCAGACCTTACTTGCCGCATGTAAAGAGAACGATATCTATCTCATCCCCGTCGTCTCCCCCGGCGTGCCGCGTGAGCGCCTCGAACAATTGGCGAAAGATAGTCGGGGCTTCGTGTACTGCACGACGCGACAAGGCATTACGGGCGCAACCGGCACATTTGCCAAAGAACTCTTCGACTTCGTCGCCGAGCTCAAAACAATTTTCAAACTCCCCATCGCGGTCGGCTTCGGCGTGAAATCGCGCAACGACGTCGAAACCCTCGCGAAACACGCCGACATCGTCATCGCGGGCAGTGTATTTGTGGATGTCATCAAAAAAGATGGGGTGAGTTCCCTAGAAAAAATTGTTCGGGGACTTCTTCCTTAATTAAAGAAGCCGCAATAATTTTTCGTCTATCTCCGCCATTGATGAGAGGACCTTCGTCGCCTTGGAAAAGTCGTGGTGGCGCGAGCTGTCGTGCGGGATGGCGAACACCTTCATCCCCGCGTTGTATGCGGATTCGACGCCTATTTCGGCGTCTTCGAGCGCAAGACAATCGGACGGTTTGACGCCGAGGCGCTTCGCGGCCTCAAGATAGATCTCGGGGTGCGGCTTGCCGTGCGTCACCTGCCCCGCGGTGACGATAGCACCGAACCGACGCTTGAGGTCGAATTGCGTAAGGACTTTTTCGGCAAATGCCTCGAACGCCGAGGTCGCCACCGCTTTCTGTATCTTCAATTTTTCCAAAAGATCGAGGAGTTCATACAGCCCCTTGTTGGTCCGTATCAGGCCGGTATCCTCCAGAATTATTTTCCTGCGCACTTGTACCAGCTCCTCCACGCTCGCCTCGACACCGTGATGCTCTTTGAACGCCTGCAGGGATTCGCGGTCGCGCTTGCCCATCATTTTGATATGCGCGGCCGGATCGAACTCTGTCCCGTAGCGGGGCGCAAGCCGGTGCATCACATCGCCCCAGAGCTTTTCCGTATCGACCATTGTCCCGTCGAGGTCGAAGATGACGGCCCGTATCATGCGGCCATTGTACCGCGTCCCGTCATGACCGAAGCCGCATCCCTTTTTCTACACCATGGTGTAGAAAAAGGGATGGTGGAGGGTATCCAAAATTGCTCACGGTCGAAGATACTTTGGGGATATAGGATTTTCGGTCTGCGGGGTTTGCTGCGGAAATTTAACCTACAGGAGTATTTTCTGCTTTTTGGCGGTGGCAGTAGTTCCTTGAAGCTGTTACCATAAAAACGTGGAATTGGATGCTCTTGGAATGGTGGCCGTATTCTTTACGTCCCTCGCCGCTACGGCGCTGGGCACGATGTCGGGCGGAGGCATTGAAATCATCATGTATCCCGTTTTTATCTCGTTCGGCATTCCCGTACCCCTCATTATCTCCACCGCATTCACGACCAATATATTTTGGGCCTTGCCCGCCGCGTATAACTATCTGAAAGGAAGGGTGGTCGATTGGACGTTCGTCGCGCTATTTAGCGCGATTGGTCTTGTCGGCTGTTTCCTCGGCATTAGTGCGCTCCTTGCCGTACAGCCGCGCGTATACCAGATTTCCATCGGGGTAATTATTCTTTTCTTCGTTGTATACCTCTACCTCAATAAAGATCTCGGGTTGAACGAGAAACGGGAGTATTCGAAAACACGGGGAATTTTTGCGTATCCGTTCGCCTTCGTGATGGGCTTCTATGAGGTCGTCCTCGAAGCGGGTAACGCAATCGCGCTCTCGATACTCACCTTTTACACGAGGGGCTTCGATCTGATCGACGCGCTCGGTCACTACTACCTCATCGTGCTACCGTGGTCGATCTTCAGTGCGGGCTTCCTCATCAGCAAGGGGTACTTCGACCCGCAGCTCGTTACACTTGCAATCCTTGGTTCCGTCGTCGGCTCCTATGCCGGTTCCCGCTATGCAAGATACAAAGGCAACACATTCATCAAAACGCTGTTCGTTATTATCGGCGGGATCCTCGGTTTGAAACTATTGCTTGGGCTGTAGGGAGCAACATCCCAAATTTTACACCATGGTGTAGAAAAAGGGATGGTGGAGGATATCCAAAATTGCTCACGGTCGGAGATGATTTTGGATATTAATCTCAAGGACCGTCCTTGAGATTTTAGAAAGGGATTAAAGGGGCTAAGGGGAGTAAAGGGGGGGTACGGGCTAGAAGGGGTTGTCGCAGGAGGCGGAGCGGGTGAAGCCCGCTTTTTGCGCTTCGCGCTCGGAGCAGAACCACGCCTCGCCTTTGCGCGGGTCTATCTTCATACTCAAATAATTCGGGCAGCCCTCCATAAAGTAATTCTTACCGTAGCCTTTCTCGGAGATATTGCCCTTGATGGTGCACTTCGGGCTCGGCGGCAGAGAGTCCGCTTCGCGCAAATCTTCGTTCTCGCTCTCGTAGTCGCATGCGCCCCACAAGCCTGTTTTCGCTTTCTTAGCCTCCCGCTGTGCGGTGGCGAAAAGGTCGCGGTACTTGGTATCGGGTGCGATGCTTTCGGCGAATGCGGCGCCGCGGCGCACGAGCTCACTATTGACGAACAGGGCATCCTCTTCGGGGTTATCGGCAGGAATCTTCACATAGCGCAGAAGGCGGCCGAAGCGGTCTTTGCCCGTAATGTCTTTTTCCACGATGACCGTACTCCCCGTGAGGAGAGTTTCGAGCGTCTTCTTGGACTTCTCGAAATAGCACTCGCCGCGCTCGGGGGCGTTGACGCCGAGGAGACGCACTCTGATCTTGTCCTCGATATCAATAGTGTCGCCGTCGATGACGCGGGCGACGATGTGTCTGCGCGTCTCAAAATCGCCTCCGTATTTCTCGTAGCCTTTCACGACTGTGTATCCCCCGTAGCCGCCCGTGGCGACGAGAACCCCGATGACACCGAGGATGGTCTTACGCGAATACTGCGCTTTCATGCCAGATATTGTAGCGCGAAATTAGAGCGTGGTTAAAAACCCCGTATGCGAGGCGCGGAGAAGCGGGCGAGGAGACGTATGGCTATACGGCGACGAGCACGCAGAGGCTCCGCAACGAAGCAGACGGCGTTTTTAAGCGTGCTCTACCCGTTTTGTGCGCGGTGGCGGAGATAATGGTCCATGATAACGAGCGCCGACATCGCATCGACGATGGGGACGGCGCGAGGAAGCACGCAGGGATCGTGGCGGCCCGCCGCGGAGAGCTTGGTCGCCTCCTTGTCGCGCGTCACGGTGTCCTGCTCCTTCCCGATGGTCGAGACCGGTTTGAACGCGACGCGGAAGTGTATGGTCTCCCCCGACGAGATGCCGCCGATAGTGCCGCCCGCATTGTTGGTCGTCGTGCGGATTTCCCCCTCCTCTATCTCGAAGGGGTCGTTGTGCTCGCTCCCCCGCATCCCGACGCTCCTGAATCCG
>Ga0209211_10009288_pt1 | contig 13151 bp, 9 predicted proteins | sample RifGroA2_FD_183992 | JGI IMG/M metagenome (GOLD analysis project Ga0209211, IMG submission 183992) | Groundwater microbial communities from Rifle, Colorado, USA - Groundwater A2 (SPAdes) (version 2) | ecosystem: Environmental > Aquatic > Deep subsurface > Groundwater | place: Rifle, Colorado...
GAAACGGTCTGGAGCGGCAGCGGATGGAAGGGGGGCCGGGATTCGGGATTTGCCGTCGGCACTCCTCCCTACGGGCCGGGTGTCAATCCATTCAGGCAGGGAACGTACCGCTCGGTTCCGGCCGATACGATCGCGAGCGCGGGTGCAACGTGGACTCCATTGATCCCTGAGAACGGCGAGTACGCTGTGTATGTGTCGTACGGTTTTTCGGAAGAGAACGCGGGTGACGCGCGCTATACCGTTCATCATCTCGGCGGACAGACCGAGTTTCTCGTCAACCAGCAAATCGGCGGCGGGACGTGGATCTATCTCGGCACGTTCAAATTCGCGGCGGGAAGAGACCGTGAAACAGGGAGTGTCGTCCTGACGAACGACAGTCGCGAATCCGGAAGGACGATTTCCGCTGATGCCGTCCGGTTTGGCGGAGGGATGGGCATTATCGCCCGTAACGGAAAAACGAGCGGACGTCCGAAGTACGTGGAAGGAAGCCGCTACTACCTGCAATTCGTCGGAATGCCCGACTCGCTTGTCTATGATCTTTCGGGCGGGAGAGATGATTACCGGGATGATTATCAGAGCCGTGCGGAATATCTCAATTATCTGACGGGCGCCCCGTTGGGTCCAAATAAGAAAAGGGATGAAAAGGGTCTGGGTATTCCCATCGACCTTTCCCTCGCGTTCCACACCGATGCGGGCATTACGGACAATGACACGACGATCGGGACTCTGTCCATCTATAGTATCCAGGATCTGCGGAGATCGACGGTGTTCCCGGACAGCGTCTCCCGGCTCGCAAATCGCGATCTGGCCGATATCGTGCAGACACAGGTCGTCGATGATATCCGGGCCAAATATGATCCGGCCTGGCGGCGCCGCCAGCTGCGGAATGCCGAGTACAGCGAGGCGACCAGGCCCAACATGCCGTCATTGCTTCTGGAACTGCTGTCGCACCAGAACTTCCTCGACATGAAATTCGTGCTCGACCCGCGTTTTCGATTCGATGTAGCCCGGGCAATTTACAAAGGGATACTCCGCTTCCTCGCCTCGGAGCGGAATGCTCCGTATGTCGTCCAGCCGCTGCCGGTCACGCACGTCGCCGCCGAACTTGATGGTGAAGAAAACGCCCTCTTGCGGTGGAAAGCACGTCTCGATCCACTGGAACCGTCGGCGTCGCCCACGCACTACCTTGTGTATACAAGGTTGGAGGATGGTGGATTTGATAATGGAATACTTGTCGGTGAGCCGAAGGTCGTGATCCGAAATCTGAAGCCGGGAACGATCTACAGCTTCAAAATCACAGCTGTCAACGACGGCGGCGAGAGCTTTCCTTCGGAGATCGTAGCCGTCTGCCGTCAGCCGGACGGTCCAAGACCCGTACTGATTGTGAATGGCTTTCACAGGATCTCCGGACCTGCGGCGGTCGGGTCGAACGGCCTGGAGGGATTCATGCCGGGAATTGACCGGGGGGTTCCGGATCGGTATGAACTCGGTTATACCGGTGAGCAATTCGATTTTGTAAAAGCGTCCCTGTATCGATCTAACGATGGACCCGGTCATGGCGCGAGTTATGCGGACAACGAAGGAAAACCGATCGCGGGGAATTCATTCGACTATCCATTTCTCCATGGTTCGTCTCTCCGCGACTGCGGCCTCTCGTTCTGTTCGGCGAGCAGTGAGGCGGTGATTGACTCGATGGTCCGCCTCACCGATTTTACGTTTGTCGATTTGATTCTGGGAAAAGAAAAGGAGACGCATTGGCCGAAGGCGTTCGGCGATTCGGCGCAACACGTTCAGTTCCGGACATTTCCTCGTCCGCTGCAGGAAGCAATCAGGACATATACGGAACAGGGAGGAAATCTCTTCATCTCGGGAGCCTATGCGGGCTCCGATCTCTTCTCGCATCCCAGGGAAGACAGTACAAGCATCCGGTTTGCATGGAAAGTGCTGCATTTCGATTGGTCGACAGGACATGCTTCGAAATCCGGAAAAGTTTTTTCTGTTCATCAGGACATCTATCCGAAAGACAAGATTCTCTCCTTCAACACAGAGCTGAACCGCGACATCTATGCCGTTGAAGCGCCCGATGCGCTCGTACCCCGCGAAGGCAGTCAGCAGATTTTCCGATACGCAGAGAACCAGTTCGGGGCCGCCATCGGATACAAGAATTCGTACGGCGTCGTGGTGATGGGATTTCCGTTCGAGACCGTGCTGGGCGGAGAAAACCGGACGGAGCTCATGAAAGGGATTTTGAAATACCTAAGAGTTACGTCACGTTGACCATTTTCATAAGAGAAGGCTTCTGTGGCTAAATACCCATCTCTATTCAATTCTCTTTCCCCTTTGCGGCTTCGCGCCTGCCTGCCGGCAGGCAGGCCTTTGCCTGCCCGCCTCAGAGAGTACCAAAGGGCAGGCGGGCGTGAGGATTATTGAGGAGTCTTGTGCAACCAGAATCCGTATCTCGACGCAAATTTCTGAAAGCAACGCTCTTTGGTGCTGCGTGTCTCTCTCTGTCGAAGATCGTTCCTACCGGCACCCTTTTGGCAGATGACCTGAAGCACATTCCTCAGAATCTCGTCTACTTTTCCCCCAAGGAGTTCCTCATTTTTGAAGCAGCGGCGGACCGGCTGATCGGGACGCCGTCCCCCGGGCAACCCGGCAGTGACGAAATCGGCGTAGCCGGCCGGGCAGATCAGTTTCTCGGCGGAGCAGATCCTGAAGTCCAGGAACAGTTCCATCAGCTCCTCACGGTCTTTCATGCACCTTTCTTCACGTTCCTCTTCGATTTCCGCTTTTCGAGTTTCCTGGCGATGACTCCCGAAGACAAAGACTCCTACCTCGAAGACTGGATGACGAGCTCCCTCAGTGTTCGCCGCACCGGCTTCCAGGCGTTGAAGCGCATCTGCATGAGCATGTTCTACACACACAGCGGGTCCTGGAAAGAAATCGGCTACGAAGGAATGTTCATGCCGGAGGATCGAAAATGATCATACGCGGCGACGACATCACCGGTCCGGTTCGTGAATCAGCCGATGTCTGCATCATCGGCTCCGGTTGCGGAGGAGGAGCGAGCGCAAAAATTCTTGCAGAGGCGGGGAAGAAAGTCATTGTGCTTGAAGAAGGAGGACACTACACGGCGAAGGACTTTGATTCGACGGAAGAGACTGCGTACCAAAAACTCTATCAGCAGCGGGCGGGTCAGGCGACGGATAACCTGGGCGTTACCGTTCTTCAGGGAAAATGCGTCGGCGGAAGCTCGACGATCAACTGGACAACGACACTGCGGACGCCGGAATTCGTTCTTGAAGCATGGAAGCGAGATCATGGAGTTGAGGGACTCTCGCCAACGGAGCTCGATCCGTATTTTTCAAGAGTGGAATCGTATCTCAATGTACATCCGGAGCCGGAGGAGAACCACAACCCGAACAATAGAATCATTCTGGAAGGCGCGAAGAAGCTTGGGTATCGCGCTGTCGCGGTCGGCCGAAACACAAAAGACTGCGTCAAGGCCGGTGCGTGCGGTCTGGGCTGTCCGTTCGACGCGAAGAAGACGGTTGCCATTACCTACATACCGGATGCGGTCAAAGCCGGCGCAACGGTGTTCGCGAACTTTCGGGCAAACGCAATCTCGGTGAGCGGCACGGCGAAACGTGTCGGCGGCCTGGTGTACGATCAAACGACAGGCAGGCCGAAAACCGATTTTGTCATTAAAGCACCCGTTGTCATCATTTCCGCCTCGGCCATCAATTCACCTGTCCTTCTGCTGAAGTCCGGACTTGCGAATTCAAGCGGTGAGGTGGGGAAGCACCTCACATTCCATTTGACATCAGCGATCATCGGTCTTGCACTGCCGGGCTTCGGTTCGTGGCACCGCCAGATGATGCATCTCTACCCGCACATCGGAGCAACAATTGTTCTGGTGAAGGAGATTGACTCGAGAGGAGATGTGACCGTCAACGATGAGGGAAGGGCATCGATCTCCTACGCACCGGGATCGAAGGATCTGAAATATCTGAAACAAGCCCTTGCAACTGCCGCGCGCGTCCAGTTTGCTGCCGGCGCAAAAAAAGTCGTGACACTGCACACCACGCCGACAGAGATTGCACAGCCGTCGGACATTGACAGAAAATTAGCCGGGGCGGATTGGGGCATGAACGATCTTGCGCTCTTCAGCGCTCATCCTCTTGGAACGTGCCGGATGGGAGCAAATCCGAGAACATCCGTAGTCGACTCCCGCTGCCAATCGCATGACATCAAAGGGCTGTTCGTCATCGACGGAAGTGTCACACCGACATCGCTCGGCGTCAATCCACAGCTGACGATTCTTGCTATTGCTGAGAAAAGCGCCGAATGGATCGCCACTGAGTTTGCGAAGTTCCGGGAATAGCACACTGAGTACACAGATGCTACTGATATCCACAGATAAAATTATTAGAAGGAATTGTTGTCTGTGTCGTTCAGTCTCATCAGTGTCATCTGTGTGCAAACGGTGTACTACCGTTGTTGCTGTTCGCTTGCGGAAAGTGCGCCGAATGGATTGCCACTGAATTCGTGAAGTTCCGGGAATAGAACACTGAGCACACAGATGCTGCTGATATCCACAGATAAAATTATTAGAAGGAATTGTTGTCTGTGTCGTTCAGTATCATCAGTGTCATCTGTGTGCAAACGGTGTACTACCGTTGTTGCTGTTCGCTTGCGGAAAGTGCGCCGAATGGATTGCCACTGAGTTTGCGAAGTTCCGGGAATAGCACACTGACGACACAGATGTTACTGATTTCCACGGATAAGGACTTTTAGAATGATTTATGATCTGTGATGTTCAGTACCATCAGTGTCTTCTGTGTGCTAAAACAGTGTTGTCGTTGTTGCTTTTGCGTTTGGATTGACTTTCGGTCAAAATCTCGTAGATTTCGCTCACAAGGTGTGGCAGTGCGTTGTCCGCATCAATGTTGACCACAATGGTCAGGTGAAGATGGCCTGAACACAAGAACCCGCAGATTGGCTTCTGAGGAGCATATCTGCGGGTTTTGTGTTAGTGAAAGGAGGGCGTTATGATCCTCAAGAAACTGGTCGAATATCTCGACAGCAACCGCATAAAGTACGTCAACGTGACGCACTCAACGGCGTTCACAGCTCAGGATGTTGCCCAGTCGGCCCACATCCCGGGAAAAGAAATGGCGAAGACGGTTGTGGTATGGATGGACGGCACGATGGCGATGGCTGTTCTGCCCGCCTCCGCGATGGTCGATTTCAACAAGCTCAAAGAATCGACCGGTGCAAAAAGCGTCGAGCTTGCCAGCGAGTCGGAATTCAAAGACCGCTTCCCGGAGTGTGAAGTGGGAGCGATGCCGCCGTTCGGTGGACTGTTCAACATCAAGGTCGTGGTCGACAAATCGTTCGCGGAGGACAAAGAGATCTCCTTCAACGCCGGATCGCACCACGAACTCATCCGAATGGCGTATGCAGACTACGAGCGGCTGACCACACCGGAGCTGGGCTCATTCTCGCTGCAGAAGAAGTAACTTCCGCTGCCGCAGCATCGGAAACCCATTCACACATGTATCCAGGAAACTCCTTATGAGTAAGTTCCTCCGGCGGTGTGCGCTCTGTCTCGTCTTGTTCCCGACCATGCTCCCGGCACAGGCAAAACCTCGCGTTCTGGTTGTGTACTTCAGCCAGACGGGGTACACCCAAGCCTTGGCCGAAGCGGTTGCCAACGGCGCGCGCACGGTGAAAGGGATTGAAACAAAACTCCAGACTGTCGCCGGGACGACCAATGCCGATCTGCTCGCAGCCGACGCGATCATTGTTGGAACTCCCGTGTATAACGCCAACGCAGCTCCCGAGGTGGTGGGCTTTATGAGCCGCTGGCCGTTCGAAGGAGCTCCGCTGAAGGACAAGATCGGTGCTGCGTTTGTGACAGGAGGTGGAATCTCCGCCGGCGAAGAGTTGGTGCAGCTCAACCTTCTTCACTCGATGATGATTTTTGGCATGATCGTGGTGGGTGGAGCCGACTGGACCTCTCCGTTTGGAGCATCGGCGATCACCGCCGAGGCGCCGTTTGATTCGCTCGCCGGCGGCAAGCTTGTGGCAAAGCAATTTGTGCATAAAGGCGAAGCGTTGGGAAAACGCGTGGCGGAATTGACGCTTCAACTGAAACAGAACGCCCAGAAACACTCGAAGGAGTGAAGCTGAAAAGTACAAACCGTCTTCTCTTTTGAGTTTCGCGCTTTGTATTTGTTTAGGATTTCGAAATTCGGTTTTCGAATTTATCGAAAGAGGAATCAACCCATGAAAGCAAAGAAGTTTCAGAAAGAAAAACTGAGCATCACGTGGTATGGTCACTCTGCGTTTCTGTTGAAGGCTCCCGGCGGCAAGTCAGTTCTGATTGATCCATGGCTGGATAATCCCAGGGCACCGGCGGGAGCGAAGGAGATCGCCCCCGTGGATCTGATTCTGCTGACGCACGGCCACTCCGACCATGTGGGCAACACCATGGAGATCGCGCGCAGAACGAAGGCAACGGTGATCGCGATCTATGAGATCTCCCTATACCTCCAGGAGCACGGTGTCTCAACGGTGCAGGGAATGAACAAAGGCGGCACGATCCGTATCGACGGTTTGAAAGTGACCATGGTCGATGCGAGGCACAGCTCCGACATCGATGTCGGCGGAACGGTGATCCCCGGCGGCGAACCGGCCGGATTTGTGATAGAGTTCGAAAACGGTTTCCGGGCGTATCACGCCGGCGACACCTCGCTCTTCGGAGACATGAAACTCATCGCCGAGCTGTACAAACCTCAACTGGCTTTTCTGCCCATCGGGGGATTGTACACCATGGATCCTCGTGAAGCGGCGTACGCGTGCAGACTTTTGAAGCCGTCTCACATCGCATGCATGCACTACGGAACGTTCCCTGTGCTTGCGGGGACGCCAACGGAGTTGAGAAACAATCTTCCGCCCGCGCTGAAGAAGCATGTGATGGAACTTGTTCCGGGGCAACCGGTCGCGGTGTAAAGTAGCTCCGGCATCACACCCGACCGAGAAGCGGGAGCGACGGTGAGTTGACGTCAAAAAAACCAGAAATAATCTGCTGAATCTCATTATGAGAAGGCACAAATAAAGTAGAAGGCATTGATACTTATGCGATCCTGACTCGCAGTGCCATGAAAAGACCGTCCATGAAGGAGATTGACCTCTTGCACTTTTTCCGGGGAAGGCTTACTATTAAAGGGCAGGGACAACTCTTCTCGCGCTAGAGGAAACTATGAGCAGCCAGCCAAACATGGCGTATGGTGTCGAAGGTGTCAAGAAATACTATTCTATCGGTGATACCATCGCCAGCATGGGAGATCCGGCAGAAGGATTCTACATTCTGTTGAACGGGAAAATCGGCGTGTTCAAAAAGGATTTCACCGTCGCGGAGGTCAGCGCGCAAGGTACCATTTTCGGCGAGCTCGGTTGTATACTCAACATCCCCAGAACCGCCACACTGCAGGCCCTCGAACCAACGACCGTTCTCTTCGTTCAGATGACCATCGAAGAGATCGTCGCGCGGCATCCCCAGTTTGCCAAACGACTCCTCGTGGACCTTGCCGATCGTCTCACACGAACGACCGAGTCGTGGTGGGCGGTGGTAGCAGATCCTGTCGAACGTTAGACTGTCTCCAATTTTCTTCTTCTCATTCCCAACCGCCCATGATCGATCCGGTTGCCCGCTCGCATGATGAATGACTCGCTCGCTGTGTTGCAGGAAGAAATGGAGGAGATCATGCGTCAGGCCGGCGGCGGAGCCACATTCCCTCCGAAATGTTTCCTCTCCATGAAGGCGGAATTCGTTTCGTACGAATCCCGCCAATCGCTCATTGTCACGATGCCGGTACTCGATGAGAGCCTCAATCCTGTGCAGATGATGCAGGGAGGATTCATCGGTGCGGCGTTTGACAATGCATTCGGTCCTTTGAGCTACCTCGCCGCCCGGGCTCCCTGTGCCACCATGAACCTGAGTGTGCAGTTCATCCGTCCGGTGGAGCTGGGCGAGCGCCTGACAGTCCATGCGAAAGTGGCATCCCGCGGAATCCAGGTGCTGCATATGACCGCCGAGGCCTTCAACTCAAAAAACAAACTGGTCGCCGCCGCTGTCGCGGGCGCAGCAGTGATGCGTTCCGCATCTCAATCAAAGGGATGAGAGAAATCCCGGCCTATTCGCAAAGATCCATCCTGCTCGAGTACGAATTTCTCATTCTTCTCTGACAAGATTGATCGCGTTGAAGGCAAACGATCACTCACCCGGGAAGCAACCATGCCAAACTTCTAGTTCTTTTGGCCTTACCGCGGGGAGAACTGAATACTGGAACTGGATAAGAATTATTCCTATGCTGTTGTCGGCACACCGAGCCGCCGCTCTTGCCGGATTCTCCCGGGGATGTCGGCACCATGGTATATGCCGGACGGGAGTCTGAGCACCAAGGGCTTCGATGTTTCTCGCCTTCAGCACACAGAAAACACCGGTGCTGACTAAGAACCTGACAACGGACTTTTGATGATCACGTTGGACGACAGAAAAGCTGCGTTCGCGGCATGCACTGCCGCGTCGTTTCTGACGCCGTTGATGGCGTCGTCCGTCAATCTCGCGCTTCCCGCAATCAGTCGTGAATTTTCGATGGACGCATTGTCGCTGAGCTGGGTGGCGACGTCCTTTCTCCTTGCCGCGGCGATGTTCCTTGTGCCGTTTGGCCGGTTGGCCGATATTTACGGACGAAAACGAATTTTCGTCTATGGCATGATCCTCTTCACCCTATTCTCTTTTCTCTGCGGCTTTGCTTTATCCGGTTCTATGCTCATCGCTCTCCGTGCACTTCAAGGCCTGGGAGCTGCGATGATCTTTGCGACGAGCATGGCAATACTGACATCCGCCTATCCTGCGGCTGAGCGGGGCAAGGTTCTGGGTTTCAACGTCGCTGCTGTGTACACGGGACTTTCCATTGGGCCTTTTGTCGGCGGCATGCTGACTCAATTTCTCGGCTGGCGTTCTATTTTCTACGCCAACGCAGGGATAGGCTTGCTCGTCTGCATTCTTGTGCTGTGGAAGCTGAAAAGCGAGTGGGCGGAATCCCAGGGAGAACGATTTGATATCACGGGATCGCTCATCTACACGATCTCCCTTACGTTTCTTATGATCGGCTTCTCAAAGCTGCCCGGAATCACAGGCGCCTGGGCCATCCTCGCCGGTGTCGGAGGACTTGTCGGTTTTGTGGCCTGGGAACGCAAGACATCAAAACCTCTTCTTGATATCAGCCTTTTTGCGAAGAATGTTGTGTTTGGATTCTCGAATCTTGCGGCCCTCATCAATTACAGTGCGACATCTGCTGTCACGTTTCTCATAAGCTTGTACCTCCAGTACATCAAAGGGCTCGATCCGCAGCATGCCGGTTTCATTCTGGTCGCCCAACCTCTCATGATGGCAATTTTTTCACCTCTTGCCGGACGCTTGTCAGATTCTGTCGAGCCGCGCATCGTCGCGTCGATCGGCATGGGTATTATCTGTGTGATGCTGGCGCTCCTGGCTTTCGTGGGCAGCGAAACCTCGCTTGCACTTCTCACGGCGTATCTTCTCCTCCTTGGGTTTGGATTTGCGCTCTTCTCCTCACCCAACACCAATGCAGTGATGAGCTCGGTGGAAAGGCGGCGGTATGGTGTCGCGTCCGCTACGCTGGGAACCATGCGGCTGACAGGTCAGATGCTGAGTATGGGTATTGTGATGCTGATGTTTGCCGTCACCATGGGCAACACGCGGATCACACCGGAGTACTATGCCGCCTTCCTTCAGAGCATGCAGATAGCGTTCTTCGTTTTTTCGGTACTTTGTGTCATCGGTATCTTTGCCTCGCTCGCCAGGGGAAGAGTTCGATAAAACACTCGCGGGAGCGATGAAAAACAGAACGATTTCCTGATTTTTTCTTCTTGCGTTTCCCTTTTTTGAGAAACAAATTGTTCCTTGTTCCGTCTTTTCTCCGTGTCTTTCTGTGCCCGATCCCGCAAACGTAATCCGCAGCAGCAGCCAGGCACCGCCATCATCACTATCCGGGAGTGTTTATGAGAAGAATGGTCGAAACGTGCATCACTGTTTTGTTCATGATGTTCTCGTGCAGCGTTCTGTACGGTCAGGCCATCCCGTCGAAGTACCACACCTACGACGAAATGACCAGCGCCATCAAGAACCTTGCAGCGTCACACGGTGATATCCTCAAAGTCGAATCGCTGGGAAAAACACTGAAGGGCCGCGACATCTGGGTCATAACATTGCGCAAAGGGGTTGCAGAGAAGCCTCGCGCAATGCTGGTGACGGGGGGTGTCGATGCTGTTCAGATCGCAGGGAGTGAAATGGCTCTCAGGTTTGCCGAGCATCTTGCGAATACCTGCGGAAAGATAGACAGCGTCACGAAGCTTCTTCAGACGACAACAATCTATGTCATACCAAGAGTCAGCCCCGACGCCGCAGAATCCTACTTTGAAAGACCTCTCCGCGAGCGTTCGACCAATTTCCGCGCTGCGGATGATGACAAAGACGGAACCGTCGATGAGGATGACGTGGACGATGTAAACAAAGATGGTGTGATGAGCATGATGCGCGTGAAAGATCCCCGCGGCGAATGGATGGTTCATCCGGAAGACGCCCGTATCATGAAGAAGGCCGATCCGGCCAAGGGGGAAAAAGGATCCTACCTCCTCTACACCGAAGGGATCGATAATGATAAAGACGAGCATTGGAATGAAGATGCCATCGGCGGTGTCGACTTCAACCGCAATTTTCCGTTCAACTATCAGTTCTTTTCCGCGAACGCAGGTGTCCATCAGGTGTCGGAAATCGAGACCCGCGCAGTTGCCGAGTTCATTTTTGATCATCCCTCGATCGGTGCCGTGTTCTCGTTCTCGCCCAACGACAATCTGACAACGCCGTGGAAAGCCGAGCCGCGACGTCCATCGGCAGCAGGGGATGCAGGCGCCTCCGGCGGATTTTCAGGCCGCGGCACGGGAGGCGGTGGTGGAACTCCGTTTATGAGACCAGGCGATGAAGCGCCCAATCTGGCAGTGACATCCGTTCTTGAAGAAGATCAGCCTTACTATGAATACATCAGCAAGCAATTCCTTGATATCACGAAATTGAAAGATGCCCCGGAGCCGAAGAAGGGCACAGGCGCATTTTCCGACTGGATTTACTATCATACCGGCCGGTGGTCGTTTTCCGTCAGGCCCTGGTGGCCGCCGGTTGCCGCCAGGAGGGATACGTCGGGCGGTGATATGGCGCGAAGAACGAGACCGCCAACGGGACGCGCGCAGGCGGAGACACCTGCGGATGAGTATACTGAGCAGCTCCGTGCGCTGAAATGGTATGAAGCGAACGGTTACAAGGATGCTGCCGTCCGGTGGACCAAAGTGCAGCATCCCGATTTCCCGGACCGGGAAGTCGAGATCGGCGGAATCAGACCTTTCATCATATCCAATCCTCCGGGAGATAGTCTCAACACTCTCGCACAGCCGTACGCGAAATTCATGATTTATCTCGCCGGACAACTTCCCAACGTGTCTTTGGGCCACACAAAAGTCGAGAAAGTGAATGACAACGTTTATCGACTCACACTCGACGTCGTCAACAACGGCTACCTCCCGACGAACAGCGGATTGGGAGTGCGCGTCCGCTGGCCGAGGAATGTCTATCTGACCCTCGGACTTTCGAAAGATCAATCGCTCGCCAGCGGCAGAGCGAGGCAATCGCTGAGACCGATAAAAGGAAACGGCGGCTATCAGACCGTAAGCTGGCTGGTTGTCGGAAAAGCCGGCTCGACGGTGACGGTAACAGCCGAAAGCCCCATCGCGGGCAAGGCAACTGAAACAATCACCTTGCGCGAAGGAGGCCGGCCATGAAGACGACTCACTCACTCGCCATCAAAGCACTCTTTGCTCTCGTCGCTGTCGTCTGCACGGTGACGGCCCAGGCACAGAGCAAAAAAGAGATGACAGAAAGCGCCCTGAAAGCAATGGGTGCTCCCAATAATCCAAAAGTCGAAGTCGCATGGAATCGTTACTATGACTGCGAGCAGCTGGCGGAGATCATGCATCGCATCGAGAAAGCATATCCCAACCTTGCGAAGGTTACCAGCATCGGCAAGTCGTACAAGGGCAAAGAGATGTGGCTGATTACCGTGTCAAACTTCTCGAACGGAGATGCGGACAAGAAACCGGGAATGTACATTGACGGCAACATCCATTCCAATGAAATCCAGGGAGCGGAAGTCGCCCTCTATACGGCCTGGTATGTCACCGAGATGTACAGCTCCAACGACTGGATCCGAAGACTCCTCGACGAGAAGACCCTCTACATCGTACCGACGATCAACCCCGACGCACGCGATTACTACATACACCAGCCCAATACCGCTTCTTCTCCCCGGGCCGGTCTGGTGCCGAGAGACGACGACGGTGACGGCGAGGCGGACGAGGACAGGTTTGATGACCTCGATAAAGACGGCAATATCACGCAGATGCGAATCAAGGATCCGAACGGACGATGGGTGGCCGATCCGGACGACCCACGCATCATGCTTCCGGCGAAGGCAGATCAGCCCGGCCAATATACGCTCCTCGGAAGCGAAGGTTTGGACAATGACGGAGATGGATTTGTGAACGAGGATGGTCCCGGATCGTACGATCCGAACCGCGACTGGGCATGGAACTGGGCGCCGCGCTATGTTCAGGGCGGAGCCGATCACTATCCGTTTGTCTTTCCGGAAAACCGATCGGTCGCAGACTTCATCCTGACGCGTACTAATATCGCTGCAGCGCAATCGTTCCATAACAACGGCGGCATGATTCTGCGCGGCCCGGGAGCTCAGACGGACCTTCGCACTTACAGTCCGATCGATATCCAGACATACGATTTCCTCGGCAGACTCGGCGAGGAAATGCTCCCCGGATATAAATACATGATCATTTATAAGGATCTCTACACGGTGTACGGCGGGGAGATCGACTGGTTGTACGGCGCCCGGGGCATCGTTACGTTCTCGAACGAGCTGTGGACCAACTTCGATTACTTCCGCCGTCAAAGGGAGGAGAATGAGAATCCTCGCGATCGAAGCACCCTGTACCGC
>Ga0209211_10009289_pt1 | contig 13150 bp, 13 predicted proteins | sample RifGroA2_FD_183992 | JGI IMG/M metagenome (GOLD analysis project Ga0209211, IMG submission 183992) | Groundwater microbial communities from Rifle, Colorado, USA - Groundwater A2 (SPAdes) (version 2) | ecosystem: Environmental > Aquatic > Deep subsurface > Groundwater | place: Rifle, Colorado...
TTTAGAAATTGAACCGCTTTTTCTCCAGATTTCTTTATCGCTCTTTAAAAGAATCAAGGTTGGTACAGACAGAATTTCATATTTTTTAGTTAAATCTTCATTTTCTTCAATATCAATTTTGACAAATTTTACCTTGTCTCTACATTTTGGAATTATCTCGGATTCTATTAATTTATCTATAACAATACATGTTGAACACCATTTACCTGCAAAATCTAATATCTTTACTTCCATTTTAAGGCATCCTCAATTATCCTTGTGCCAAAATATTTATTATTTTCAAATTTACTTGCAACGTAAATTACTATGGGTCTCTCTATTTTTTCCATTGCCATTTTAAATAAATTCTTAATTTTTTCATCTTCTTTTATGGAATTCCATATGTTGACAAGCTCTTTTTCTTTCCTATCTTTAATGATAACAGCAATTTCAGGTAGTATAAACTCTAAAATTTCATTTACTTTTTTCTTTAGATATTTTTCATCATATTTACTCTGCGTATATCCACTTACAAGTTCATTTGCTATGTTTTGAACGCTTTGCATTTTCTTATTTAGCATTTTTAATAATCTCTATAACATCTTTTTCGACTTCTTCAGTTTCCTCAAGGCTTACTTCTGGGAAGAAGTGGGAGATTATTGTTGGCTTCATTCCTATTATCTTTACTTTTCCGTTTTCTTCAAGAACATTAATCTTGCACGGCATACATAAAGATATCAATCTATTTTTATTCAAAAATTGATTCGCATATTTGCCAGAACAAATTTCGATAATCTTTAATGGTCTTTGTTCAAATCCTTTTGCCGCTAATCTTTCTTTTAAATCATAAATCTGAAATAAAGCCCATCCTTTCTGTTCAATTACTTTCAAAACAGATACAACTGCTTCATCAAAGCTCTTTTCTGTTTCAACAATATAAGCAAAATCTTCTGTTTTCATCTTCTTTTGTTATTATCCTCTTGCAACTGTTTAATTAACCATAAAATAAATAGAATCAATGCTACTAAAATTAGAGCCATAAATAAAAATCCAAAAATCCACATTCCTCCAAAACCATATCCCAAATTTCCCATCATGCCATATCCACCCATCATTCCTCCAAAACCAAACATTCCTAAAAGTAAGAATACTGCCACAGCAATTACTATTCCAATGATTAAATTATTATTGTCTTTCATTTTTTGCGTTCTCCTTTTGTCAAAACAATACCGTAATGGTATGGTTTTAAGTCATATTTTATTGGATGATTAAATCCAGAATTTCTTGCCCATTCAATACATTGTTCTGGTTTAGGGCGAATATTCATTGGGGGACCTCGTGGTGTCGTTGGATCATAGTTCCAATGAATAATTCCAAGTTTTCCATTCTTTTTTAAAATTCTATAAACTTCCTTTAAAAGATTCATAGGATTATCTAAATGAAGAATATTAAATAACATTGCATAATCAACACTTTCATTTTCGAGACCGCTTCCACTAGAAATAAAATCTCTAAGCGTAACCTCGATATTGCCCAATCCATTTTCTCTTGCTTTTCTTTTTGTCGTTCTAACCATTTCGGGTTCAATATCGAAAGCATAGACCTTTCCAGATATTCTTTCTGCAATAGGAATTGCAAAAGTCCCATAACCGCATCCAAAGTCGACAATATTTTTAATTTTGCTGTTAATCCCCATTGTTTTGAGTATATTCTCGACATCAAATAATCCCTTCCACATTTCTTCTTCAGGCATACCACTCTCTCTTGCTTTCATTTTGTTCTAAACCCATTAAATATTTTATTGCTTTTTTCCAGTCTTTTGCTTAAAACTTCCTTAATAATATCAAAAGCTTTTATAATTCTTGGATTGGAAAGTCTATAATACACATTCTTTCCATTTCTTTCTGAATCAACTATTCCCCTAGATTTCATTATTGACAGATGCTGAGATATATTTGCCTGACTTAACTTTGAATCAGCCATAAGTTTTGCCACGGACATCTCCCCATCTCTAAGCAGGTTAAGAATTTCTAATCTGGTAGGGTTAGAGAAAACCTTACATATTTCGGCATGAAGCTTGTATATTTCTTTCATAGAGATATTAGAATATTCTAATATATAAATCTTTTGTTTCAGTTTTTTTATAATCTCTTTTCCTACTTTTTTAAAGATATGAACTGCCTCAAAATCGCTATTTTAACTCCCGCTTACTTCACAGCTCACATTTTCATTATATTTAAATAGCCCTTTATTGTATTTTCATTATTGTTTTGAAAAAAATATCAGATGGAAGAAGACAAAAAAGAAGCCCAGATTATAGAAGAGAGAAAAAAGAAAATCTTGTCATTTTTAAAAGTAAAATATAACTGGATTGCTTATGCTGCTCTTGCGTTGCTGGTTTGGTTTGCAATATGGCTCAGGACATTGCCAATGAAAATACGCCCTGAAACCGGCAAGCCAGGACTTTGGGACATAACCACAAATAATTGGACTCTCGGCCCCGACTTAGACCCCTTCCTCTTTCTTAGGTGGGCAAAATACATAATCTTACATGGCTCTATAATGGCTAATGATATGATGAGATATGTTCCTCTCGGATATAATGTTAGAGGAGAATTAACCCCCCTCTCGTATATGATTGCTTATTTTCATAAGATTTTAACTTCTCTCGGAGTTTCATCTTCAGTTGAGTATTCAGCAGTTTTATTTCCAGCAATAATGTTTGGCTTGACAGTTATCGCTTTTTTTCTTTTAACGAGAAAGATATTCATTGACGCCCTTGGAGAAGCAAAAGCAAATATAATTGCGCTTATATCTTCATTATTTTTAATTGTTATTCCTTCTTTGCTGCCGAGAACAATTGCAGGCATTCCAGAAAAAGAATCAGCCGGATTTTTCTTCTTATTTATGGCATTTTATTTATTTTTATGCGCTTGGAAATCAAAAACTCTCAAATACCAATTAAGTTTAGCTGTTTTAGCAGGAGTTGCAACTGCGGGCATGGCTGGTGTTTGGGGTGGATATATGTATATATTTTTGACTTTGAGCATCGCTTTGCTGCTTTCTCTAATTTTGGAGCAGATGAACAAAAGGAAACTCCTAATTTCCTTTTGTTGGATTATCTCTTCGTTTATATTGATGGGTTTTTTATCTAATCGTTATACTTTAGGTAATCTGTTGAATTCAACTACCACATTAATTCCGGTGACTATTCTGCTAATTGCTTTTATTAACTTTTTAATTTCTGAAACTTCATTAAAAAAATATTTTGAAAATAACAAGTTATCAAAAATACCAAAACCAATTTTGTCAATCATAATAACTTTTATTCTTGGATTAATTGCAGGTTCACTAATATTTGGACCATCTTTCATAATTGACAAAACAAAAGATATAACCGCGCCGCTTATCACCCCAATCACAAGCAGACTTGGTGTGACTGTTGCAGAAAACAGACAGCCTTTTTTTGATGAGTGGGCGCATAGCTTCGGTCCAGTTTTAAGAAGCAATAGTGCATTCCAAATACCTGTTTTTTTCTGGCTTTTCTTTATAGGTTCAGTTTATCTTTATGCGCGAATGATGAATGTTTTCAACAAAAAAGAAAGAATTGTTCTTACAATTGGATATTTAATATTTCTATTTGCCATAATATTTAGCAGGACTTCTCCTAATAGCATTTTTAATGGAACAAATATAATAAGTCTTGGATTTTATGTTTTAGGTGTTTTATGCTTGATAGGAAGCTTTGGCTATTATTATTTCCAATATTTTAAGCAAAATAATCTTGATAAGCTGCACTCAATTGAATTCGGCCTTATTGTTTTATTTTCATTTTTCTTTTTAGGTATTATTTCTGCAAGAGGCTCGGTGAGAACAATAATGGTTCTTGTGCCTCCGACTTCAATAATAGTTTCTTTTTTTGTTACAGATGCAATAGATAAACTTTATAAGATTAAAAACGAGGGGTTGAAACTATTTGCGTGGTTGATTATTGCTTTGCTATGCATATCAGCAGTTTTTGCAGGTTATAACTTTTATAAAGAATCGAAAAGCACTGCGCAAAACTATATACCAAGCGTTTATACCCAACAATGGCAGATGGCAATGTCTTGGGTAAGAGAGAACACGCAAAAAGACGCAGTTTTTGGGCATTGGTGGGATTATGGATATTGGGTTCAAACCATGGGGGAAAGAGCAACTGTTCTTGATGGCGGAAATGCAATCTCATATTGGAATCATTTAATGGGCCGCCACGGATTAACCTCTCCAAGTGAAAGATCGGCATTGGATTTCCTTTATACACATAACACAACCCATTTCTTAATAGATTCGACTGATATAGGAAAGTATGCGGCATTTTCAAGCATAGGAAGTGATGAAAATTATGATAGAGCAAGTTATATCCCCTCTTTCTTCCTTAATAAACAGCAAATTCAGGAAAACAAAAATTCTACGTCTTATTTGTACCAAGGTGGTGTGGGCATTGATGGAGACATAATATATGAAGATAATGGTACAAAAATATTTTTGCCGGGAAACAAAGCGGCTCTTGGGGCAATAATCGTAGAAAAAGATAAAACTGGAAAAGTAATAAGCCCTCCAATGGGGATTTTTGTTTATCAACAAAAACAGTATAAAGTTCCGTTTAGATACGCTTATGCATCAGGCAATTTCACGGATTTTGATTCTGGAATAGAGTCAGGAATTTTCTTGTATCCTGTAGTAAATTCTGCTGCTCAGGGTGTTCAGATTGAAAAAGACGGCGCTCTGCTATATTTAAGCGGGAGAACAGTTAATTCACAATTAGCAAGGCTTTTCCTTTACAAGGAAAATAGTTCTTATTTTAAATTGGTGCATAGTGAAGATGACTTTATTGTTGCAAATTTAAAGAGTCAGAATGCAATATCACAGGATGTGGATTTTGTACAATATCAAGGCTTGAGGGGGCCAATAAGAATATGGGAGATTAGCTATCCTAAAGACATAAAATCTAGACCTGAATATTTACTAACATATTATCCAGATCCTAAATTATCAATAGCTAGATAAAATGATAGATTATAAGTTATTTATTCCAATTTTAGCAAGTTTTTTCGTAACATTGTTTTTGCTTCCTTTTTGGATAAGAAAAGCAAAACAAATTGATTTGCAATGGGATGATGTGAATAAACTGCACTCAGAAAAAGTGTCTGGCTCGGGCGGAATCATAGTGATTATAGGCTTTAGTTTAGGATTACTTCTATTTATTGCCTATAGAGTATTTATTCTTCAAAATACAGAACATCTAATAGAGATATTGGCAATATTATCAACTGTTTTAATGTTAGCCGGAATTGGACTGGTTGATGATTTGCTCGGTTGGAGAAAGGGGGGGCTTTCAAAGCGCTCTAGAATCATATCTGTTGCATTTGCTTCTATTCCTCTGATTGTTATAAATGCCGGTAAAGATATAATATCTCTGCCGATAATTGGAATAATAGATGCGGGAATTATTTACCCATTAGAGGCTGGCCAAGGAGTTCTATTGCTGAGTGCTCTCTCTGTTGTAGCGTACTATACAAATAATCCTTGGTTGGCAGTTATCGGTTTGTGCATGATTGCGGCATTGATTGCATTTTTAATCTTTAATTTTTATCCCTCGAAAATATTCCCTGGCGACATAATGACATATTCTATCGGAGGTTCAATTGCAATCATGGCAATTCTTGGTAACTTTGAGAAGATAGCAATATTTTTCTTTATTCCAATAATAATTGAATTCTTTTTGAAATCGCGAGGGAGTTTTATAAAGCAATCTTTCGGAAAACCTGAAAAAGATGGCTCTTTAAATCTTAAATACAACGGCATATATGGGCTTACCCATTTATCAATTTACTCAATGAAAAAATTAAACATAATACCAACTGAAAAAAGAGTTGTTTATTCAATATGGGCGTTCCAGCTTTTGATAATAATTATAGGATTTTTAATATTTGGAAAAGGTATATTTTAATGATGCTAAACAGAATAAGAAATATTAGGAAGGACGAATTAATAAAGGGAAGTTTTATTTTATTTGCAATGTTGGGCATTTACAATGTTTTTAATTATGTATTTCAAATTTCAATGGCAAGATTGCTTGGTCCAGCAGATTATGGAATTTTAGCAGTACTTATGTCGATAATATACATATTCGCAATTCCAAGTGAAGCAATTCAAAATTTTATAACAAAATACACTTCTATTTTTAATGTGCATAATAAATTGGGCAAAACGAAGGATTTAATGTTTAGAAGTTTGAAAAAAAGCGCCTTGTTATCACTCGTCATGTTCATCTTATTTATCCCATTAAGTTTATTTTTATCGGATTTTTTAAAAATTGATATCTGGTTAGTGCTTCTTATAGGTTTGTTTATATTTACAGTTTTTATTATGCCAGTAATGAGGGGCATAATTCAAGGAAGAAAAAAGTTTTCTTCTCTCGGATTAAATTTTGTTTTAGAATCTATTTGCAAGGTAATCCTGTCAATTTTACTCGTCTTGCTAGGTTGGAAAGTCTATGGAGCAATGACTGCAGTACTTTTAGCCAGCGTTTTTGCTTTTGTAATATCATTGGTGCCATTAAAAGAGATAATACATTCAAAAAGGGAAAGGGGAGAGTTTAACAATATTTACAAGACAAATTTGCCGCTTATTATTGCCACAATCTCAATTGTTCTGATGTATAGCATAGACATAATATTAGCAAGAAGGTTCTTTTCTCCAGAAATCGCAGGACAATTTGCGTTTGTTTCTTTAATAGGCAAAGTAATAATTTTCGTTAGCTCATCGATTGGAAAAACGATGTTTCCTTTATCGGCTGAAGAATTCGAAAAAGGAAACAAAACATCAAAGTTATTAAAAAAATCATTAATCTTGGTTTCTATAATGGCGGCAATTTCTCTTATTTTATATTCGATATTTCCTAAAGAAATAGTGTTTATTGTATCGCTGGGTTCAAGTCAGTATTTAGAAACGGCACATATCTTGTTTACTCTCGGCTTATCATATTCATTAATCTCCATCGCCAACGTTATTGTATTGTATAAACTTTCAACCAATAGAATAAGAAAAAGCGCCTACTTTCTGCTTTCCTTTGCAATATTGGAGGTAATACTGCTCTCTCTCTTTAATTCAAACATTGTAGAATTTTCAATTTCATTATTATTTTCCAGCTTACTTATATTTTTATACTCTCTTTTGTTGCTTAAGAAATGAAAGTCTCTATTATAATACCCGCTTATAATGAGGAAAAAAGAATAGGCAATACATTAAAAGAATATTCACGTTTCTTTGAAAATCTAAGAAAAGAAAAAAAGTTGAATTATGAGATACTTGTTGTAATAAATAACACAAAGGACAATACTGAGCTAATAGTTAAGAAGTACCAGAAAAAGAATAAAAATATAAAATATATTAACCTTCCCAAGGGCGGAAAAGGTTATGCTACAGCAGAAGGCTTTAAAAATGCGCTGAGCCAGAAAAATGACTTGCTTGGTTTTGTCGATGCAGATATGGCGACTTCTCCAGAAGCATTTTATGATTTAATTAAAAACATTAGAGATGCTGATGGGATAATAGCCAGTAGATATGTGAAAGGTGCTCAAGTTAGCCCTAAACAGTCTATACAAAGAATAATTGTATCAAGAATGTTTAATTTTGTCATAAGATCATTATTATTTCTTCCTTACAAGGATACTCAATGTGGCGCAAAGATTTTCAAATCTGAATCAATTGAGAAAATATTGCCAAATCTAACAATGTCTCAATGGGCTTTCGATATAGATATCCTATATAATTTAAAAAAGAGGGGTTACAAAATAAAGGAGCATCCAACGACTTGGGCAGATAAAGAGTATTCAAAAATAAATTTTATGAAAGCAGGTCCGAAAATGGTGCTCGCAATTATAAGATTAAGGATACTCAATTCTCCATTCAAAGACTTAATGAGAGTATATGGTTTATTAAAAAAAAGAGAATATTAATCTATAATTTGAGGCAGATTTAAAAAGATAGATTATTATTTAAAGCAATCGGTTATTTGAGAAAATGAAAATGCGGGAAAATATAAATAAAAAGCAATTTATTGTCTATTTATCTTTATTTTTATTGATACTTGGTATTGTGCTGCGTTTTGCAATTGTCAATAATGATATAACTGGGGAAGAATATGATTTTGTTCTTCCAGCAAAAAGTATTGCTAAAATTGGGCACCCAATATTTTATCAATCAGAACAGGTGCCCAAGGAACTGGCTTTGTGGCATCCCCCTATGTATATTTTTATATTATCCTTAATTGTTCATTTTTCAGCTAGTGAATTATTCATCAGGCTACTAAATGTAATTGCTATTTTATTGACTTCTATTCTTATCTATTTTTTCTGCCTTAATTTTTTAAAAGAAAATGGTAAATCAATAGGCATAATCGCGTCTTCATTATTCTTAATAAATTATTATGTATTATCGTCCTCAATACTGATAGATATAGACGCATTATCGACGCTTTTTGTCTTTTCATTCATATTTTTTACCTTAAAATATTACAGAAAAAATAATTGTGTTTTTTTGTTGCTGTCTATTTTATCTTTTTTGTTGGCATTGGCAAACAGATATCCCATAGCTATTCTTGTTTATGTAAGTGTATTTATTTTAATGATTTCAAACAAGCAAACCAGATGGTATTATAAAAGATATCTTATTATAGGTGTTTCTTCTGCCCTTATATTTTTATTAATATGGACTTTTTATAGCACAATTATAGAACCGGGAACTTTTCTTTATTTTATTCATCATAATGCCCAATTGGGGGCGAGTCAATTTTCTAGTATTGCTTTGTACTCTTCAAGCTTTGCTCTTAACATATCACAAATAATCAGGTTGTTTACATTGCCTGCGGTTTTGCTATTTTTAATATCGATTTATTTTGTGTATAAAAAGAAAGAATTTGAAGTCAGAGCAATATTAGTTTATACTATCTCAATAATTCTTCTGTTCATAATTGTGCCAAGACCCGCTTTCGGCTATCCTAGATACTTCCTTACTTCAATGCCGGGCTTTTTCATACTAATCTCATTATTTTTCTACAAAATTTATACTAATAGGCAAGATCTAAAAAAGAATATTTTGTATGCTTCATTAATCGGAATTATTTCATTAATCGTTCTCATATCATTGAATCCTCAATTAACTCTGTATAGAAACGACGGATTGATAAAAGCGACAAATCTACCCGACTTTTTATTCAATATGTGCGGGGCATTGCCATTATTACTCATCCTGCTTGTAAAAAATAAAAACAAAAAGGGAATATTTATATTATCATTGTTTGTCCTTTTTATTTCTTATTCTTTATATTTTGATATTAAATTTGCATTCAATGAATCTCATATTGAGGAAGTTGGCAATTATTTAAAAGCAAATACTAATTCATCCGATATAATCCTCGCTCCAAAGGCAGTAGCTTATTATGCCGAAAGAAGATTTTACGCCAATGACTATTACAAACCTGCATTAAACAAATTATCTGCCCGTTATTTCCTAGACTATTTTATAGAAAGTAAAAATAACAGAAATCTGGATAGCTCTTTCTTTTGGGGCAACGATTTACGCGGAGGAGTATTTTATTCAAATTACACTCTTCCAGACGATGGATTATACAATGCAAGATATGTTGTTTTGAGCTATAATCTGAGCAATGAAACTTACGAAAAAAAGATAGGCGACTTTTATATTTACAGATTAAATAATTGAGTTTTAGTTTTATTTAATAAGCATACTGCCATAGTGACTGCCTAGAAATAAGTTGCCTAGTTTTGATGCTTTAATTGAAGTTACAATCTTATTATCATATCAGGTGTTTATATTTCTCATCGAGAAACATTAATTTTTAGAATAACTATTTTTAAGAGCATAGAAAATTGAAATAAACTTTGGCATTTTATTTTGGGTTAAGCCCATAGGATGAACAGAAGTATAACTTAAATAATGTCTGACAATCTAACCTACCTGTTGGAGATAATAACCTATTTTTTCTTAAACGCCCCTGAGCTTGTTGTTTAGAATCTCACTTACCATGCAAAAAAGTAAGTATTCTATATCTTATAATCTGCATTGAAAAAATAATAATATCTTCAAGTTTAACTTTTGTAACTCCTCCTCTTCTTCTTTGATGTTCCACTTCAATTTCATAAAATTTTTTGTTCATCTTTTTTATTTGATACAAATACTCTAACTGAAAAATCCAGCTATAATTGCGCAAATACATTTTTTTAAAATCCTCATATCTTAACAAAACAGGCCATCCATTAACATCTTCAGTTTTAATTCCAAATAGTGATTTTACAAGCAGATTATAAACCCAAGAGATATAAAATCTTGCACCGTCAGTCCTATTCAGTCTTACTGTTTTTATAAGGGAAATATTTTTATTGTCCAATATATTTTTGGCTAATTTTACTGTGTCTGCAGCAGAAACTTCTCCATCGGCACAAGTAAATCCTATAACTTTTCCTTTAAGATATCTTTTTGTTACATTATTCACTGCCCCACCTAATTTAATATTTTTTTCGAATCTAATTATTTTTACATATTTGGGATATTTTTTCTTTAACTTTTCTATAATTTGCTGCGATCTATCCCAAGAACCGTTATTGACTAAAAATAATTCAAAATTTATTCCAGATTTAATTAAATAGTCTAACAACTCTTCTGAAACCTCTTTCAAACAATCTTCTTCATTATAAATAGACATCATTAAAGAAAGATCTTTTCTATGGGTTACAGAACTTTTTTCTTTCATTATTTTATAATATTTAGTGAAGCTCCCCGTGGCAAGACCACGGGGCATCTTACGATACTACAAAATCGAACAGCTTAAGCTGTTCTCCTTTTCTTCCCTGATTTAAAATATATTTGCGAATTATTTCGGCATTTATTCCTTCGCCAACAGTTCCGGCATATCCCCCATCACTCCAAAATTCTCCACCCCAAAGTTCTTTCTTAATATCTGGATGTTCTTCAAACAATTTAATTGCGGTAATGCTTTTTATCAATCGAAAAAGTTGAGAGGGAGAGTACTTCATAACCGATTGGAGCATAAAATGAACATGGTCTTCATCAAAACCAATTGTCTCAAACTTCATATGATATCTATCTTCTAATTCCTTGCATATTTTTTTGAAAGTCTCGATATATTTACTTTTTAAAAACAAATCTCTTCGATATTTTATAACAAACACAAAGTGATATTTTATTCTGAAAACTTTGTGTGCAGATTTGCAAAGAGGATTATCTTCCATGCCTGAACAACGTACTTAGTGTTTATATTTCTGTTGACGTTTTATCCCCGTGGCAAGACCACGGGGTATTACGGAAAATAAACGTATTTAAATGTTTGGTGATTAAAAAATAAGATAGTGCCCTTCAGGCAAATCTGTTAAGATAAACGCAGCATTTCAAAAGGAATGAATAAAAATAAAATTAACTATGTTAAGAATGCTATGACTAAAAATGTGATTTTTAATATGCCCGACTTAATGATTGATAATGATGTTATGGCTTTAGTTAAGAGAACACAAAAACATGGATTAAGATATTATATATTCATAAGACCAAAATCTGTAATCAAGAAAGATGGAAGATATGAGATTATGACAAAATGTCCTTTTTGCGGCGATAATATATCGTACAAAAATTATTTTTTACAGAGCAGGTTGATTTATGCTACATACGGTCTTGTTTGTAGATCCTGCAACATGAGATTTAATGTTATAAGTCCTTTATTATTTTTAATGAAGAAAATGTCACTTACACCCTTGCTAGAAAGAATGTATTTTAAAATAAATAAGCTCCAAATGAATTTTGTAAGATAGTAAATTTATTTAGACATTTAATCAATAGAAGAGACAAAATGATAAATTTATATATGATTACACTTAAAATTTATAATGAAATGTAACATTCTTTGTGGCGGGCAGGCGGGGCAAGGACCAAATGTTTTAGCAAACATTATAGTTGAAGGTTTAATTAAGAAAGGATTTTATGTTTTTTGTTCAAGAGAGTATGAATCTAGAATAAGGGGGGGGCATAACTTTAATTTAATAACATTCTCTGAAAAACCAATTGAGAGTAATTCTTCTGAAATAGATATTCTTATATCTATCGATGAGAACACTGAAAAAATTCATACTGATAAATTAAAACCAAATTCAATTATCTTAAAGGGGGCATTAAATAATATCTCTTATGCTGGAAGAGTATTTAGAATATTTAACCTCGATATTAATATTCTTGATTCATATTTAAAAAAACTGAAAAATTATGAGGGAAATATAAAAGAGGCAAAAAAAGGATATGAAGATGAAAAAAGAAAAATTAATTTGCCTGAAATAGGAAAAAGTAAAATGATTTATTCAATGAATGGAAGTGAATCTATCGCTATTGGTGCAATCAATTCTGAAATTGAATTTTATTATGGATACCCCATGACACCTTCAACGGGCGTTTTATCTGAACTGTCTCAGAAACAGAAAACAAATAAGCACATTACAATTGAACTTGAAAGTGAAATTGCAGTAATTAATGCTGCAATTGGAAGTGCATTAACTGGGTCAAAAGTAATGGTTGGAACCAGTGGCGGCGGATTTGATTTAATGACTGAAGCATTGAGTCTGACAGGAATGGCTGAAGTGCCTATGGTTATTTACCTTGCTCAGAGACCGGGACCTTCTACTGGTCTTGCAACGCTTACTGCACAAAGCGACTTAAATGCAGCCAGACATGCAGGTCATGGAGAATTTTCAAGAATAATAATTGCCCCAGGCAATGCTAAGGAAGCTATAGAAAAGACTTCTGAAATCTTTTATTTTACTCAAAAATACAAGGTTCCGGGCATAATCCTCAGCGATAAACATTTGGCTGAAAGTATTTATTGTTTTTCTGAAGAGCCGAAAATTAAAAAATCAGAAAAATCTATCAATTGGCCGGAAAGATTTAACAGCTATGAATCAGATGAAAACAAAATATCAACCGAGAATTCTGAAATTATAAAAAGAGCAGTCCAGAAAAGAGTTGAAAAGGGCATCGAAATTGCGAAAGAAATTGAAAAATTTGAGACTTTTAAAATTTATGGCAATAAAAACAGTAAAAATCTTAT
>Ga0209211_10009290_pt1 | contig 13150 bp, 11 predicted proteins | sample RifGroA2_FD_183992 | JGI IMG/M metagenome (GOLD analysis project Ga0209211, IMG submission 183992) | Groundwater microbial communities from Rifle, Colorado, USA - Groundwater A2 (SPAdes) (version 2) | ecosystem: Environmental > Aquatic > Deep subsurface > Groundwater | place: Rifle, Colorado...
TCCCCGACTCCCAGCATCTTTTCAATGCAAAACCTCTCCTCGTCTGATAAATGTTTCTTTTTGTTGGCCATATATCTAATGATACCAACCCTTCGTATTTAAAGGTGGGGAGATCTAATGTGCTTTATTTTTATGAAAAATTATTTGCGGAGGAATTTGTATGTCATTACCAACCGTAAGCAAGGAAACATCGGTATCTGTTGCGCAAGGCATAGCTTCAGATAGTTTATTTCTAAAAAACTTTTACGAGAACCTCAAAAATAAGAATCCGCAAATTGTGCTAATGGTCGCTGAGCTTATGAAGATTACAGGGGATAATAAAACTGTTTTGATAACCGCCGCCGCTGTTTATAAAATGCTTGAGAGTCAAGTTGAAGCGGACGACTTAAAAAAAGGATTTTTATTTTGAAACAAAAAAACGATATAAAAGTAAATCCCTACACTTTTTCTTGGAAAGTGTAGGGATTTTTCATTTTGCTATTTGCTATTGAATCGAGCCACTCCCCCCAGTTTTAGATTCTGGATATTTTCGAGAGCGTAAAACTGCGCATAGATGTGCGCAGTTTGCAATCCGCCAGTTTGGAGCGAGTATTTTCTTTTTAAAAGCCTTGCGCAGGAAATTACCCCTCACCAGTTTTAAGTTTTAGAAATATCTAGAATCTAAAATTGGTGAGGGGTTGATTGACGAGCAGAGAAATCCGTCAGCAGACGGATATTCGTGCTTTTAAAAAGAGAATGCAAGCGTCTCTTTAATTCATAATCTTCTTCAACTCCTCCTGATGCTTCTGCATCACTTCCATCGTGGCAGTCATCTGATCCTTCCCTTCTTTTATCTTCGCTTGGACTTCCGAGGCGATGTTTTGGAAAAAGTCCGGATTTTTCTCTATGACGCTAAGCATTTTTTCCTGCTCCGCCTCCGGTATGTCCTTCATCTTGGACTTAAGCAACTTCTTCATCAAAAAATTTTTAAAAAATGACATTTTGTTTCAATGATAAATATTAATTTAATCAGTTTATCAAATTAAATCTAAACGAGCAAAAATTTTGATAATAAATCTGTTTGGTCAATAATCCATAAGGAAGTTTGCGCGTAGATTAATTTCATGTCTTTGAATATCTCAAATTTATTCAATCTCGTGATTCGTCTGAAGTTCCCATAATTTTTTATAAATCCCGCCGGTTTTGGAAATAAGTTCATCGTGCAATCCTTCTTCAAGAATACTACCGTTGTCCAAAACAATTATTTTGTCAGCTCTCATAATCGTGGAGAGTCTGTGGGCGATTATTATAAGCGTCTTGCCTTTGGAAAGCCTTTCCAACGAGTCCTGTATCAGCCTTTCCGACTCGGAATCAAGATGGCTGGTCGCCTCGTCAAAAATTATTATTTTAGGGTTAAGCAAAAATACTCTGGCAATAGCGAGTCTTTGCTTCTGTCCGCCCGAAAGCTTTACCCCTCTTTCACCGACAACCGTATCATAACCTTTCTCCAAAGTGGAAATAAAGTCGTGTAAATTTGCGAGTTTCGCCGCTTCTTTAATACTTTCATCCATTGCGTTTTCCAACGGATAGCCTATGTTGTATCCGATGGTGTTATTAAACAGGATAGGTTCTTGAGGCACTATCCCTATCGCCCTTCTTAAATCTTCTTTCTTAATCTGGCTCACATCGCATCTATCTATCAAGATTTTCCCACTGGAAGGATCATAGACTCGCATCAATAATTTCGTCATTGTGGTTTTACCTGATCCAGATCGGCCGACAAGAGCCGAGGACATCCCCGATGGCATAGTTACGGAAATATTTTTTACGGCTTCCTGTCCTCCGGGATATGAAAAATAAATTTTTTCAAAAATAACTTCGCCTTTGTCGCACGAAAACGGAATAGGATTTTCAACATCCTTTACAGCCAGAGGATAATCCAAAATAGCAAAATAATCTTTGAGGTCTGTGTAATTTCTCACTATGCTTCTGAATCTGAACATAATCTTTTCAATATTCGGAAACACTTGGGACATAAAGGTAAAGACCAGAACAAAATCACCCACGCTAATTTTTTTATCCACTATATCCTTAGTTAAAAAACCAAGCATTGAAATTATAGCCAGAGAAGAAATCAAGCGGACGGAAATGTTCATCTTTCTGAAAGATATCATAAATTTCCACAGTGATCGTTCCCATTGCTCAAAAGTTTTTTTCAGATTATTTATTTCCCTTTTTTCATTAGCAAAATATTTTACTGTTTCATAATTTATCAAATTGTCTGATATGAGCTGGGATATTTTATCTTCTTCTTTGTTAAACTCAACTCTGTTGGCCATATTTTTTCTTATAAGATAAATGGAAGTTATGACTATAAAAAATATGGCTGTAAAAAAAATATAAATCAATTTAGGACTTACAAGATAGAAAGCGAAAGCGGCGATAATTAATCTGACAAGATCATCTAAAAATTCGCCGTTCAAATCCTGATCAATGTTTGAAAAAGCGCTGTCTCCCCTTTTGATCTTGCTTATCAATTCTCCTGATTTTTTAGTAGTATGAAAGACAAAATCCAAGTCCTGCAAATGGCCGAAAACTTTCACTCGCGAATCAACTAACGCGGGATTCGCGTATTTGGTCCCCAGAAAACCGGAAATATTTCCGAAAACAATCATTCCAATTCTAGTGGCTCCATAGATTCCCGCCGCCGTAAGAAATGTGGAAATAGTAAAATTGTAAAAATTATCCACCAGATATCGGTAAATAAAAGGCATAAAATTGCCCAGCATCACTGAAAAAAAGCTTGTCACGATTGAGCCGATAAAATACCCTTTGTATTTCCAGATGAAAGAATAAAAAATGCGAAATGTTTTCATAAATGATAATTATACTTTGAATTACGAAACTCCGTTATTCGCGGAACACGTATATCCAGCACCTATTTTAGATTTTAAAATCTAAAATAGGTGCTGGATTGCTCTCTCCGCGCCAGCCGCGCTGCGCAAGTTTCCGCTCATAACGGAGTTTCGTGATCCACAAAATTATAGCAAAAAATTACTTTTTTCTCCTCATCTCTTCAATCACCGCGCGGATTTCGCCGTAGCTGTAATTGTCGCCGAGCGCGTCTTTTAACGGCTTTAACGCAATATTGCCGTGCTTTCCAATAGCTTCCCGAATGCGGGGAATCTTTACTTCGGCTACCAAATCCGTTAATTTTACTTCTCCTGTGGCAATGAAAAAAGCCAGATGATTTTCAATCGTTTGTACGGACAGGTCGCGCTCGCGCGCGATTTCCGAAACAGTCTTCCCTTCCCGAAACATTCTCAAGCTCTCCGATTTTGTCTCGTTTATTCTCTCTTTTTGATCAAAACGGCGCGGACGGCGAATAAAATTTTTCTCCGATATTCTTGATTCCAATTTTCGCTCGCGGCAATACTCTGAAATAATCTTTAAAAACGCATTTCCATAGCGCGCAATTTTCACCTCGCCAAAACCTGAGATTCGCCTCATCTCATCCAATGACAAAGGCAAATATTTCGCCAACTCAAGCAAAGTCGCGTCAGAAAAAATAATATAAGCCGGAACATTTTCTTTTTGAGCAAGTTCCGATCTTAGATTCTTAAGTTTATTGAACAATTCTTCTTCATAGGATTCTTCTTTTTCTGCGCCTGCTTCCTTTACATTTTCAGATTTCACCATCATCACCTTTTCTGTCCCCTTAAGCACCAGCGCGCTCTTTTCAGTCAACGTCAGTATCGGATATTGATCACCGACCTGCTTCAAATACCCCATAGAAATTAAATCTTTAAAATATCTGAGCCATTGTTCTCTGGAAAATTCAGCTCCCGCGCCGTAGGTCTTGAGAATTTTATGCGCCGACCTAATCTTCTCCGACTTGGAACCGCGCAGAAAATCCACCGTGTAGCTCAAACCGAATTTCTCCTCCAAGCGCGCCACTGCTGAAAGAGCTTTTTGCGCGATTACCGTCCCGTCAAATGTCTCGTATTTTGTCAAACAGACATCACAGCTATCGCACTTGTCCAACGACTCTTCGTCAAAATAATTTAGCAGATATTTCCTTCGACACGATTTTATTTCGCAAAAGTCCGCCATTTGTCCGAGTTTGCGGAGCATAATCCTGGTTTGCTCGGGATTGCCTTCCACCTCCGCGAATCGCTTGAGCTTCATCACATCGCCGCTTGAATAAAAAAGCAGAGCATCGCTTCTTAGCCCGTCTCTCCCCGCTCGTCCTGTTTCTTGATAATAGCTCTCCAAATTTTTCGGCAAGTCCATATGAACTACAAAACGCACATTTGACTTATTGATTCCCATTCCAAAAGCGATAGTCGCGACAATAATATTTATCTCGTCCTTCTGAAACATTTCTTGATGCTTGTCTCTCGTTTCTTTATTCAAACCAGCATGATACGGCCTCGCCGAAAAACCGTCATCTTTGAGCCTCTCCGCCAATGTCTCCGCCGATTGTCTGGATAGTGTGTAAATAATTCCCGATTCACCTTTCCTCTTGATCAAGTATTCCGCTAGTCGTTCATAACTCTCCCGTTTCGGTATGACAGAATAGTGAATATTCGCGCGATTAAAACTGGAAACAAAAACGCTCGCATCACTGAGCGCCAGTTTTTGGAGAACATCTTTTTGCGTAATCTTGTCCGCCGTAGCCGTGAGAGCTATGGCAGGCGTGTCCGGAAATTCTTCTTTCAGACGCGAAAGTTGCAGGTATTCAGGACGAAAATCATGCCCCCATTGCGACACGCAATGAGCCTCGTCAATCGCAAATAAAGAGACCCTGATCTCTTTTAGATTATTTAAAAATGTTTCTCCGCCGCCGAAAAATTTTTCCGGAGCAATGTATAAAAGTTTTAATTCGCCGAGTTTCAGACGAGAAATTATTTCATCTTGTTCCGAAAATGAAAGCGAGGAATTAAGATACGCTGCCGCGATTCCGTTCAAACGCAAAGCGTCCACCTGATCTTTCATAAGAGCGATTAAGGGCGACACCACCACCGTCAATCCGTCAAGCAAAAGTGCCGGAATTTGATAACACAACGACTTCCCTCCGCCTGTCGGCATCAGCACAAAAGCATCTTTTCCGCCAAGAACAGTCTGGATAATTTCTTCCTGCTTATGCCGAAAATTTTCATAACCAAACCGCGTTTTTAAAATATGGAGAGGAGAAGACATGCGGATAGTATATCGCAAAATAATTTTCCCGCGATGAGGTGTTAAAATTATTATTTAATGACGCGAGCGTCTTTCAGCGCCTTCGCCCACCACTTAAGCTGTTCCAGTATTTTTTTCGCGCCATTCGCGTAGATGTCAAAAGCTCCCGATTTCAATGACCCGTCTTTTTCAACCAAATTCCAAGGCGAGATGATGTGAACAGCTGTCCTTATTGGAGACATCTGAAGCTCAGTCGCCACTTGCCGAATCTGTCCTACTGAAAACGCCCCGCCCGTAGTGCCATACCCGACGAAAGCAATCGGCTTTTTATTCCACTCTTTGTAAAGGTAATCAATATTATTTTTGAGAGACGAAGGATAGCCGTGATTGTATTCCGGAGTAACGACGATGAATCCGTCGGCAGAAGCGATTTTTTCCGCCCAACGGTTTACAAGAGAATCCGCATACTCGCCTTGAACATAGGCCGGCGACACCGCTTCCGAAAAAATCGGAAGCGAATAATCTTTTAGGTCAAGAAGCTCCACGGTAAAACCCTCAAAATTTTTCGCCATTTCAAAAATCCACTTCGCCGGCTTGTCTCCAAACCGCCCATCGCGCACGCTCGCGAGAATAATTTTTATATTGAGTGCGGTCATATTGTTTTATAAAAAATTAAAAGTTCAAAAGTTGCCAAATTGAATAATTAAGATAACCGGCAAAGCTTACCCACACAATGTATGGGAGCAAAAGCCACGCAGCCGGACGGGATATTCTGGCGAACAAGATAATTGTGGCAAGAATGGCTAGCCAAAGGAAAATAATTTCAACAAATGCCCAGCCCGAACTGCGCAACCCAAAAAATATAATTGACCAAAAAATATTTAATGCAAGCTGAACATCAAAAATTATTAAAGCGATTTTTACGTCCTTTTTGTTCAGACCTTTTTCCCAAACCAAGAACGCCGCCACGCCCATCAGAAAATATAAAATCGTCCAAACAGGACCAAACACCCACGCCGGAGGATTGAGAGCCGGCTTAGCCAGCGCCGCATACCATGTCTGAATGGACGAAGTGGTAAAAACCGAGCCGATAATGCCGACAATTTCAGAAACACTCACCGCGACGATCAATTTAAATAATTTATCTAAATTCTTCATAAATTAATGCTACCAAACATCCTTACAAACTGGAGTTTGTAAGGATGTTTTATGTCTTTTGAAATGATTGCAGAAAGCGGACAAATGTCTTTCCGTAAGGCGACAGCGTGTGTTCGACGAATTTACCGCGATATTTTTTATTAAGGAGTCCGGCCTGATAAAGCCGACGTGTGTGTTCGCCAATGGTTTTTTCATTGGCGTCAAGCATTCCGACAATATCCTCGAGGGTTATGCCATCGCGTGCCGCAACCAAAAGAAGTATTCCAATGCGATAATGGTTTGATATGCCTTTAAGATGCCGTTCCATTTGTTTTGCTGTCTTCATTTTCTTCATATTTGTATTATACATTACATCCTTACATTCTCAAGTTTGTAGGGATGTTATTTGTAGACTTGGATACGCTTTGAAATTTTTCAACAAGGGATATACCATCAGAGATTCTAAGTGTGCGAAGTAGATTCGAGAAATTTCTAAAATAATGCCGTTAAATTCGGAATTGTGGACCTGAGCGGATTCGAACCGCTGACCTCCTCATTGCAAATGAGGCGCTCTACCAACTAAGCTACAGGCCCAATTTATTTTTCAAGAATCGTCTGCATTTGGAAAAGAAACGTCCACAAGTGAGAACGGATGGATCCCCTGTCGCCGAGATTGACGGCGACACCTGTCGACGGTTTTCACGGGGATGACAGAGGAGAGTTTAAATCTGATGCTTCTGTCTTGAGATCGGCAAATAAATGTTTTCAATGTACTCTCGGAGCGCGCGGGTCATGCTGAATTTTTCCAAAATAAGCTCTCTGGCTTTCTCCATTCGCGCGAGCCATTCTGAACTTGAACTATTCGGATTTTCAAGATTTTTATAATACATTGGAATTAGGCTTTTATCAAGAATTTCCAATATATTGCGATTAATGTCAGAGTTTTCTAAAATCCAGCCTATCCCGTTCAAGTCCACTTCATCCACCCAACCATCTTTTGTTGTTAAAGGAAGCAAGCCGTTCAACGCCGCTTTCATACCGCTTGTCCCGCACGCTTCCGAGCCGACAACCGGAGTATTGAGCCAGACATCGCATCCGGAAGTGAGCAGTTTCGCCAATTCCAAATTATAATTCGGTAAAAATACCACTATGTTTTTCAACTCTTCGGAAATTATTCGCCGAACTTCCTTCAAAATTTTCTCACCCTCTTCATCACCCTCGCTCGCGTGACCGGCAAAGACGATTTTGATTTCCCGCTCTTCTTTTTGCGCCAATTCTTTTAGAGCTTTTACATTTTCCAAAATGGCAAGCGGGCGTTTGTAGGGCACGAATCTCCTCGCCCAGCCGATAAGAAAATTATTTTCGCTCCACGACTCCCCGCTTTTATCCTTTATCACCGACAAAAGATTTTTTTTATTTTGCTGATGTTTTCTCCACATCTCATTTTTGTCTTCTGTTTTCAACGAGTCCCAGCTTTCAACATAAATTCCATTGGTGACATTTTCCATTTTATATGGACTAAATATCTCTGCCGCTTTTTTGGCGTGAAGGGCGCTTACTGCGTTTATTTTGCTTGAAAAGCTTAAGGAAAGCGTCGTCATAGAAAACAAACTTGAGTTTTGAATTGACCCGAGCGACACAAGCTCGGTTATCGGCACTTGAAGTTCTTCGGCATATTTATACATCATCGCGCTCACAAGATCTCTGCTGAATAATTCATTGCCGGCGGGAACGAGAGTGTGGTTTGTAAAAGCGATATGCCGGGAAGCGAACGCGCAAGCTTTGGCAAAATCCACATTTCTTCTTTCCATTTCATATTTAGCAAGTTCCAATGCCAAAAAGGCCGAGTGTCCTTCGTTCAGATGATAGACCGATGGATGAATTTTCAAAATTTGAAGAAGGCGCGAACCTCCTATACCCAAAACCATTTCTTGTTTGACTCTGGTTTCTTTGTCTGGAATATAGAGGCGAGAAGTAATTTTACGGTCATTCTGCTCATTTTCAGAAATGTTTGTGTCTAATAAATAAACTGTTGTGTTCCCTTTTGTCCATTTCCACGCTTGCGCGCGGACTATCCTGTCGTGAATAGGCAGAGAAATTAATATTCTATTATTCTTTTCATCAACAGCCAAACTCAAATTGTTTTCACGCGAATCAGCCCATTTTGTCCCGTTATTTCCATCCGGCGAATTTTCATTCGGCTCATGACTTTCGCTGTAAAACAAGCCGACTCCGACAATCGGAAAATTTCTATCCCCCGCTTCTTTGATATAATCCCCCGACAAAACTCCAAGCCCGCCTATGTAAGTGGGCATATCGCTCACAAGCGCGAATTCCGCGCAAAAATACGCCACCGGTTCTTTGGAAAAACCTTGACACTCTTGGCTTTGCCTAAATTTTTCAAACCATTCTAAATTTTTCTTTAATTCTTCCATTTTTAAAACATCAAATCTCGCCTCGCTGAGCTTTCCACTCCAGATTTCTCGCCTTTTTCCATCTCCTCTTTCAACTCCCTTATCCTGTCTTTTATCATAGCCGCACGATGAAACTCTTCCGAATCCGCCGCTGTCTTCATCTGCTCTTTCAAATTGGAAACCATATTTTCATATTCTTCTTTGGTGACAAAAAGTTTTTCTTTTTCTTCAAGCCTTTCGCGAATCTCTTCGTCCTCGCTTCTTGATATTTCGTCCACGAGCCCGCTTCTCTGCCATTCAAAGCCGGTGTAAATTATCATACGATACAATTCTTCCGCTCTTTTCTTTTCTGCGTCTGTCGAGGTCTCCGAATTTTTAACAACCGTCTTAAGGTCATTCGCCCCCCTCTCTATCATTTCCAAGCTCCACCAAGGTCTTGCCGATGACCACCAGAATTGGTCGGAGTGAACAGCTTCGTCAAGAAGTCCGCGCGTCTTCTGTTTTTCGTTTCGCCCGACGACATCTATGGCAAGATTCGCCAATTCCCACTGATAATTTTGTATGGAATTGTCTTTGTTTTTCCATCTGAAAAAAGGCTGGTTTGTCTTGAAATGATTCGGCATAGTCGCCCAAGTTGATTCTCGCGGTTCTATTATTTCTTTTTTCGGAAATTGCTCCAAAATGTCGCTTATCATTATCGGTTCAATTTTATTTTCCTTGAGCAAGTCAAAAAAGAGGTGTTCCAGCCCCGGTCTATGGTGTCCGAAAGTCTCTCCGTCCATTCCGGTAATCGTATAATCTTTTTGATCCATACTAGTCTCAAGAGATTTCAAAATTGATTTCACGCCGATTTGGGAAGCCGACAAAATTTTAAATGACAGATTTCTCTCCCGAAAAAAAACGAAAAAATCTTTCAGTCCGTCTATTTCATAGACTGTGTCTTTGCGCATTTCTTTGCCCTCGGGGAACGCCGTCTCGTCAATAATTATCCATTTGTAGCCAAGCCGCCTCACGACTTCCGCCGTTTTTTTTGAATAAGCCATTTCCGGCGAAAAGAAGCCTCCCTTTTTCCAGCCTTTGCCGAAATATTTATTCAACCCTTCTTCATTCAATAAAATTTGCCTCTCAATTTCGTATTCCGGCAATAAAGGAAGAAAGGCGTGATACTTGGCGCTGCCGGTAAGCTCAATGTTCCCTCTCTCAACAAGCTTTTTTATGTTTTTAATCACATCCATTCCGCCGTTTTGATCCAAAAGCTCGCAGAGAATGCTGTTTATGTTGAGAGATAAGCGCGCTCTGGGAATTTCCAATAACCCATTGAATATTTTTCTATAGGATTCATCCGCGATTCTCTTAACCCAAATCGCCTTCTGCGTCGGCGGCTGATAAATATGCAAGAAATTCGCCCATTTCATATTTTTAAATTTTATTTAGACTGGGAATTAAAATCTATCGCCTTCTTGAAAATTTCAGCGTACTCTTTCGCGGACGCGGACCACGAAAAATTGGCGGTCATCGCCCGCTTTTGGATACCTTCCCATAATTTCGGATACTTGTAAGTTTCAAAAGCTCTGACAATCGTTCCGAAAAGCGCATATTTGTCAAATTTTTCAAAAACAAAACCTGTACCTGCCTGCTCGGTCGGATTATAATCTTCCACGCTGTCGGCAAGACCGCCGGTTTTTCTCACGATAGGCACCGCTCCGTATCTCATTGCTTCCATCTGCGTAAGCCCGCATGGTTCAAACTTGGACGGCACGAGAATAGCGTCGGCGCCGGCAAACATAAACCGCGGAAGAATCGCGTCGTAAGAAAGATGAGCTTTTATGTTGGGGTGATTTTTTTCCAGTTCGGTGAAAAAAGACATATATTTTGAATCCCCTTGCCCGACCACCACCAATTCAAAGTCAAAATTATCAAGCATCGGCTCAATCGCTTCCATCAATATATCCAAACCTTTCTGCTCGCTGAGGCGGGAGACAATTCCCAAAATGAATTTATTATCTTCTTTCGGCAAATTGAATTTTTGTCTTAAAATTTCTTTATTCTTGGCGCGTTCCTTGAGAGTTTTCGCGCTGTATTTAAAACTGATGTAAGGGTCGGTTTCCGGATTGTAAAAATCATAATTGATTCCGTTCAATATTCCGAAAAGATGAGAACGGCGTTCTTGAAGAAGATTTTCCAGAAGCTCGCCGTATTCTGGCGTGGTTATCTCTCTCGCGTAATTCGGCGAGACGGTGTTGATGACATCGGCGTATCTTATTCCTCGCCTCATAAAATTCATCTTTGACATCCTGGTGTCGCCGATCGGCGGTATGTCCGATTTGCCGTCGTCATAATCCATTTCGCTGGTGAAGCGATGGTCAAACATTCCTTGAAAATATAAATTGTGTATTGAAAAGACCGTCGCTATTTTGGAAAGAATCGGATCGTCTTTGTAAACGGTTTTTATGTAATTCGGAATCAGTCCGCCTTGCCAATCAGACGCGACGATTACATCGGGTCTCCACTCGTCGTTCGCTCGTATGAATTCCAAAGCGCCTCTTGACAAAAGCGCCCACCTCGCCGGATCAATGTCGTATCCGTAAACACTGCCTCTCTGTTCATAGTACTCTTCGTTTTCCAAAAGATAGGTCACGGCATTGCCGTTATCGGAATCCAAAAACTTTTTTACATTGCATATCATCAGGTCATTTTCAGGCACGCCGGAAATATCCCCTTTGGGAACAAGCAGTCCTTCTTTGGCCATCGTCATTGAAAACTTGGCGCTGTCAATAGAAGAATATTTGGGAATAATCACTCGCGCGTCGTGCCCTATTTCACGGAGAGCTTTGGGCAGAGAATGCATCACCTCCCCCAACCCTCCGACTTTTATGAATGGCGACGCTTCAGGAGCCACGAAAAGTATCTTCAGCGCCTTATTTTTTTTAGAAAGTCTCACGTCAATACTATACCAGATACGCGCGCCTCTGGCAAAGCGAAAATAGGTTGTAGGTTTTAGGTTTTAGGTTGTAGGTTTTAGGTTTTGAATATGAGCCTCTGGAATTTCTTTATATTTCAGATTTTTTTCAAGCTTCGGCTTGCCGTTTTCCTCCACGGCATAATAGGCGAAGCCGCGCATTTTTCTGACCGGTTCGTAGTCAGCGTGTCCAGGCAAGCTTACGGGATCAACTTCGTCAAAATTCACGGGACTGTCGTCAATCGTCACGAACCATGTCTTGCCGGTATTTACTAAAAGATGTCCTGTGCCGGAAGGTATGAAAACGCTGTCGCCTTTCTTGACGGCAATCGCCTTAAAAGATTCTATTTCGTCATCTATCGGTTTTCCGCTTTCATCCAATTTTCTTTTCTGCAAAACCACAATTCCCTCTCCTTCTGCGATCCAATAAGTTTCGTCAAGACTCCCGATGTGATAATGTCCGTAAGTTTTTATGTACTCTCCGCCGACTGTCCCGCTTTCAAGGACAGTGATATTTCTTTTATCTTTCCCCCCGCGAATCATATAATAATGCACCGCCGGTCCCGAAGTGTCGGGATTCATTAAAACCTCTTTCATTTCCTCATGTTTTCTTGATGCGTATGGGTTTAACATATAATAATAAGTTATAAAGTCAAAAGTCTTAAAGTCTGTAAAGTGTCAAACGGAGCATATAACAATCTTCCTTATTTTCTTTCTCCACTTTATGGACTTTATGGACTTTATGGACTTTACAACTTTTAACTAATTGGCGTCATACTGGCGACCCCAATCCAAATTTATTTGTGGGAAATTCGCCAGTTCTGTTTTTATGAAATTTTTTAATTTTTCCAAACCATCCAAACTTTTGCTTTCCGCCCTTAACTCGATAATGGGTCCGGTGTTTGACGCTCTTATTATAAACCAACCGTCTTCAGTGTATCCTCTTATCCCGTCTATTTCAATCGTCCTTTCGCAAAACGGACGGAAGCGCGCGGCTATATTTTTAACAAGATTGAATTTTTCATCCTCTTTCACGCCTATTCTATACATAAGAGTAGAATAATATTTTGGAAAATTGTCAATTATTTCCGAAAATGTCTTCGCGTTTTCACTCAAAATTCTCAACACTTGGCACATAGCATAAATAGCGTCGTCAAAATCATACCAATCTTTAGTTATTGTGTAATGACAACTAGTCTCCCCGCTTAAGAGCGCCCCCTCCTCCTGAATTTTTTTATTGATAAATGTCCGTCCTTTCTTGCTCCAAACAGGAATCCCTCCGAGTTTTAAAACTTCTTCCGCGACCATTTCCGAGTTTGACACTTCCACTATGACTTTAGCGCCCGGATTTTTCGGCAGATAATCTCTCGCCAAAAAAGTAAGTATCGTATCTCCGATATGCGCCTCGCCCTTTTCGTCCACGAAGCCAACCCTGTCTGCGTCGCCGTCAAACATCACCCCGACATCGGTTTTATTTTCT
>Ga0209211_10009291_pt1 | contig 13150 bp, 13 predicted proteins | sample RifGroA2_FD_183992 | JGI IMG/M metagenome (GOLD analysis project Ga0209211, IMG submission 183992) | Groundwater microbial communities from Rifle, Colorado, USA - Groundwater A2 (SPAdes) (version 2) | ecosystem: Environmental > Aquatic > Deep subsurface > Groundwater | place: Rifle, Colorado...
CTCTACCCTATCTTTAAGGGAAATCCTTTGTTTTTCGTCTATAAATTTCATCTTGATCAAGTAACGTTTCGCGCCCGTGGTAACAGCCGAAGATACTTCCACTTTTTCCTCGTTAAGAATTCTTCCCAACTCCTCAACCTTAATATCCTTTTCAAAACCCAGCTCCCAGCGGCTGCCACCGGTAAAATCAATACTCGGCTTCAAACCAAAAACCAAAAGAGAAATCAGCCCCGGCACAATTACGGCTGAAGAGATAAGAAAATAAACCCATTTATATTTCATGAAATTAATCATATTTAATCCGTAACAGTCCTACTTTGTTCCTTTATAAAACATTCTGATTAAAGTTCGACTAACAACAATACCCGTAAACAATCCAATGAAAATCCCCAAGGCTAGTGTTAAGGCAAAACCTCTAACCATTCCGGAATTGTTGAGAAAACTCCAGTTAAGCGGATTAAAAAGAATGAAACAGGTAATGAGAGTGGCCATGTTCGCGTCCCGAATAGAATTCCAGGCGCGGCCGAAACCAAGTTCCATCGCGGCCCGAATGGGCTTGCCAGCGCGAAGTTCTTCTTTCATTCGTTCGAAGATCAAGATATTAGCGTCAACCGCCATCCCCACCGAGAGTAAAAATCCGGCAATTCCCGGCAGAGTTATAACTATCGGGATAAGTTTATAAAGAGCTAGGGTCAAAATACCGTAAATAAAAAGGGAGATATCGGCGATAAAACCCAGTCGTCCGTAATTTCCCACCATAAAAATGAAAACGATCGATAAACCGACCAAACCGGCGAGGATGCTTTTTTGGACACTTTCCTGACCGAGGCTGGCGCCGATATTACCTTGGCTGATCACTTTGATCGGTACGGGAAGAGCACCGGCGTTAAGCTTTATCACTAAATCTTTAGCGGAAGCAGTCGTGAAATTTCCACTGATAACGCCTTTATCGGCGATAACGGCCTGAACGGTCGGCAAAGAAATCGGCTGATCATCAAGGAAAATACCCAAAATTTTCTCCTCTTGGCTGGTTTTGCTCACTAATTGTTCCGTAACAGCTTTAAACTTTTTTCCACCCTCATCGGTCAGCTCAAAACCAACTTCCGGAGCTCCATCTTGAGTATTAAAAGTTAAATAAGCCCGACGTAAATCACGACCGGTTATTCCCGTACTCTTATACGGAGGCTGATTTTGCCTTTCGGCTGATTTAGTCGCCTCGGGATCGAAGGTTTTAAAGTCAAGCTGCGCAGTTCGGCCGATAAGATCAAGGGCGCGCTCTGTTTCGGAGATACCCGGCAATTCAACGATAATACGGTAATCTTGGCCAACCTTAGACGTTTGCACGTTCGGCTCCGCCACCCCGAAAAGGTTAATTCTCCTCTCGATTACAGATCTAGCTGACTCTAAAGCCGTCTCTTGCGAACCTTTGGGTATGTCTTTCATCTCCGCGCTGAGAATTACTTCCATCCCTCCCTGAAGGTCGAGTCCGGGACGGAACTCTAAATCCCGACTAAATTTTCCGCCGAATAGATCCAGTCGGTAGCCTCCTATTCTCGTATCAATCTTGAAAGGTCCTAAATTAAACTTGATGTTGACCCCCGGAAGATCAATCAACAGAGCCGTGACCGTAATAGCAACAATGATCCAAAAAAGAAAACGTGTGTTTCTCATAACTCTTACAGAGTATATTTAATCAGGTTTTCGGAATAAGGTCACTTAAATCTTACGGGAAGTCAGACGCAACTGTCGGGCCCCGGGAAAGGAAACGACCATAATCCCTTTCTCTTCGTAATATTTTACTTCAATTTTATCACCTCTTTTTAAACCCAAATTTCTCATGAATTTACCATTCACAATAACGGCTGAAGAGTTACCACAACGAATGATTTTGCTTTCCATCAAATACTCAACTTAGCGTACTTCTCATCATTCCCGTAAACAACGATTCTCGGCTCCAGTAAAATATTGGTTATAAAAGTATCCTTACGTTTCCGGCGAAACTCAAATTCTTCATCGGTCAGAACCGTATAGTTAATCTCGCGACCCGTCTCCTTCTCTTCCCCCTTAATTATTTTATCGAGTAAGTTTAAATCCAATCTGCCGAGAATAAAAAGGTCTACCTCCGTCGGTCTCGAAACACGGCCTAAATAGAAAGGCTTTGAGAAAAAAATAAGCTTTATATTACCGAGATTGCCTAAGTTATCAAGAAGATCCTTACCCAAACCTGTTTCCTTCGCGATCAGAGAGAGAAGATCACCATACAGATTAAACTCCGGCCTGACCCGGAAATAGACACGATTCCCCCGCGGCTCCCGCTTTAAAAATCCCACTTTGGTAAGACGCTCTAGTTCGCGCCTCACGGCGTTAATCTCCGCACCAACCTGGCGTGTTACTTCCCGTATGTGAAGAAATTCCGGAGCCCCCTTCCGTAAAAAAAGTTTAAAAATTTTTACCCTCACCTTCGAAACGAAAATCTCATTCAAGGCACCCATATCAATTGTAGGTTAGAGCGTTACCATTCGGCAGAACCTCTATCCACGTCTGACCTCGATTAAACACGATCTCAGAACCATTAATATCAAAATATCTTGTCCGACTATCAATATTAGATCGATTCCAAGTCGCTTCAATGATCTTTCCATCAAAAAAAATCTTGGCACTTCCTTTCCCTAAAGTTTTATAAAGGAGATGGGCTTTCTCATCAAGTAAAGCCGTCTCTAGTGTAAACTCAACAATAACGTTCTTGGCCCGCAGCGACTCATTAATCACCGCGTCAACTTGTTCTTTTCCACCTTGAAACCTTATATAAGTGTTTGTCTTCGGATCGTACTCCCACTTCACCATAAAACTAGGTAAGTCCCAAAAGTTGAACTCTACAGACGAAATGTTGGGTCTTTTATCATCGAGAGCATCATCTTTAAATTTCCAGGACTCGATGGCTCGAAGTTGCCGAACCTGATCGGGGTATATTCGGTAAGCGGCCTCGTAAACTAAAGGCAAACGGGCAAAACTCGTGTGCTCAATCGCAACCATCTTCAGTCTTTCCGGATCCCGGTCGAAAGGCTCGCCTAGACCAATACGGGGAACGTCAATGCTGGAAACGAAAATCTTGCGCATGTAATCGTAAACGTTCGCTTCATTAGCGGTCGAAGCGCCTCCCCAGTGCACATACCAGGCGTCATACTCCTTGGCCCAATCGACGTAATATTTTCGGGCGGAGCGGACAGGACCGACTTTGTCCGGAATCTTACTGTGATAAATGGCCAAAAAACGGCTAATTCCTCCCTCCGCCACCGCTTCATAAATAATGTCTGCGTCAGATAAGCCCCACTGAGGACGGGCATCGACGTGGTTGTTGATCATAACGGCCATCGGACGCCGAGACTGCCAGAGCTTGGCCTCCTCCTCGGTATACAAAATACCGTTGAGAGGACTCGGTACGGTCCGATTATCAGGAACGCTTTCAACTTTTTCCTGAGCGGCTTTACCGAAAAAACCCAAGGGCGAGACAGTCTCACCCGAAGGAACTTTATCGGAAATATTACCAATGGGCTGAAAGTAGAGGTAAGAGGCAAAGGAAAAAGAGGTGCCTGCCGCAATGAAAAGAAAAACGGTTATGATATAAACTACTTTTTTGGCGGCTGATAGTGAACTTATGTAATTTTTAAGATTTTGCAGCATAGTTTACCGCTTCTCCTTCTTCTTTAGAGAACTCATAACCGGCACTTTTGAAGCTCTCAACGGATTTTGCGTAGACTCGGGTACCCTCCCGACCGTGAAGGCTGGAAAAAACGACGCCATCCCCACGATCGTTAAGAAGCGCTATCGCGAAAGACTGATTTCCTCCCGTATCGGAAAAGGGGTTAAACCGAACTAAGGAAACTTTTTGTAAATGTTTCTGATCCGCCTCTTTCATTTCCTTGACCGTATTGTCTAAATCGACTAATCCTTTTTGAGTACCCTCAAGCCGGTTAATATAGATTTGCCAAATGTCTTTAAGATCCGAACCGGTCGTCTCCCTGACCAGTTTCCGATAATTTCTCGTAAAAACAAAAAACGTCCAACTTAAAATAATCAACCAAACAAAAAACGTCAGACCGAGTATTAAGATGAAGGCCGGGTTGGTTAGGATACCTGTCGTCAGATTTACCATTACAAACTTTGTCAGTCAGAAGAACTTATGAGTATCTTTATTGCTCAATTCTATTTTAGATTTTACTTGATGGTACGTCAACTATCGAATATAATCATCTTATGAAGAAGAATAAAAGCGGTAAAGAAGTCGCAAAACTGCGGGCCGAAATAGAAATACTTAGGGCCAGATTGAAAGAAAATAGTCTCCTGCCTTCTGAAAGTTTAAAACTTACGGGATTAAGAGGTACAGCCAATACGCCATCACAAAATACAAAGATGTCCTCGCTTATAAAACCAGAAACGCTGGTTTTGCCACAGCTTTCTTATCTTAAGGCCGATCTTACTAAAACTCTTACACTGACACTTATATCAATGCTTTTTATTTTATCTTTGAAATTTGTCATCCTTCCACAACAAAAATTGATTTCTCAAAGTGTCATTAATGTTCTCCAGTCGGCGGCTTCAACACTCGGAAAAATCAAGAAATGAAAATTTCAATGATCGGCGCCGGTTACGTCGGACTGACGTCCGGGGCGGTCTTCGCGAATCTCGGCAACACCGTCTGGGTCGTCCGCCGTGACCGCGAAAAAATCGAAAAACTTAAAAAAGGGATTATCCCTATCTGGGAACCGGGTCTCGCGAATATTGTTAAAAGGAACGTTAAAGTGGGAAGGTTGATACCAACCACGCAGTACTCGGTGTCTGTTCCCTTTTCCGATGTTGTTTTTATTGCCGTGGGCACGCCTGAGGGAAGGGACGGGGCTGATCTTTCTCAAGTCTACGCGGCCGCCGAAGAAATCGGCCGCAACCTAAAGAGAGGCTACACCGTTATTGTCGATAAAAGTACCGTCCCTCCGGGAACAGCCGAAGAAATTACGGAAATTATTAATAAGCATAAAAAAGCCGGAGCCAGATTTGAAATGGCCTCATCCCCCGAGTTTTTGCGTCAAGGTAACGCCGTTGAAGACACAACTAAACCCGACCGCGTTGTTATCGGAGTGAATTCATCGAAAGCGGCTAAGATTTTAGTTAAGCTCCACAAGGACCTTAGGTGCCCTGTTGTCATCACTAAGGTTAGAAGCGCGGAAATTATAAAGCTGGCCGCCAATGCCTACCTTTCGCTGCGCATTGGTTTTATCGATCAAATTGCCAATCTTTGTGAGGAGATGGGCGCCGACGTGCAAGATATCATTCGAGGCATTGGTCTTGACCGAAGAATTGGCCCTCATTATTGGTGGCCGGGCATGGGTTACGGCGGCTATTGTTTCCCGAAGGATGTTAAAGCTTTAGCGGCCCTTTATAAAGCATCGGGGCAAGAAAATAACCTTTTCAGCAAGCTCGATGAACTTAACGAGAAAAGAATTGAACGTTTCGCGCTTAGACTCAGTGAAAAAATCGGGACCCTAAAAGGAAAGCACATCGGAGTTTTAGGACTTTCCTCAAGACCCGATACTGACGATATTAGAGGTAGCGTTCCTCTAAACTTCATCCGCGTCCTTTTAAGATCCGGGGCGAGGGTGAAAGCTTACGATCCGATGGCACAGGAAAATGCTAAGGTCATTATGGGTAGCCATGTGGAATTCCTCGATACTCCTTATGTTGTTGCCAAGGATGTCGACGCTCTTTGCGTCGTGACCGAGTGGAAGGAATTTAAAAAATTGGATATTAAAAAGATTAAAAAACTTATGAAGGGAAAGGTACTTCTCGATAGTAAAAATATTTATACCCCGGAAAAAGTAAAAAAACTTGGTTTCACTTACCTCTCAACAGGCAGGATCTAAACCGCTTTAATTAACAGTTAAAATACTATAGAAGCTTAAACGGTTAAAGCCACCACTTTTACCCCGTAACTACAACCCCAACCTCCCGGAGGTGACCGTAAGCAACTACACGACTGAGTCAAAGTGATGATATAGTACTCTTATGGAATATGTTGATGTCGTAAACGAAAACGATGAAGTTATCAGAAGTATCAGTAAACAAGAAGCTCACGAAAAAGGATTACTTCACAGAACGGTTATCTCCGAAGTAATAAGTAATGAGGGTAAGTGGACACTCATTAAACAATCTTCTGATAAACAAGATGCGGGACATTATGTCTCTCCAATTGGTGGACACGTAGAAAGCGGAGAAAGTGAAGATGACGCCCTAAAAAGAGAGGCTGAAGAAGAATACGGATTAAAGGACGTTTTTAAGTTTCAACTTAAAGGAAAGAAAATTTTCAGCAGAGAAATTCTCGGTAGAAAAGAAAATCATTACTTTATTCTCTACGAGATTTACACAGACAAGAAACCGGTCCTCAACGAAGAATCCGTCGGGTATGAGATGTTTTCGCCGGAGGAGTTAAAAACCGCTTTAAAGGAAAATCCCAATAAATTCGGTGCCGCCTTCCATTTTATCGTGCAAACGTTTTATCCCCTCCTGTTGGTTTGAGTAGAAATATCCAGGGTTTTATCGTTCTTCATCCCGGAAACGGAATTGCATCGCTTCGGAAAAATGTTTCTGCAATAAATCTTCTGATCCCTCTAAGTCAGCCAGGGTCCGGGCGACTTTAATAAGACGGTGGTATGAACGGGCGGAAAGATTCATCGTCGAACCGGCGATATTAAGAAAGTTTTTATTTTCCTCAGAAAGCGGACAAAATTGCTTAAGGTGCTTAACGGACATTTCAGCGTTACAAGTAATTGGTAAATCCTTAAATCTCTCCGTCTGTAAATCTCTCGCTTTTTGAATACGCTTTCGGATCGAAGAACTTTTTTCATCCTCACTACCTTTAGCACTTAACCTTTCAATCTCCACCGACGGAACTTCAACATGAACGTCAATCCGATCAAGCATTGGCCCTGAAACTCTCTTCTTATAGCGCTCAACGCTTCCCGGAGAACAAACGCAATTGCGTTTCCGGTCCCCAGCGTATCCGCAAGGACAAGGATTTTGCGAAGCCACAAGGATGAACTTCGACGGATAGGAAACTGAGCCGGAAGCTCTCGAGATTGAGACGATCCCATCTTCAAGAGGTTGACGGAGACTTTCTAAAACGTGACGCGGAAATTCACTAAACTCGTCGAGAAAAAGCACCCCCCGGTGAGCCAGAGAAATTTCCCCGGGAAGGGGATTGCTGCCGCCGCCAATCAGACCAACACGGGAAACAGTGTGATGAGGAGAGCGGAAAGGTCTGCTTTTAACAATTGGTGAGCTGGCGGAGAGAAGCCCGGCGATGGAATATATTTTTGTCACTCCTAGAGCCTCATCAATGGTCAGTCTCGGAAGAATAGAGGGAAAAGCTCGAGCGAGGAGTGTTTTCCCGGATCCGGGTGGTCCTTTCATGAGAATATTATGTCCACCGGCCGCGGCAATTTCTAAAGCTCTCTTAGCATTTTCCTGACCTTTAATATCAGCAAAGTCAGTTTCCGCCTCAGATTCCCCGAGTAAATCATTAAGATCAATTTTCTCCGCTTCTTCAATCTTTCCCTGACCGATTAGATAAAGAAAAAGATTTTCTAAAGTATTGACCGGGTAAACGGAAACCTCACCGACGACACAAGCTTCGGAAGAATTATCGGTGGGAACGAACATCTTCTTAAAGCCTTTTTCCTTGGCCAGGATCGCTGCCGGTAAAACTCCTTTTGTCGAACGCAGTTTTCCATCAAGCGAAATCTCGCCGATAAAAATACTCAAGGAAACATCGGACACTAATTGCCCGGAGGCTAAAAGTATTCCCAGGGCGATGGGCAAGTCAAATGAGGGTCCTTCTTTCGGGAGGTCGGCGGGGGCGAGATTAACAGTAATACGACGATTAGGAAAATTGGCACCGGAGTTTTTTATAGCGGCGCGAACGCGTTCTTTTGATTCTTCAACGGCTTTATCCGGAAGACCGACGATAGAAAAAGCGGGAAAACCGGAAGAGTCGATACTAACCTCAACTTCGATAAGAACAGGATTTAAACCAACCGTGGCCACGGAATTTACCTTGGCAATCACATGTAGTATGGTAACACAGGTGTTATACTCTTGTTCATGGAAAAAGCGCTATTACAAACATTACACTGTCACACTCGGAATTCGGATGGAGTCTTAACCTGCAAAGAAGTTCTTGATGTTTGCGCTCAAAACGGGATTGGAGTTGTGGCTTTCACCGATCACGATACCCTTCCGGATAAGAAGCAAATGACGGAGCTGAGAAAAAGTAACCATGCGACCAAATACATTTGGGGTATTGAAGTAACTTCCGGATACCCTAAGGAAGTCACGGAGGGAGACCCTCATATGTTCCACATTGTAGGATTATTCGTTGACCCAACTAACAAAGATCTAGCCGGATTTTGCAAGAAAATGCATGCGATAAGGCTAAGCAGACTAAAACTGAAAATTGATGGATTTAATAAACTTGGCTTTAAAGTTTCTCTTGACGAAGTTCTCGCGACTGTCACAGACAACGGTATTCCGACCTCACTCAATTTAGTAAATGTTCTAATTTCGAATAAGGAAAATAAACCGGCTATCGAAAAATACGTTAAGAGAATGAAGAAACTCTCAGAAAAGGATGAAAAAGTAGAGCTACTCTATAAGGAAATGGTCACCGACGAGAGGGGTGATAAGCAAAAATATTTTAATACGTTCATGAGGGACGAGTCCCCGCTAAAAATCGGGCTTCCTGAGCATAAGCTTCCGGACATGGACTCTATCGTCTCTCTTATTAGAAAGGCTCAAGGCTTAGCGGTTCTGGCTCATTGGTCTTTTGAGCGCGAAAATTTCGGTCGAGAGCTCCTTGATAAAATCTGTAAGGAAAAACGGATCGACGGACTCGAAACGGTTTACGACCTTTTCTTACTCGATAATCCTCTTTGGAAAGAAAAACTTAAGTCAGACCGGGCCTTTCTTAGAGAACTGGCCAAGAAATATAATCTTTTTACCAGCGGAGGCGTCGACGCCCACAAGGACGGAGATTTTAACCTTTTCTCATCAAGGAAAAATTACAACCGGGAAACGGTTGGCATGGTAGAAAGAATCACCCGCGGTTGGAATCCCAGACTTTCTAACAGCTCACTCTAAAACTATAATTCAGCCAAAGTTACTTCACCAATTTATCCCTCAGTCCCTTAAGCATCTCGGAAGCGAGATCTTTACCTCCTAAACCGAAGGCTAAACCACCCGCTAAAGCCATCATGGCCACGAATCCGGTAAATAGAATCCTCACGAGATCGGCGGCTACGCCCAGTTGGTTAAGTATAATCAGACCCGTGAAAAAAATAATTGCGTAGTGCGCGACTCCTCCCAATCCTTTGGCGGCCTTTTCATCGAGTCCGGAAGCGACGTGTTGCACGATATCGTAGGCGAGATTGGCGATAACAAAACCAACCAAACCAACAATAACGGCCACAAAAACGTTCGGAAGGTAGAGAAGTAATCCGTTTAAAACATCGGTAACTTTAGAAAGCCCCCAAGCTTCGGCGGCTGGAATTAGGAAAAGTATTGTAATCGTCCAACGGGCCAGCTCCGCCAGAAGAACCTCCCAAACACGCACTTCTCCTTCCTCACGAACAACTTTAACCTGAACAAGAAACTTCGCGACTCTCAGTGCCTTTAGAAGGGCCAAAACCAAACCGCGAACGATTTTAGCGGCGAAGAGACCAACAAGAAGAAGGATGAGTCCGGCCAAGAAACGCGGCAAATAGGCCTGAAAACTCACAATCGCTGATCCTAAAGTTGCTAGAATTATATCGGCTAAGCTCTTAATCATATTTCACCTCCTTCGCACCTATACTAAGACAAAACACCTCATAAAACAAGGCTGACTTTTCTTGACAAGATATTATAATTATCCTTAAAACTTGACAAGATATTATAATTATCCTTAAAATAAGATTTGAACTATCGAGAGTGGTGAGATGAGAATTAGCTTTACTCACCCGACAACCGATCCCGACGTTACGTCGGAACACGGTGCCACGTCTAATCCGCCAGCTGGCGGAAAAGATAGGCCCTAAAAATTAGGGAAACTTATGAACTACAAAATCTTCGCTTCCGAATCCGTCGCTGCCGGACACCCCGATAAAATTTGTGACCAAATCTCTGACACTATTCTTGATGAAGCTCTTAAAATTTACCCGAAGTCACGCGTGGCCGTTGAGACGCTCGTCACCGTTAACCAAGTCGTTATCGCCGGTGAGGTAACCTGTCCGAAATCTTTAGATTACGCGGAAATTGCCCGTGGTGTGATCCGGGATTTAGGCTACACAAAAGAGGAATACAACTTCAGCGATAAGTCCGATATTAAAGTCTTCGTTCACGAGCAATCGTTAGATATCGCTCTCGGCGTCGACACGGGTGGGGCCGGCGATCAGGGAATGATGTTCGGCTACGCCGTTGACGAAACACCGGAACTTATGCCGCTACCGATTACCCTCTCCCACCGGCTCGTTGAAAGAATGGATGAGCTTAAAGTTAAAGAGTTATCTTACCTGCGTCCGGATGGAAAGAGTGAAGTCTCCGTAATCTACAAAGGTGGTAAACCGCTCTTGGTTGACCACGTGGTCCTGGCCACTCCTCACGATCCGCAGATGGCGAAAGAGCAAGTTAAAGCCGACCTCTACAAGTTAGTGGTTCTGCCTGTTTTGGATTATTACGGGTTGCAACCGATTCCGGTTGAAAGATTGATTCTTAACGGCACCGGACGCTGGACCATCGGTGGCCCGGCCTCCGACACAGGTGTCACGGGACGGAAAATCGTGGTTGACTCCTACGGCGGTATGGCTCGTATCGGCGGCGGTTGTTTCTCCGGAAAGGATCCGACTAAGGTCGACCGTAGCGCCGCCTACGGAGCCCGTTTCATTGCTAAAAACATTGTTGCCGCAAAGTTGGCTAAAAGGTGTGAAGTCCAACTCGTTTACGTCATCGGCTACAGAGAACCAATTGCCAAAGCCATCGAAACTTTCGGCACGGAAACGGTACCTCTTAAACAAATCGAGGAGTTCGCCTGGAATCTTATTGACCTTTCAACTCAGGGATTTGTTAAAGGGCTGAACCTTCTGCAACCGATTTACCGGAGTAGCGCCCGTTACGGTCATTTCGGCAGAGAAGAATTTCCTTGGGAGAAAATAAAAATCGGAGAAAACCAGACCCAGGAAATCACTCAAGTTCAGACGACAATAGCCTAATTCTCTCAATTGCGCTATAATAAAGGTGTAGGAGGTAGGTGGCTGCCGCGTGCGGTTTGTCCGTGCGTGGAGGAAAGTCCAGGCAGCGCAGAGCAAAGGGTTGGGGCGTAAGCCCCAGCGCATAAAATCCCGGCCTCGCGTCGGGAAATAATCGCCGGTGTCCTGTCTTGGAAACGAGGCGGGAACAGATCACGAAATGACGTGATCCGAGAGCAACAGAAACTAATCCTTGGACTAAACTCATGGCAACATCCATGGCAAACAAGGCCTGGCCTGAGCACGTCGAAGGCTGAAAAGGGCAATCCCACCTGCTGCAATCCACGAATGCACCGTTATCAGTCTGCTCGACGATGGTGCGAAGATGGAGCATAGATAGATGGCCACCCAATACAGAACCTGGCTTACGATCTCCTATAATGTGAAAAACCCGATGGTGTAATCCTCGGGTTTTTCTTTTTTAAAAGTTAATCTATAGCTTTAAATGGTACAATTACGGTTGTCTATGGCCAGATTGATTTCAACCAACCCCGCCAAAAATTATAAAACAGTCGGCTTTGTGACCGTTTCAACGCCAACGGAAGTAACCCGGAAAGTCAGACAGGCAAACTCAGCGAAAGCCGGTTGGAAAGATTGCGGTCTGCTTAAAAGAATAGACTATGTTCAGGCTATTTACCAAAAATTTGTGGAAAGAAAAGAAGAGATCATTAACCTTGTCGTTAAAGAAACCGGCAAAAGCTTTAAGGACGCCAAGTCTGAGTTTGAAAGGTATGGAAACGCCTCTAAGTGGTTTTTAGAAAATGTTGAGACCTCAATAAAGGATGAAATAACCTACGAAGATGAGAAGTCCGTCCACAAAATCGTTTGGGAACCTTGGGGAACCGCCGCCGTTATTATTCCCTGGAATCACCCTTTCGGGATGTTCGTTTGGGGCGTTATACCTAACCTCTTAGTGGGAAACACGGTGGTCCTTAAACATTCTGAAGAGTGTCCCCTGACGGGAAAACTGATTGAACGGATAATTAGCTCCGTCAACCTTCCTAAAGGCGTTTTTGAAGAAGTCTACGGGGACGGATCCGTCGGTAAAAAACTTCTGAACGAGCCGGTCAACCTCATTTGGTTTACGGGCAGCTCCGCCACCGGAAAGACCATTTACAAAATTGCCGGTGAGAAATTCGTTAAGGTTGTTCTTGAGATGGGAGGCTCTAATCCGGGCATAATTTTTGAGGACGCCGAGGTGGATAAAATCGTTGACAAACTTTATTCAAAAAGATACCTCACCTGCGGCCAAACGTGTGATGCTCTTAAGAGGCTTCTCGTCCATGAATCTCTGTTCAACGAGGTCATCAAAAAACTTAAAACAAAAGTCGAGAGCAAAAAAATTGGAGATCCGGAGAATGAGGAAACTGATATCGGTAGCCTCGTCGCTAAAAGGCAAGCCGATTTTCTCGAAGCCCAAGTGAAAGACGCGGTTAAAAAGGGGGCTAAGATCATAATTGGCGGGAAAAGACCTTTAGAACATAAAGGAGCTTACTATTACCCGACTATATTAACCGGCGTCAAACCGAACATGCGTGTCTGGACGGAGGAAACATTTGGTCCGGTGCTTGTCGTTGTTCCCTTCAAGACGGAAGCAGAGGCTTTGAAACTCGCCAACGACACTAAATACGGATTGGGTTCTCTAATCTTCACTAAAGACAAAAAAAGGGCGGCAAGAGTGGCTTCGAAACTGGAATCAGGAACGGTCGAAATTAACTCCGCCACACATTGGCTGACCTGCAACCCTTTCGGTGGCTATAAAGAATCGGGCATGGGACGGGAGCACGGTAAGGAAGGCTTCCGGGAACTGTGCCAAATTAAGG